>JGI24158J21664_10012246_pt1 | contig 11376 bp, 7 predicted proteins | sample Ectturendosymbi3_FD_21664 | JGI IMG/M metagenome (IMG submission 21664)
CACTCAGCTTGTATTTCGTTATTCAGTATTCTTTTGGTTTTCAGTAGGTGGTTGTTTTTTTGCGTTTTTGGAATGTTTTCCCGCCACATCCGGATTCACTATTATTTCTCAAGTTTTTTTTTTTCTGAATATTGGCTGGTGGGGCCTCTACGATGTCCAGTGGTCCCCCTTCAGCTCAGTTTTCACACCTGGTCAAACCTTCAGTTATACGCCACTGCATACTGCTGATGGCATATAACACAAGTCGCTACATAAATGCCATAGTTGGCACATGTCATCTTTTGGTTCAGCGATAAAGTTTATTTTTTTATTATTTGTGAAGCAGTTCGAACCATGGATTTGTTGTGTTTTCTATGGTCCCCCAAAGTGCTTGCAAAGCTCTGACGCACCTCCAGTATGTTTTTTGTCTTAAAATTAGTTGCTTGTAGTTTGTTATTTTTCTTCCAATTGTGTTAGGGCTATTGAAGGTGATAATTAGGGCAACCAATTTTTGGACCTAAAGACTTTAACTTTTGACTTTACAATTTACAAATTTTGAAATTATTTTGACCTATCGATTTCCTGAGTTTGCAATTGAAAGGCGGAATACAAAGCATCAAATCGATAGGTTAAAAATATTTTTTTTTGTTGAAATGAAGCAAAAATCAAAAGTGTGAAAGACCCAACGAAACTAGAGGTAACAAACCGTAGACGAAAATCAATCCAAACGCACTAGAGAAATATCCAGTGTTAATAAATCTCCTGAAGCCACTGAGAAGGTTCTACATTGTTACACTTCAACATCAAGTATTACTACGCCTAGCGTCCTTTCGATTGTCCACTAGTGGGTTAGTGGGAAAAGCAACATGATTCGTCAGAAGTCGCAAAAAATCCAGTATCGTGTCAGAACTAAATTTGCAGAACTAAATTTTCAACTAAATTTGCAGAACCATGTCAATATTCGTTGTTGTAGTTTTAATAAAATATCGATACGATAATAAGAACAAACTGTACTGCAATAAATTCTGACCTAATGATACATTTTGACCTAATGACAAATTTTGACTTTTTTTGACCTAGTAACTTTTAAGTCGCTCATGGTATCAGCATGAAATTTGGTTTGTGGACGTTTCACAAACTTTAAAAAAGGAAAAAAATTGACGCCATTGACATTTGGTTGCCGTAGATATAATTGCCTTTGTATTTAAGCTTTTTCTTTCTGTGATCTTTCTTTTGGCTGAAATGCCTCAATCTTATTGCTTCTCCAAATAAGATTCACTTAAATGTCGCTTTTGGGTGGTGTGATTTACCGTTGATGAACTGCCTTGTTTCCGCTGTAGGTTTTACAAAGCCTTTGGTGACAAACCCAAAATCATCTTCAGTATTTTGTAAGCAATGATCAGCGTCTAGGAAAGAAACAGAGTGATTGTTGCCGGTTATAATTCCGTTTTTTTGATGTATAATTGGTAGCCAAATTGGGTGACAACGTTGTTAAAACAAATATTTTTTGATTTCATAATGATTTTGCTGACTTTGGTGTTGAAGATGGTGTTAAAGATTCAAGAACTTTATTTACAGTGATTCTGCACAAGCTTGGGTAAAGTGCTGCCGCAATGTAAAACACGGATTTGTTTTTTATTTCCTAGGGTTCTCATCAGGCGTTTCTAGTTGAGCAGGTCTCCAATATATTGACAGCTGCAATGACAAAACTCGTCTGCGCCGTTTTCGCAAACGTTTGTGCTAATAGGTTGCAATCTAAATTCTAAAAATGCAGTAATGTGTGAGGTGCTGATGTTCCCAGCAGATATGTCTTTGATATCAACGTTCAATAGACTCTCCGGGGTTAACTTGTGTGTCTTGAAAAGCGGGTAAGCCGGTGTATTGCACAGAACAAATTTTTCTGATGCAGCGTTGAACATGCGGTACGAGTTGTCCTTCCATTTCACTCAAGGGCGTACGCAAGCAGGGGGGTTTGGGGTGAACCCCCCCCCTTGTGCTTGATATTTACAAAAACTTTATTATAAGGGGAGTGTATAGGGCTTGATTTTTGCAAAAATAAGGGGAGGGCGTGTAGAAGAATATGCCTATTATGTCAACAAACTTCGCTTGAAAACATGAATATGACGTCAAATTGTGACGTCACAAAAAGCGCACACAAAATACAAATGGACACTATATGCCACTGAATGACCCCTCCATGAAAATTTTCTGCGTACGCCACTGATTTCACTCCAGTTGCGTGTAGCAGAAGTTCAAGATTCATTGCACCCATAGTACGGATGAAGTCCAATAACAAGATCATTGCAATCTTTTCTAATTTTGTCTAGATAAGTATCGCATCCACTTCCGGCACATCTATTTTTTCAAACAGCTTTAACCATTACAGCGTTGTACTCTTCGTAATGAAGAACAACTTTCCCGTCCTTATCGCCTCGGCAAATTATAATTTTCCTCTCTTCTGTTTGTTTGGTCAGTTTGCTTTAAAACCTTTCTTTGTTCCTTCGCTAAATTGTTCTTGGTTCGGTATGGGTTCAACACTGAAGGTTTCAGATTCCCTAATATTGTAAAAAACATGGTCCGCGTGTGCTTTGGTTTCGTCATCAATTAGATCCCTAGTAGGTCCAGAGTTTTTTGGGATTTTAGTTTTTTTGGCAGCATAAGTTCTACTTCATTATCCAAGCACTGCACGCCAATTCTGTTCGTCTGACGTGCTGGTGGATGTTGAGCCATTCTGCGTTTTCTACCGACTTACTCCAATCAGGTCTTGAGAAAATTTTAATCTTTTGCACAGTAAACCTTTGTCGTGATCATCCAGTTCAACTAAGACGTTTTCGGTAGTGTTTTTCACGGCGTCTCGTTTCAATGGCGTGGTTAGTTAATCTCCTCCGATTAAACGAAACGGGGCTGTTATTGCGTATCCAATTGAACTTTTTTGTAAATCTTAATTTGTTGTTGTCGCGTTCTCTGTAAATTGCGCACGTTTCAATGTTGTTCAACATTTTCCAAGCTCCTGTGTCTGGTTTTGTAATCTCCTTCAGTTTCAGTAAATCGTAACTTATTAAAAACAAATACCAAAGTCAGCTCACAGATAGACGTTTGACCTGTGTTTATAAATGTGTTCACAATGTATTCACAACGCAATACACTAGTTGGAACTAGATTGTATGTTTTGACGGTGACAGAGCCTACTTATTTCCCGCATGTTTGAAAATGGCCCACCAGTGAAAAATGTACTTGACCCCTGATCTAGTGTTCTTTGAACGCGTGTCTTACACGTGTATGTGCTATTTAACTCCGGAAGTAATACATTCTAGCAAAGACAATGGGGCCAGGGCCGCAACTAGCTGATATTTTTGGACGGGGAAGAAATGATTATAACCTGTTGTTGTACATAGCAACCTAAAATGTATTGAAAATGTCGGTGGGGGCAATTGCCTCTTTAACCTCTGGTGGCAGGCCTGGATGGGGCGATTATTCTATAGCCGATTAGCAACGTAAAAAAATCAATAATTATTAACTCACATTTTGTTGACTTGCTCTTTAAGACATCGCTGAGTTAGAATTGGATTGCTTTAAATTGTTTGCAATGTAAAGTGACTCTGCTTACATACACTGTCTGTAGATACTGTCGTTGTTCGTACTTGACCCACTGCTTTTTGGTTTTCTGAGATTCGCTTATTGATGCTGGGCAACATTTTTTTGCAGCGTTACTTGGCTACGACGCGGGACCTGCGTAAATGCCCGGCAACAACTGCGAATTTTTATTTGTTTTGTGGCGCTTTCATGTCGATTACAACTTAAATCAAATAGCAAGGCTAGAATCCTTTGAAAGGTACATGTAATCGGATTAGGTACGACTGTCGTAAAACTTGCAAAATAAATTCTAATTGCTTATGTCAACCTCCTGCAGATCAACTCGCAACTCTGGTAAATCCCCAAGATTTATGTTAATTTGGAAGTGAAGACTTGGTGTTAGGCAAGAATGCAGAATAACTAAAAATAACCATGGCATTTTGCAACTGGTTGACAACCTCCTGAAAGGACGTGCAACATTTCTATGGATAGACACGATTTCAGGAAAGCGAAAGGAAATCGGCCACTGTGCTGCTTCACAAAAGCATCCATATTGAAATATTGATAAAATATTGCTCTTACGCAGTGGTTTTCAACCTATTTTGTACCGCGACCCATTAAGCAACGCATTATAGCACAACGACGCCCATGCCATCTAAAACACGAATAAAGCAAATGTGATATATCTGTGCACATAAAATATCTATTCGCAACTCCTCTAAAAGTGGTTCACGACCCCTCTGGGGTCGACCCCTCTTTACTGAATTGTTATGTGAAAGACCAGCAAATGCAGAATTAAGCAGGAGGGGAATTGAGACAAGGGAAGGAGAGAGTTCAATCCAACAATGCGTCTTCCCCAGAAGAACATAAGAGTGCAATCGAGGAGGGAAATGTTTTGAAAAATATGTTACCGTTGAAAATGTAAAAAAAAGATAAAAATGTTATGTACAATTCAAAAATAAAACCAGTGTACAAACGCTTTCATCCTTTCATTTTAATATATGTTGGCTGGTTCGCAAATTATAAACACATTCAGTGTATTGGTTCCTGTGCTGGAAAAGCAATGTTCCAAATTTTTGAAGACACTGACGCTATCTCGTAAATTAATTACCCACTGAAAATCGTCAGCCCTCACTTTGAGCGATTGTCGCGTGCCGTTTCAGCCAGCAAATGTTTCTAGCTTTCAAGGACGAACTTACTTAACTTCGACTTAATTATAATAGGTAAGAATCATATCGAAAGTTTAAATGATCTTCCTCTAAAGTTAGTTTTCAAGTTTTTTGTTCGTTTTATTTAGCTGTAAAGTTGCTATTAGGCCGGGATGTGTTAGCACAGTGACGCAAATTCACCTTTAATGGCCATAGGGAACCAAAGGAGCTGCATCAAAATCTTGAACATTTTTGGAAAGCTTATTATAAAGTAAATTTTATGATGTAATTTGTGCACATGTGTGACGTCAATAACGTAATACAGGGAAAACCCCATTTAGGCTACTTGCGAAAATTGTAGTGAAATTTTTTAAAAAGCTGTACATCTGAACTATGCACGTTGGAAAACTTGGTTCTTGACAAGATATTATCACACGTAAAGTGATCTTTGTAAAAAAGAAAAGGTCTCGCTTTTTTCGCACCCAGGAGTTCAAATGTCCATGAGTTGGTGGCATTTTTTTCATTTATCGTCTTGACTATACTCTTAAATCCACAAAGAGCAACCACCTTCAAATCGCAGAATAGGTTCATAGATCTTACGCCTTCCAAGAAATTATGCAGAAAAAATATCAACAAGAAAAGCAGTTCCTATAAAAGATTTCCGGCAAACTTAGGGATGTGGTGGGATGGGATCGGCGTTCCCACACTTTTTTTATGTTTTCGTTTGTAGGGCAATGAAAGTTAATATTTTATTAAATACTGATTTAAAATGCGTTTCTAGTGCTGTTGAAAATGGCTAAGTTGTGGGTGCGTTCCCCACTTCTTGTTTTAGCACTACACCCGTAGGCAGCCTCCTGTTTTCATTTTAAAAAATTATTTTTAGGTTTATGCAGTGCTGAAGTTTGAGAATGTGTACACATAAAACTACTGAAGATAAGAAAAATCTTTCTACAGACTAAATCTCGGGGATGTGGTTAACAATTGTGTAGGCCTCACTTTGATTTTTTGGGTACCAGAAGGGAAACGCAAATATTTTGGGGATATATTTGCAGGTAGGCATTTTGTGAGTCCACCAATCTGAAACTAATTGCTACATTCACTTAGAATTTACAGATGTTGGTAGAAATACCTTTCCTTTCTGCAAAGTTTCTCCACTACGCGTAGCAGCTACAGTGCTGCTACGGGTGAAACATCTCTCAAAGCTAGAGTGCAGGGAATGTTTGAAAATGGCAGTGCAAACTGATTTTGTGACACCGGGAGTAGATCATAGTTCAAACTATAATGAAACTATGCGGCCTACATAAATTGCAAACTGCTTTTTAGCAAAGTTTGACTGCATAAAACTTGAAGAAGAAAGTTCAAAATTCTAACCAACAGAAATGTAAATTAAAACATTGATATTTAGGCTATTAGCCTGCATGCCACCAAAAATAAAGCAGCATGCCACCAACATAAGTCGCCTACTACTTCGCCGGAACAAACTATACGACAGAGTAGATGAGTGTAACACATACTGACAAACATATTTTGTTTTTTTGTATTAGTATAAAAACTATAACAAAGAAAAAGAAAACACCATTTATGACATCTTCAATCACTGTTAAGTAAGTTTCTTTATAGAAATCAAACAAATATCCTGATCCTGTCCTGATCCAATTTTCTTCAAAACTAATTATCCAAATACAATCCTGTTTCAAACAAAATCGCAAATATCCTGCCGGACATCTAACCCTGATCCTGTCCGTACTCACTTCTGAGCAGCGATGAACGGATTTAGGTTATTCAAATCCATGTCCAATCCGACAAGTTTATTTAAAAGTCCGATCCAAATCCGACAAGCTGACAGTTTCAAAATCCAGATCCTATTTAAATCGAAAATTATATCAATCGTGTTCTGCTAAAGGCAAAATAAGTTGATCACCTATTTCTCCATTGTGTTTTCATTTGTTCTAATGTTCACTAATAGTTGGTTTCCATACGGCGTGATAACTCTTTGTATTGATTCTGTTTATTAGCTGAGTCAAATATAATTATGTTTATTAGCTGAGTCATATATATTTCATGTATGAAATAATAAATCAATCAATCCAAAGCAGTGTTTGCCTCATGAAGCAAAAAAGACAAAACCAAAAAATATTTTGGCAACTAACTCAAGACTAATGCTCTATCTTCTCCTAATAGCAATATAATAGTGGACATTTTGAAGACTTCAAGGCAAGCGCTATCATCAAATGCAGTGAAAAGTTCAGTTAGAAAGTGTAAGGGAGCAAATCGGACAAACAAATTACCAGAGAGCACAAGCGAATCATTAGCACCAGACTACGTATAGGTAAAACACTATAACAATTATGGGTCAAGAAAAGGGACGGAATCAGTTAAAGTCACACAAATTCCATTAACTTTGACAACATGATACAAAAGAGATCAGGCTTGTACCTAGCATCACTGGACAGTATGCGATCCAAATGCAAACAAGATGTACAATTTCGACTGATGTGAGAAACGCCGCTGAAGCAAACTTACAGATTAAATGCAGCAATCTACAGCTTCGCAGCAGAGCTGAAAGTTGCAAAGAAGTTCAAAACAAGATTATCAAATCAAAATCCAATCCAAATCCGATTGAGCGGAATCTGTGAAATCCAATTCCATCACTAAGCTGAATATCTGCGGTATTTAAATCCAAATCCATGTTCATCTCTGCCTCTGAGGCTTACTGAAATAAAAGGCTGATTTTACAGGGAACGCAGAGTCGTAATGCTAATTTTACAAGATCGACAGAGCAGAAGTGATGTATTATTTTCTCTTTGCAAAGAAGTGGTAAACACTTTAGAGGATTCACCAAGAAACAGATATGTAAAACAACTTTATTCAAATTCACATTACTAAACCAGCACAAATCATAATTATCTGGCGGAATAACATCAAGTCTTGATGGATTTTTCTCTTAGTTTTCAATAGTGCACTCCAAATTGAGTTTTGGGTAGCGGTTTTGGATGTAACAGACATGCCAAAACTTTTTAATCATTTACTTAACTTATAATAACACAAACGGACATTTTTCCCTCAACAATACCTAGATTTCAATTTTTGAAAAAAAAAAGAAAGAGAACAACAAATTAATTTTTCTCAAACATCCTATATCAAAAAGTGTATTTTTTCCATTTTGGCAATAAATATGCTCAAACCTTCGTTCAGACTTGTTTTCGTTTTTCTCTATCCCAAATGGTTCGTGGAAATTGTGTCACTGTAATGACACATTTATTTCTCAACGAGTACTCTAAAACGTAATTCTTCCCAAAAAATGCAATGAATGAACTTTTTGTTTTTTTTGTTCAGTTGAAGTACTGCAAGTATTCATTGGCAAAAAGAAACGGTTTGAATTTGCATGTAGGTAAGCATGCTACCAAATTTTGGAATAGTAAAAAAAACATTAAAAACATGAAAAACAGAAAAATACGTTTTTCTCAAAATTTTCAAACGTGATGGTGCATTTTTAACAGAAACTACATCAAAATCCACGTTCAAGGATGTTGTGTACCGCAAATGGTTTGTGTATGTACCGCAAATGGTTTGTGTATGTACCGCAAACGGTTTGTGTATGTACCGCAAATGGTTTGTGTATGTACCGCAAACGGTTGGTGAATGTACCGCAAACGGTTGGTGAGTTATGACCAAAACACTGGATTTGAGTCACTGTAGTGACTCGTTCCGTTCTTACAGGGAAAAGATGCTTTAAAATTTTCGAGGAGGAGAAGCTCAGTAATTTCGACTGCTTACGAAACAGTCGTCAGCGAGCAAGAATGTTTGTCCTGATAACCTCAGTGGCCTCTTGCAACGCAAGCAGTCATTTCACACTTGACTCTGATTACCACAACACAAAAGTCGTCAAAAGCTTTTGCACATTCAGCTGTTCCATTGTTTGACATGGCTAGCATTCTTTTCACGGTTAGTTGCTGAAAAAAACGCATGTCAAATTCTGGCTATGTAGGATATCACTAAAAGTTTGATTTTATGCATAGTGCAACAATCTTCTGCCCCAATATTTTGTCCCTTGCATCACTTGTATCGTTGCAGTGACGTGCGGTATTGTGCGTATTGGTTATATTTACTTTATTGGTGCAACAAGCTCTGCTGGTGAGCATGGTTGTGCGTAGGAAGCATTATATTACCTTACACAGATCACGTTTGTGAGATATTGGTTAAATATTCTGTTTAATTCTATGTCGCAACCTTTTGAATTTCTCATTTTCTCTGCATTCAGACGAGTTCTGATAACCTACATGGCATGATGTGATTATGTTCTTGACCAGTGGTGCTTGGCGGGATGCCAAGGGAGCTTATGGTGTTTTTGTGAAAAATCAGAGTCCCCAGAAGAAGCGCCAAAATAATTTTTCTTTTAACCCTTATTTCACAATGACACAGTCTTGTGCAAACTAATCGACTAAAGGTGTTGTTTCAGTCGTTATACAATGTATCACCATTTCCTTGGTGTGTGTTTGGGAATATCTCAATTTCTACTTTTTAATTGTTAGACCAGTGCATTAACTACTGCGTGACTTGTTGCCACAGGTTTTATTGCGTTAGAGAACTTAAAAACACCTCGTTCAACAATGTTGCAGAATAAAGCCAGTTCTTTCCGTTGTGTGTAGCAGAGATGAACAATACACCGACAGAAGAGTAAGTTTTCAACCGGATACGGATATCTGAAAACTGTTTTCAAGTGGGAACCAGATACGGATAAGGATATCCAATCCGAAACTTTTTACTCGATTGAGGATTCATGCTGTTAAATAAATTTTAGTCACTTTTGACCTCTTACAGAAAGCTGCACATTGCACAACCATTTAGTTATTATCTTCGGAAACATCTTTTCAGCTTTCTGTGCCATGACCCCGAGTCTATTCACGCATTGTTAAAGATACACTTTTGGATAGTTTTCGGATACGGATAGTACGATTCAATTAAAAAAAGATTCAGATCGGATCAGGGGCGGGTCCAGTGGGGGCGATTGGGGCCATCGCCCACGCTAAACCAACGAAAGTAACTTTTTCACCATAATTTTGTACAATTCGGAAAACAACATTCGCGATATAAGGCCATTTTGTGATGGATAGTTTTGTCACAGAAGTGTTGTGAAGTATGCATCACCTCTCTTACAATACCGCAGCCGTTATGATTATGAGACTTAACAAGAGGCTTGCAGCGGTCTGGTGATGCCCGGGGCGACTGCTTGAATGTATTCCCCCCTACCAAATTCTATCATTGAGCAGTGGCGTATGGTGGTAATTGTACTGGATAATACGCTGTTTGTGATGTCACAATATGACGTCATATTCACGTTTGCAAACCAACGTTTTGGCGAATTTGTTGACACATTATGCATATTACTCTACATGCACTCTCCTTACTCGTTATACAATGTGTCGCACAACCTGATGTTTTTGCAGTTGTGAACTGCTCTGTCGTAGCGTTGAGTGTGTTTTACTCCACTGTTTTAAACATAAATTTTCAGTGCTCCAAGTTAAGTGACCGGAGAAAAACACAGCACTCAACGCTAAGACAGAGCACGCTAAGACCTAGAGCAGTGCATAACTACTAAACTATCCGGTAACCCGTTAAAACAGGGGAGTAGAACACTTCCGGTGCTGTACGTCAGTGGAGTTCACAACTGCAAAAATATAAACTGCGCATTATAACAGTGGAGTGAAACACACTTAATGCCATGACAGGGCAGTTCTCAACTGCAAACATATCAGGCTGTGCGAACGTCTCGTCGAATAGCCGTCCAGCAGAGAAGGTATGCGGTTGGGATGGCGGACACCCACGGCTTACAGTTTGAAACTTGCTAAACTATACAAGAATTGAGAATGTGCATAAAGCACGCAATAAAACTGTCGTTTTTCATTATGCGGCTGTTATAACTTATATGTACAACTACTAGGTGGACAGAACAGATACGGGCTTGTGTGAGCCGTTGTGATCAATCCGCCTGCATTGCCAATTAGTGACGAACCTCGAAATGATGCACATATTGCAAGCGCAGATATGCGGATGTATTAGCTCAGACCCAGGCTTGCCACATCAAAAAATGAAACGGGAAACCAATGATGCATCAAAAAGTCAGCTAAATCAAGCAATTTGAAACGGGACAGGGTTGAAATTTGGCTCAGAAAATCAATTAAACAACCATAATTACCTTTCAATCCCAACCCTAGAGCATGGGCTCCAGGTATTGAAAAATGTGAGAACCACTGGCATTTGAATACGTGAAAACTAATGTTGACAAAAAAAAACAAGTTTCGAAAAATTAAATCCATGCAGCATGTGCTAGCAGCCTTACTAGGAGAAATCATCTAGTTACAGCATTTTAATTTTTGAAATTTCGCTTTTTGGATGCCCCTCCTGCCTTGGATGCCCGGGTCGCCCGTTCGCTCCCCGTCTGCACGCCACTGGACTTGACAGCCAAATATTACTGAAATCTTCCTCCCCTAAACTCACTGGCTGGATCCGCCCCTGAAGTGCAGGGCCGGCCTTAAGCCGATGCAGCTGCATTGGGCCCCGCGCCTCTGCGGCCCCGCGCCATAGTGTTTGGGTAGATTGTTCATTTTTTCCAGATACACCTTGCGCTTGAGAATTCAGCAGAAACGCCATATAAATTTCACTGTTAACAAAGAAC
>JGI24158J21664_10012247_pt1 | contig 11375 bp, 8 predicted proteins | sample Ectturendosymbi3_FD_21664 | JGI IMG/M metagenome (IMG submission 21664)
GGCCTGGCATGGTTGGAAATATGGAGCAGTATCAGTTCTGCTACGAGGCTGTGTGTGCCTACATTCATTCATTTGATCTTTATGGAAACTTTAAATAAAGTGAAGAGGATCAAAAGTATAGACTTAACATGTAATCGGAAACAGACATGATTTTGATTTTGTGTCTTTATTTGAACTGTAGAGACTGTTGTTTGCCGTGTTTAAGCTTGAGAAATGTGCAGCAGCATCAAATCACTATTGTCCTACGAAAAAAGTATGATTTTTGTGATACGTATTGAGCGGTCCAAACCTTTCTGCACTGCTGTGAGGAATATGTCAGTTTTTTTGCTTTCTGCTTTTGCTGGTGTTTATCGTTTTACACGCAAGAATAACTTTTGAATAATCTGATCTAGCGTTTGCGGTATGTTGCAAAAACAGCGCAAACATTATATTTGTTTTATATGATGACAGCGTGATTTCAATGCATATGAAGATTGCGACTGTAAATAGACGCAAATTGCTCATGGCTTTGTTTAATCATGATCATTAAAATATTTCTGAAATGGTTATTGACAGCTAAGACGAACAAATTGCTTAATCTGAGTGATTTGCATAGTGTGCTACGAACGTACTAATTCAATCAACATATTCCACGATTGCCCATGCTTTAGTCAGCCGAATGTTCAAGTTGTTTGTAGTTGTAAATCGTATTAGGCCTTGCACGTGTTGTCGCGTTTGTAGCACCTAAGTATCAGTTGGTTTGAACTTCAACGTTCAATACTGAAAGTTCGGAAATCACTGTTGCAAGAATGCAATGCCGCGCGAAAGGAAATTACGTTGTTTATTTCGAATGTTATGAACCAAGTTGTCATTTGTCAAGTTCGCATTTCCTGCACTGCTTCATTACACACTTATAATTAATAGGTTTGCTATATGTCACGAAAATATTTTATTGAATCAATTTGAAAATAAAGATGAATTTATCACAAAAGCTATTGCGTCGGTTTTGCTTTATCTGGCATGTAGCAATGCATCATGAGACGTTTTGTTGGATAAAAGTTGGAAAGGACAGATTTTTTAAAACTAAAAAAATTAATTGCGAATGGAAAATCTTTTAATAATGAGCTGAGTATGCTAACTCAGTAGGTGAAATACGCAGTGTGTATACTAGAGGTCAGTGCGGGGCGGTTGAACCGGCGGGGGGTTGCGCGGGCGGGTTCACACANTTGCGGACCGGATGTGTGATCCCGCAGAGCNATGCGTTAAGGAGGGAGCGAGTTGGATTTGGTGCGGGNCGGTCGGGCGCGAGATCGAAAATTCCTTTGTGCAGATATCTGAATGTTGACTCAATACACATGTGGTACAAGGGTGTACAGACATTCTCCAGTGGAGGCGAGACCACATATTGGAATTTTCTGATCTCACTGATCTTGCAAGAAATACGTTTTGCATGATGGCAGCTAGCGCCTCTAATGAACGAGTGTTTAGTGTCGATGGTCATGTCGTGAATAGCAGAAAAGCAAATGTAAAGAACTCGTCAGTGAACGACATAACCCGTTTCAACAGTGCTCCGAGAAAGAAGCGCTGAAAGTTGACTGAAAGGTTTCACATTTTTACATAGCAGTGTTTTTATGAGCTTCTGTTGGCTTCGAAATGAGCCACTGATTAAAGTGCCACTACCAGTGACAGCAACCAGGGAGACAAACGAGCAATATCTCTCAGGAACTTTCAAAAACATGTTTAGTTGTTACGTACGACAAGTTGCAATTATTTTGCCACCTCCGAAAGTATCAGCTGGCTGGGGCCCTGATCACTAGCGATGAAACACATTGCACGAGCTTTTAGTGGTTGTCAGACACGCAGTGACAGGTGCAGGTTTGGGAGGAAACCGTGAGGGTCGGGCGCGATTGGGAGGGCGTGCGGTGCGGGTTGGAAGACTACGAGTGCGGGGCAGGAGGCGAGAACATTTCTCAAGTTTGCAGGAGTGGACAAAAATGTCAATCCCTTGAGGACTCTACTATATACACCCTTTACCCCTTGTTCGGATCTTTGCCATGAGATAATTCCTATTGACATGTTGTTCATAAACAGGAAAGCATCTTTTATTCCTTACAACAGCTAGGATTCGAAAATTCTTACAATTGATTCTCTCCATAGTAGGAGCATGCTTTGTTGGTGTGATATAGCCCCAAACGTTCATTTTTTGTTGCCACGTGCTGCAGTCAAGCTCTTAAACCATTGATCGCAATTTATGATTCAAAATTGCTGGTTTCGACACTCATATGAAAAATAGCATTCAGCATTGCAAATCTCTCACGTTGGAGTAATTTCTTACATATGTATAAGGAAATCAACAATGGGTTAGCAGAGTTCATGAGGAGTAAAGAACAGATTCGTTGGAACAGGCTGAACCCCACCATTCCCTTTGACAGGAAATGCATTACGTTACCAGAAACTTTTATTGGGACCTCAATGCTGAGGACATGCGATAATAGTTTAATCTGCAGAAATATCACATAAATTTTTTTAGTGAAAAAAGTGCCAAGCAATAACATCACATAGATGCTTAGGAAAAATTTATTTATTCTTGGCGTAGTATAGTAAATGTTTGCATTTTGCTTTCCAAACGAGGTTCATGGGGCATGAAACGCACCTGGTGTGGCAAGTTTATCTAGCTTTAACATAGTTAGAAACGAAGTACAAACTGCAAGCAAAAGAAATCAGTAGGAAGTTCTGCGCAGTGCAGTTCGAATGCGGATGGAGCGAGCATTGGTCAAGGTTAAAACATGAATTTATCACAGTTTATTGCCGTAATCCTCCGAAGCAAGTCACAGACGCGTGATATAGAACGGCATTCGGCGCAGTGGGGAAACAATCATGACATTCCTTCGTCAGGCATAACGCAACTACCACACCTAGCTTCTGCATTCTTATTTTATCAACATCACCTTTTCGCACAATTTTTCAGAAATGTTGCTTATATTCTGCCATAAATGTCATAAAGACAATTTTTACTGATTCCTGCATAAAATCCGTCATGATTTCGATATTCTTGATAAGTAAGTTCGATGCGAAAGTAAGAACTGTCAGTTATGTTACCACTACTTGCTAAGGTCCATATGGCGATGTTGGAACAAGGATCAAAATCCTACTGTGTAAATGTCAGCGTACAGCTTGCAGCAATGCTTCATAGCTTTTCTAAAGTCTCTGGGGATGATATGCGAGAAGTGGCTATTGTCTTTAGACATCAGATACTTTTGAAAAATTGTGCAAATATTGGTAAAATAAACTAGAATGAAATTTGATGAATCACAACACAAATATTCGAAACATATTTACATGGTTGAAACATAATTCAAAAAATTTTAAACTAGATAAATCATGTTCATTTCTCCGGTTGTTGCGAAAAAAACGGGATACCATCAGGAATATTTGGCCACGATTGATATAAAAATTGCTTTAAGTTAAGCAAATATTTTATTTATCCTTTAATATTTCTCCTTTCAAGCTATTTCGACTGCAGAAACTCAGTTTTAATTGGAATTTAATGCAACATCTTGAGCACAAAAAAAGACATATTTATGTAGGATTAGCTCTACACTCACCAGAACAGAAAATCACAAGCTAGAAATCACAAAGCTTTTAGGGAAGCGCTCAAAGCACCTTAGACAGACAATGAGATTTGCAAAAAACTCATATCCCGCTACTAAAACGAAACATCAGTAAAGGAGTGTTAGGAACAACGAAACAGAAACAGGATTTAGAATCAAGGGTACAGGAACAACACACACGCAGCTTGCATATATAATATTGGCAAGACGTAGCTGTGCATCTAGGGATTTAACCAGCTTTACCGAAAGATCAACAGCAATCCTAGACTCTTTACTTCTTGACATGGGACGACTCGTCTAGATGGACTGCGGAGCTGCAGCCCACCCTGAAAAGTGCGAAGCATGTGATTCTGCCAGGTTTGCCCTAATTTTGCATTTACTCAGCAACTTAGATAACACTAGGATTTTTACTGCTGCGCATGCAAATCTTAAAGTAATTCATGATATCTAACTTTGCGAAATCATATATTTCTTAATCAGGCTTTATTTGTGCTAACTAAATTTGCTGCTTTTTGGAACTGCCATTTACTGGAAATACCTCTAATGATTAATCATAGCCAGGACAAACGAACCACATGATCACTCAGAAATTGAAATTGCAGCCCACCTGGCCATTTCCGCCACTGCTCCACGGCAGGTTGAAGAAATCGTTGTCAACTCAACTGTAAATGACACCTGAATATAGTGGGCGAGAGAGCCAATGAAAACATCCCTGAATGCACGAGGCAACACGGAATCGAATCAGAATGACAAAAACGTACCTTTACGTTTGAAATTGTTGGTGAAAATCTATATTTGTGCCTTTGCCGTACTAAATTTTTACTGAACTTGTAAACCCAAGTAGATCCTACTTCAGGTAGCATTCAGTCGTAGCATGCACTCTCGTATAGATGCCATTTTTATCAAAGTTCAAAAGTAAAGGCCAGAACCACATTTTAATTGCAGTCTCTATTGACTAGCAAACCTGGCAAGTAAATCCGCGCCTCTCGTTCCCTGATTTTATTAATGAAAGCAAAGAAGTTAATTATATCATGTTTTTCATTTCTTGTGTATACATTTTCACCCTGCTACGTCGGCAAAGTTGGAACCATTGTAAACAACGTCCATGTTCTTCCACTGGAAATTGGCTACAAACTCCCGCAGCCCTGGGAGCATCCGGGGGCAGTGCCTGCTCAAATTTTGTTGAGCTCAGAAAATTTTATTATATATAGGTAGATGATCATCTGACTCAAACTCGACAAAACAAACAAATTTTGCAAATGCTCGGTTTTAATTTAAGTGTTACGCTAACTCGCAACACTACCGCACATTGCCATATTGCATAAAAATCTTACCTTATTGTTACAAAAAGAATTGTCGTAAGGAACTTTCATAGTGGCATTTGTCATGTTACAGTTTGTTTTAAACATACAATAAAAACAAACTTTTTCCCCCTAAAAATGTATTTTGTCCCCCCAAATACTGAAACCTGCCCGCGGGCTTGTTGGTACATGCCCATCAGAGCAACGATAAAAATTGCGGTAGTGTCACGATTAAACAGTTGTGCAGCTGTGAACCCACACTGGATCATTCTTCCATTAATGGAACGTGTTGTTGCTAAGCAACCGAAAAAAATTTACTAATTTTTGTTCTAATTTTAATGTTAGGACATATATAAAACGGATACTAAAAAACCAGAAGGATATGATTTGTATTTTTGGTAGTGGTCATTAACGAGTTGAAGTGGAAAAGTACCGACTAGGTGAATACAGTTATTTGATCACGCGCCACCACAGCTGGTATGCTGGGTTCAATTCCAGGTCGGGTCACACGAAAGATATAGAAAACGGTGCTTGCAGTCTTTCCATCCTCGTACCGGGCGTTATGGATGGGTGGGTGTAAGAAAACTGTTCACACACGGTCTTGCCATTGACACGCCACAATGCAGTATTCACTGCAAATAAAACGCGTCAATCCCCGGCGCAAGCAAGCGGAGATTAGCTCCACTGACCACTGGTGACACTCCGAAACAAGGACATATCCGTGGGGGCGATTGGGGCATTCGTCTCGTAAAACATACGAAAATAACATTTTTCACCGTGATTTTGTGCAACTCGTAAAACAACATTCATATGGCCATTCTGCTGCCCATTGCCTTGTCGCAGCAGTGTTGTGAAGTATACTCCATCTCTCTTACAGTAGTGAACACGTGATGAGACTGAACTGCCAAATATTACTGACATCGCCGCACCTCAACTTACTGGCTGGATCCGCCGCTGCTCCGAAAGGAGTACGGAAAGTGATTGTAAATGAAACTGAGAAGAACTGGAGTTAGATCAGTCCTCTTCAACACGGGTTGCGCACAACCCTAGGGTTCCACAAAATATGCAGTGGTGTTCCGTGAGCTTTAAGGGTTCCGTGAGGGTTCCTCGATTTTTAGGGGAAATTATTTCTTGCTTCAGTGAGTTGATGCGTCATTATGAAATTTTTGATCCCCGTGCCACATTCAGACTCCAAGTAGACCAGTTAGTTGTACAGGAGGTTGAGTTCAGACGGTGGAACAACAAATATTGAGAGTTGTTGCGTCACTTGTTGTTCATTGTTGTGCGATTACGAAAAACGTTATTGTTGCATCACGGTTACAGGTTGTTGCAGATGTACACTTCACAGCAAGCCTGTAGCCAGGTTTTAAGGTTTGAGGGGACAAAATAAATTTTTAGGGGAACAATATTTTTGTTTTTATTATATGTTTAAAACAAATTTTTCTGGACACAACAAAATTTGCGGAGACCCAAAAAATTTGAGGGCCACAAAAAATTGGGGGGCACAAAAAAATTTGAGGGGGCACTTCCTCCGAATTCCCCACCCGTAGCTATAGTCCTGCTTCGCAGTAGGCTGAGTAGAAAGTAGACTCAGCCTGGGTCTAGTAGAAAGTAGACTGAGTCACGAACTAGAGCTGCTGTTCAACGTGAGTGGTAGTGTGAATCCCAACTTTTTACTATTTTAGTAAAATGAAGCAAAATAGCATAGTTTCTTATGTAAAGCGAAATAATAACAACAGCAAAGGTGTGGAATGGACGATCAATATAGTTCAAACGTAAAAGAGGAACTTCCAAATATAATTCAATTGTCAAAGTTCGAAAATGGGACGACACATATTTGAGATACGGGTTCTTTTTGCTGTAAGACCAAATTCTGAATGTAGCTGTAGTAGATACATTACAGAAATGCAAGAACAACCGAGTCATTAAATTTCTTGCTTTTTAACTTCTGTAATAACTGTTTATTTGTTGAAGTGTCCAATAACGAAATATTTGATTTTCTTACAAGTAATTCGTGTTTTTTTAATATTTGTTAACGGAGGCTCCTTGACAAATGCGAAAGTATATCAGGGGTTCCACGATGACAAAATGGTTGAAGAGCACTGGGTTAGATAACAATAGAACTGGATTATACAGTATAGAAGTGAATGCTCTGGTTTTGCTGTGCTTTCCTTGAATCTGTCTGTCGTGTTCTGCCTTCATAATTTTGCGATGTTTCGAAGTTACACATTTCCCCACTCAGCAATACGTCTCCACAAAGGTCACGCGGTTGAAGCTTTCAGCAAATACTTTTACTAGGAAATCTATTCACGCGTTTTACGCATCTTCACTCCAGAAAATAGCAAGCAAAGACTTACTAGTAAATTGATGAATAACTGAAGCATAGTGTAAAGGAAAGATGTGACATGTAGGGTGAAACACAGGTTGCGATCATTAAACTTGTCTCACTAAAGATGAAAAGCAAAATTAACACCAGTTACCGAACGACTAGATTCATGCAACGTGATGATAGAGTCAACCATAGCGGGTCGCGCTACACACAAAAACATTTTTTGACTGAACAGGCCAATGAAAACAGACGCCGAAAAAAAGTTTTCNTGTGAGTAGCGCGACCCGCTTTTGTGGACACATCAAAAGGTTTTCTCGTAGTTCATCATGTTTACTCAAGTTTTTGCAAAAGCAAATTTTCCTTCAAAACATCAATTCCTGATTCACGTCTCTTAAAATTTCTGCAAAACGTGGTGAAACGTGTTTTGAGAATAAATTTGTTTTTCGCGATGTACATATGCATTATCTTTTAATCAATCTTGATTTCAAATTTTTAACACCACTAACACAGCATAAATAAAATTTAACCCTAGATTTGCTTCCCGGTCACCTTTTTAGCGGACCTTGGTTTCGGACCGCAGCCTAATTGCAGTGTAAATCACACTTATCGAATGCACCTCGTATGCGTCTTTTTAAGACACAACCATCGACTCGCGCTTGGCGAGAACCAGCGTCATCGTTCTTCATTTTCCGAGACGTCTCAAGCTTTTCTGTTTGTGTTCTGTTTGAGTTCGTGCAAGTCTACAAGAAGTAAAGATCGTAATTCACGCGATGTCTGGTCTTAAGAGTCCACAAGTATGGCGTATAATAAACTTTTTGAGCTACCACCATCGCCACCTATACATACTTTCTTGAACCCTCCGACTGCTACAAATTGGTTCCCACTCCAAAAGTGGTGAGATGCAGGACAACATGTTCTGTTCAAGCAACTTGAAGATGATAGTTGCAAGGGAAACAGGCATATAGTTCCCAGCATCACTTATGTCCCCATTCGTGTTTTTACAAATAGGTCTAATGACTGTTTGCACGCATTCCTGTGGAATTTTTCCATGCATTTAACACATATTGAATAGACCACTTAGGTGATTGCACGCACTTGAATAAGCATAGAAAATGTGTTGAGCGAAAATCTTTGCCAGCTGCGCGATCCAGTGGTAATTTGTATAGCAGAGATTTAATCTTGAAGCTGTTACGCATCAACTCATCAATCCCTTCAAAAATACCACGTGACATTATATTTTGTTTCACAAAATTGCCAATTTCAGAGTTTTTGATGAGTTCAGCAATGCTGCAACAACTTCAAGATTGCCTGCCTTCTTACAGAAATATACAACAGCTTCAAGATTGCCTACTTTCTTGCATAAATACAAATGTGCCTGCTTTCTTACAGAAACACATTACTGGAATTTCAAACCTGGTTTTAACAAACAGTTCATCAAAAAAAAACACGCAGATGTTTCGGTAAAACGAATTTAAGAAAGCAAAGCACTGCTTTTAGAAAGCAGTTTCTGTTTTCAAATATAATGTCTGTTATGTGTTTTTCGCACAGTGACATTTTTTGCTTTCAATAAGAAAGTTTGCGGACAAAGTACTAAAATATCTCATAATCAACGGAATTTCTATCAACAATATCTATCAAAAGAAATCCTTCCATACCAATGAATCAGGCCTTAAGATGCTTACTCAGCACATGTGGCGCTTACTGAACAGATATCTTGAGCTGTGCAAAGTAGATGAAGTTCAAAATACAAAGCCCACAACCGTAATGAAAACATCTGAAAGATCTAAACGATGGGAAAATCAAGACAAAAACCTCCGTAATCAGACAATGAATATAAAAGTTTGACAGACAAACTCTCACATTAGCGGATAAGGATGAGGCTTGATTATAGAGGTTGCAGCCATTTTGGTGTCCGTTCAAAACAAACCTCTTCATAACAGACCACTCATAACCGAAAACGTTCGTAGCAGACCTGTTCATAACTGACCCGTTCATGACACACCAGATTCACAACAGACCGCGTTTGTAACAGATTCGTTATGAAGGTTGTCTGCTGAAAACGTGGTCTGTTGTGAATGCGGTGTGTTTAGAATGTTCTGTTTTGAGTGGGCTGTTATGAGTGGTCTGATATGAGTGGTCTGTTATGAGTGGTCTGTTATGAACAGGTCTGCTTTGAAAGGTAACCAGCACGTTTATGCAGCTGGTAAAAGAGTTCGTCTTCTTGGTTGAATAACTAGAAGATCAAAACCCACACCTTTCTGCTGATTCAGTTTAATTCAGCATATCTAACACGCCGATCACGCAGAAAAGATGTGGTCAGGGATGCAAGGGGGAAGCGACGGACGTAGCTGATATTGGGTCATGAACCCCGCTGATCGAAAGCAGCAGCATATATCATCTGAGGCACGTGTTTACAAAATGCCTCTTTCTTTCATTTGAGCACATTGCATACACTTCTTGTGGTCTATAATTTGGTAATTAAGGGAATCCAAAGTAGTTGAAAGTCTAGGAGAATTAGAATAAATCCAGTGAGTGAAATTAAACCTTTCCACCAGTGGACAAGTTGATTTTCTCGCCATTTTCTTGAAAACATGGCTTTGTACAGAAGAACGTTATATTTAAACACAGGCGTGTTTCCTCAAATAAACAGAGAGGCATTTTCGTTTCAGACAAACGTAACGCAACCTTGCAGGAATCCCTTTTTGTTGCACCAGTCCACACTCTTTCCTTCAAAGCTGGAGTTTGTTTATGTGGTTTCTTGGCTCATTTATTTCACAACAAACACTAACTCTCTCTTCAAATTCATAGAAAGTGATTTTGTTGGAAATAATGTTTTTGTTTTGTAGCTGGCTTTGGGTCACTGCATCCACTGATTCTAAAAGTGTAGTATAGTTATTTATTGTTTATATGCATTTCGTTTTGAGGAAATAATTGCATTCAGCATTCATAGTCAACATCAACATGCGATGCAAATTGCCAACTAGATGATAACATTATAATGAAGGAAATCAAGTGAATGCTTTTGGACAGACATGTATTCAGATTGACCATCACCCTTAAAAAATCTCGAAAAGCAGTACGAAAAGGTCTTGACATCTTACTCTGATCACATATTGCCAGCAACATGATAGAAATAAACAGCGTTTGATAAGGAATTGTCAAGCCTTTGGAATCGGAATTGAGAAAATTTTGTGCAATTGCAACGGTGCTAGTCAAGTCATGCATCCAATCAGGAAAACGTGGAGTACTTCACTTTTATTCACGAAAATAACTATGCTTACATCAATTCATGCATGGATATTTGCGAAGAAATACTGTACGTATTTATTAGAAGAAACATAAACTTGAGGATTATTTGTTTCTACCTTGTGCTCAGCATAGCAACCACACACTGAATGGGTTCACTGTTGTTATAGAAAAGCAATACAAACGCTAGTTTTTTATTTGAAGTTTTGTTTCGGTGTGCGTAATGGTAGCGATAAACGGCCAAGCAATGCGTAGAACAAGGAAATTTCAGGATGTGTCGTGGAAACCAAGGACGTCACACAAACCGCAAAAAGCACTGGTGGCACAATATAGTAGCCTGAGGTGTTTTATTGGCATTAGTGTTTCGTCAATTTATCAAATCAAGTTTGTCCCAAACCAACTCTTCATAAAAGGTTTCCAAAATTTTTGGACCTCTGACTAATGGTGCGAAAATGCAGGCAGAATTAATAATTATAATTTTTATACACAAACCTTTCAAATTTGAAAAAAGTATGTTTTGCGTAGACCGTTCAATGTGAGGTGTTTTAGTAAATATTGAAAAATCATCTTGCAACATTTTACTTCTCATCGCAAATTTAATCTTGTTACTTCTTTGGGGTCCGTAATTTTGGCAAATGGCCCAACACCAAATACGGAAAAAGATGTTTGAGGCATCTAGGCCCTAAGATCTGGGACACGATTGATCCCTCTCTTCATGACAGCTCCCAGCTCACAGTTAAAAACCAGTACAGAGATGTACTTATCTCTGCCTATGATGGCAGATAGCATGGTGCTGAAACATGAGTTTTTTATGTCAACTGTATACCATTTCATCTTACCTATAGCCCAATTCAATTTCAAATTGTACATTTCCCTTTGAACATATTCCCTCCTCCCATAGCCATCTTT
>JGI24158J21664_10012249_pt1 | contig 11374 bp, 8 predicted proteins | sample Ectturendosymbi3_FD_21664 | JGI IMG/M metagenome (IMG submission 21664)
CAAGTAACTGCTGGAGCCGTCTGTTCGGCTGCTTCAAAAACATTCGCACTTGGCAATTAGCCCTGCTTCACAAACATTCGCACTTGGCAGTTTTCAATCGGCCCGTTAGCGCAAAGCTTTTTGAGGCAGGAAGGGCATCGCGAAGAATAACACCCGTTGATTTGCGATAAAGCAGTAATTCAGCGATCGCGACTGGTGATCTTTTCGCTGCTTCCCAACAATACATTTCAACGGAGATTTAGAGTTAAACAGAGAAGACTAAAGGTTGCTGCCAACAATAGCTCGCATTGCACCTTTGCCGCTCGTCCTTTCCAATAGCAACAACGCCAAGCACCTGAACGTGCGTGCATAACTTTTTCACAAACCTCAAACCACATTTACGACCAGCTGATAAAAATATATTTTTTTCCCTCTCGTTTCATGCACTACCATCTTGAAATGCGGCTGCTACAAGGTAATCACAACATGTTCTGTGATATTCACATTTTTCTGCAACAACAGTAGAAGCGTTACATTTCAACACCCAAGAGCTGATAATTGTCGAATGCTCAGCCCACGTGCAAGTAAAATTTTACGTTGATTTTTTGTGCAAATAAAATTTTGTGTGGCTTTTCCATGCGAAAGAATTTTTTGCGTGGTGTGCAGTAATTTTTTTCGTAGTTCAGTTGGTGCAACGAACATATCTATGGAGGTTTAAGTATCGAAACGAAAGTGCTGTACGCTTTGGTCAAATCGAAACCAAACTGAGTTATTTAGCGATCGGAAAGCACAGCTGAACGCATGTGCGTTTTCGGATGGAGTCGAAAAGCAGAAATGCTGTCTAGGACCAGGTGATATAAAAACTGTTATAACTTTTCTTCTCTACAATTTTTTAATTTAAACTTGGCAGGATGCTTTGTAACAGCTATAGCAAACGTTTCTGTGATTTTTACATTTTTCCCATTGTTGGAATAAGCGCAATAAATTTTCAGAGTAAAAAAGCAGGCAATCCACCCTTCTTTCAGAGTGTTTTTTTCTTTCCAAAAGAAGTGGAAAATTTATTTGATTTCGATTTTCATGAACTACACAATATGACTAACGTTTTCGTGCATAATTTGGGTTTCTATCGTGCAAGGTTTTCCATCAGAGACTTTTTAAAAGAACGCCTTGTCCACTCAAGCGCCAGCGCGAAAACCATACCGGCGTTCGAGAGTCAGACAGTAGCCACGAACATACCGTGGACCGCCGGTCAAAGACGCACACTCAAACGAGCCAAGCAATTTGCACGTATGTGCTACCCGCTTCTAAAACTCTTGTTAATCAAAAAATATATCATCTTAACACCCTGCACCTCTACCCAGCGAAAACGAACAAAGAAAGAGTTACTAAATTTTTATATCAAGCCGTTAAACTATCGACATCCAATTGTTCAATTTTTACAGAAAACGAGGGCTTGGTGCAGATCAAAGTCACTATAACCAATCACGACGTTGGTCCTGATCACATACTACGCTAGCCCAAATTACACGGATCGCCCCCAAGCGAATTACTGTATTGAGATTTTTTCACAGTTGACGATTTTTGAGCAACTTGCGCTTGCCCTGAAAAAAAACAGAGTTGCCCCGGAATTTTTCACTGTATTGAATATACTTTTTACATTCAGGATTTTTGAGTAACTTGCGCTTGCCCTGAATTCACTGTACTGAATATGAATTTTTTATTATTCAGGATTTTTGAGCAATTTGCGCTTGCCCTGAAAAATTTCACTGTATTGAAATACGTTTATCATTCAGGATTTTTGGGCAATTTGCGCTTGCCCTGAAAATTTTCAAGGCCGGAGGGGGGCGGCCGGTCCCCCGCCTATGGCCCTGACATCAGAACAGTGAACCTAGCTCTTGCACAATGCTATACTAGCATATAAACTGTCGTTGCAAGAATTAAATAAATTAATCGAAATTAAACTACTATATTCAGTTTTTTTCAGGAATTTTGATTCTTAGACCCAATTTCCAGGGGGGGCAAATGCCCATTTTTCTTCCTGCTTCAATCTGTGTTTGTTCATTTTCTCACTGGTCTTTTGGATAGTGTATGATACACAGCGTCGCTTTTTCGGACTGTTAAATGCTAGCTAGCTTCAAACTTAGGTTTTTGCAACATGTTAACTTGATTTCGCTTCTCTCGCAAATACTTTTGCTGGCGGTGGAAGCTATGTGTTCTGCTTATGTCCACCAAAAATTTAGCTGGGCTTCCGAGTGTTCAACAAAATTTTTGTTTGACGTTGGGTAAATTTCTACTTCGGTTCATTTTAGAAATATAACTGCCCTCAGTAATCTGATTTGTTCCCCAGTGGCCTCCTTAAATGAAAATGTTTACTTCACCTCCTGATTTTTGGTGGTTCGATTGCTATTTTCGGTCATTTTTTCTCTGTCTCTGTACAAAAAAAACTGAAGAAACCCAATGTTCGATATATCGAACAACATACAAATTGCTCCTAGCCTGTCTATGGTTGTCCCTACGTTGGCTCCAGGCTTTTCATTTTCAGTACCGATGAACACGCCCAATACACTCTCAGACAAAATCGCACTCGCAACAGCAACTGTTTCAAGATATTCAACAAGTAATGAAGTCAAAGAAAAAAAATTAACGAAACTTAATATTAAACCTAACTAAATTCAGCAAGAGAAATTCACTGAAAAAAATAGAGTGACAACAATTGTCTCAGTACGTCACAGTTCCTTGCAGTACACAAATGAGAATGGGATTTTAAGCTTTCTCTGATCTGCGGCACATTAAATATACAGGCCAGTAGTTTCTTTTTACTTTGCAGCTNTAGATTTGACGAAGGAAATCATTTTAATTTTACTTATTTAATCAGGGCATTGGATAAGATCACAANAAATTTTTACAACAAATTGCTACAAATCATGCTTTGCAGAGGTGTTCAACTGAACAATACCCTTGCCATTAATGCCCTTGCCACATCTCCAGGCTTCCATGCTTCTCAATAATAAACTGGGAAAACACATCTTTTTCAAACAAAAAACAGCCTCTTAAAAATATCCCAGAAATTTACTGGGCAGTAGTACGTTCAGTGTTCTCGATTTCTACATTCTGATCTGGTAAGTACCTACTTCCTAATGTTCAGTAAATGCAGCAATCCTTTCTTGGAATCTTGAAGTGGTAGCAACACGAGTCGCGACACAAAATCATAGGTCTTATTCAGGCCATTCAGATCACGTGAAGCACGAGATTATTGCAGACTCATCCATACACGAAAAGGGCAAGCTGAACCGTGAGTGTCAGTAGTGCACATAAATATCTCAGATGTTGATGTCAGGAAAAAGCATGCGTGCATTTCGCAAAATTTCTTGTCGTGCAGCTGGATGGTAGTCGAGAATACTGTGCAAGCCTTTCATAGTCATGGTGAACACATCGACGTACGTACTTGCTCGCAGTGAACACGGTCGACGAACCTTCACAAAAATTCTCTTCATAATTCCATTTTCAGCCATGCATCTCAAAAAAATAAAAAAACGCAGATCCAACTTTTAAACGTATGTATGGATTGTGACAACATAAAAAAAACACACGAGGAGTAGCTTGCTTTTGCTTTTACCCCGACAAGACAAACACAAAATACGAAATTGTTGAACCGAATTTTGCAACTACCACGACCAAAGCCAGTTTTGCAAGTTGAATTTTTGCAAGAATGCATTGTCCCAAGTATGTAGTTCATATATTTCGTTGATAAATAACGAAGGTTAATCCTACATATGAATGGAAACTCAAGCTAATTTCTTACAGAGGTTTGACAGTTTTCTCACGAACGTGATGGTAAACACTTCAGCACACAGTCACATGACGCGTAATCGTAACCAGATGTTTTGTTTCGGCGCCAAACATTTCAATGAGCAAAACAATCTGAGCAAGCATGGAGGTCTTGCCAACGTAAAAGAAATACTAACGCAAAAATCATGAACCTTCATTTTTGTTGCCGCTGAAAACATCTGTTATAAACAACTTCCAATATGACTTAATTTAAATGCTTGGATTCTGCGTTGTTGTCCGATCGAAACCCCTTCTGAAAAGATGTTTTCAAGAACGCTATTTACAACATACCTTACATAACAGACTTTCGCAAAGGAAATAATCTCCTTCAATTACTAACCGCACCGGTGCCTGCCACTTCCCAATAGTTTTTACAGCTTCAGCCACTCCAAGGTACACCATGTACATTTCAGTGCGGATATCACCCTAAAATAAACAGGAATTAGAAAGAATTCTTTTACGTATTAACAGTAACTAATAATATGTGCTGTTTACAATATGTCATTAGCAACTTAACATGGGCAACGTGTCAACACATTGACGTCAGCTGACGACGTTTTCAACTGCCAAGATCAGCACAGCAGTAAGTTTACCCAACATAATCATGACCAGGTTCTCAAAGTAAAGCACTTTTGCAATGAAAGAGAGACTTTCAACCAGAGATGAGTACATCCTACAGTATTTGAAAATTTTGTAGATGACTACATTTAGTAGTACTAACATTTTCTTCGAGATAGTTACTGATCATTAACTTGTACCGGAGTACCAACACAGTAGTACTAGTACTAACTTTACCGTTGTGAAAACAAAAACAACTTGACGCACTTGCATGCAAATGTAGTCGCCAGGCATAAAAGAGTTCGGAACCATCACCATGCAAAGATGCCTTAGAAAGGTCTCTGAACACCCATTAAACAGCGGAACATTTGTGATCAAGTCTCGGCAGATCTGGTTGTAGATATCTGCACGCAAACTGAAAAGAAAAACGATGCGAAATTGTTTAAAAGCAGTACCTCTTTCACCAAGAACCTCAATCCAATTCGAAGGCCGGACTGGCATGTGTGTAATGTGTAAAAACAAACGGTTGTTAGCAGTGGTGAACTTATGGTTGGGGGGTCCAAGCCAAAGCTCAAAGGGGGCCCTCTGACGACGTCATCATACTAAGCCAACCGCGATAAGACCTTTCGATGAAGCCTAGAAAGGGGATATACGGGCAATGGTTACACTTCTCTATGCCGCATTAGGGGTTATGGTTAGTGGACGGGGTGGAGCTAGTTCCAGTGTTAAAGTTTCGAATAGTGGTTAGGTTTAGTGTTAGTTTTCAGGCTAAATCTTTGTTGAGCTCTGTGTAGTGTTTGTAAAAACTTACTAGTGTAAAAATGCCGTATTACACAAAGAATAGTAAACTGCAATTTACAACAGACTTAATAAAAAAAGCAAACTGAGTTTAATACATATTAATGGAGTACAAAACAGGTCTATGTTGAACACAAAAACTCTTGGGATTTCAAACGCACTACGTATGTTTTAAAGCAGGGGCTGCTTTTTCACAGTCGTCCACACTATATTATGAGAAGCTTCATTCTACGACAGTGGAAAGATTACCATTTGGTAAAAATTTTTGCTCTTGCTTGATAGACCAGCCACAGATTTTTGAAGTATTGAATTTGGTTTGACGCTTTTTCTTATTTAAACATTAGAGATGCTGGTGAGAGCCCTGTGATAGCAGAGTACTTACATATTACAGCGGTGGTTCGAGGCCTCTTTGAAAGCAGTGTACCTACACATTGCAGTTGCTGCTGTGAGCCCCTGTGAAGGCAAAGTAATTAGAAATTACAGTTGTTGTTGGGCCCCTTTGAAACCGTAGTACTTACACATTCCAGTTGTTGTTGGGGGCCACTTTGAAAGCAGAGTACCTACACATTGCAGTTGCTGTTGGAGGCCGCTTTGAAAGCAGTGAACCTGCACATTGCAGTTGCTGACCTCATTGAAAGCAGAGTACTTACAAATTACTGTTTCCCTTGGGGGGCCTTTGAAATCAGAATAATTATGATCTGCTTCGGCAAATATTATATGAGCGAGTAAATTTTTCAGCGAAAATGAGGAAAATTTACGTGCGAAACAGCTAGGGGGGCCCTGAAAAGGGTGCCCGAGGCAAGTACCTCGCTCGCTTCCCCTTAAACAGACCACTGGTTGTCAGCCTCAAGCTATATATCTTGCAAAGACATTTGAAATCAGTTATAGCCTGGGTTCCTTTTCGGTCATAGACGGGAACGTGTTTGAAATGACCGGAAATATTAAGTCATTTCGGTCAAAATGTTTGAAAATATAAGCTAAAAAATATTTTTACGGCGAGTTTCATTACATCTGTGAGACAAATGACCGAAATGTTTCAGTGACCAAAATGTCTCAGCTAAAAATGACCGAAATGTTTCAGCGAAAAAAAAAACAGGTTATAGCTGGTGCGCCGCTTCAGTGTATGGCAACTCTGTGTTGCTGTGTTTAATATCCAAAACCTGCTCTGTAATGCGCAATGACTAATCATTTTTGCGTTCTTGTGTTATTGACCATGATTCTGACTGAAAACAAGTACTATATGGTACAGCAGACAAAATTAAGTATGATCAATGACGATCAGCAAATTCGAAAAAAGGTATCAGATGTAAACGGGCTATAGGTAAGCTCAGCATTGCAAATATTAACAGATATACCTGAAGGACAAATCCGGAAAGAGGTTCATAAAGTTAACACCCCGATTTTTCATCCACATATAATCATAGTATTGCACAACACGGTTGTGTAGAATCTTTTCAAATTGCACATCCACCATAAAGCGCTTGACGCTCTGGAATGAACAAAGAAGAAATGAAAAAAAACGCAAGAGGGTGGAACGCCATGAAAGTAAGCTGGTAAAAAAAATTTACCCTTCGAAATTTCAGAGGAATTCAATCATCAATAAACTGCTTTAACCTTTTGAATGATTCACATATTCTTGTCGATTTCTAGTCGTCACGATATTGATCTACTGTGGGAAAAGTATATATTGCACATCTTTGGAAGCGCAGAATATTAGACGAACCTTCATTTTCCACTCAACTACGTCTGCGGCATAATGGTCGACATATACTGGAGTCAGCCGTGATACGATGTGCTTCTTCCGAAGAAAACTTCCNCGTCCAATGGCTTATGCCGCAGGTTGAATCTTTACGTATGGCATTCATACATGGGAAGGNACACNATTTTCTCATGTAAAAGTCATTACACCAGTGAAGCTGCGTATGTAGTGTAAACGTTTTGGGAGTTTAAGTTTAACGCTTTCTGTGAGGAACGGTTCAGGAAAAAATGATCAGTGCAGAAATCTGTTAACGACGAGGTAATCACAAGAACGCACTACCCATTAACTTCTCATACTTTTGCATAATGACTGTACAATGAGTTTTCAACAAACTATTCTGAATTTACACCTGATTTCAAGATCGCCCTGAATTTGCATGTGGTTCAGAACCATTGGAAAAAGTCAGGAATTCGCCTATTACTTGTGGAGCTGATTTCTGCATGCGTCAAATTCCAAAAAATTTCAACTGCGATAATGCAATCATCTTGTACTGTAGCCGAAACTTTCTCAACCTTCACAGCTCAAATCTCGAAGTTACCCAAGAATACGGACCCATAGGCGCGATGTGCGTTTCGTGGCTTATTTATTCGTTTTGAATTTATTTTCATGTGATATACCATAGCGGTCAAAATTTTGAATTTATTATGAATTTTCAAGTCAACTTTATTAACGCAGCAAGTTTAGAAAAAAAAAAACTGGCAACAGTTCGTATATCATTACTAGCAGTGGTGTTACTTACAGTAATTTGCAGAATGATAACCAATAATTCACAGCTCAACAATTTTAAATGAATTTCGAGGGGATTGGGGTTTAAGAGCGTATTTGGGATAATTTTGGGGCGCTGATTTCAAAACTATTGTCAGATTTTCCAAATTGGTCAAGTTTTTGAGCTATTTGATATTTTATATTTATTTAATCGCAGCTTTTTAAGCATACTGTTGCATAAGGCGTTTACACATTTCGTGATTTGTGAAACTTACTAACATGTTATCTAAACACTAGTGACTTCTTGTAATAACCATGATCTGTAAATTAGTTTATGAAGAGCAATGTGCAGCGTAGAAAACATACAAAAGGGTTAAACAAACGCAAAATTTCAGTTAGTGTATACAGTATACTTGCAACTGTGACTTACAAAACACAGATATTATGGCCTTGCAATGCAACGATTGTGGTGACAGAAAAGTGTTAAAATGCCAAGAATAGCGCAAACACGATAGTATACTCTTTTTTCATGACAGAAAATAATGCATGGTTGCTAATCCTGAAATTGCCTTTTCTGTGTTTTTCGGGGGTAGTTACTGCCAACAACCTCTCTTTTTCAGCACCAACAATAGTTTGCCATCATGTTGGTATTCTAGAGTCTCTGGNATCTTTTCCCCTCTGTTTTTATATCTTGGTGGAAGGACCCTCCTTGCTCTTCCATAATGCTTCTAAGTTTTCAGAAAAATTGTTTACATGACTATGAATAAAATCAACCTTCACACTCATATTGCACCCTAATTGTTTGTAAGAATTTAACAGCTGTTTTAAAAGGTTGTGATATTTAAAAGCTATAAAATTTCTGAGGAAGTTTTCGACAACTGCTGTGTAGGACTGCCAAGCATTTTTTCCAAAGTTGTCATGGTGAGTGGAAATTATTTGTCCGGCATTCAACGTTGCATCTGAGGGCCATAAAAATCCTTGCCCTTAACTTGTCAGTGCTCAATGCAGGGAACTTTTGATACAAATATGCAAAGCAGTCACTTTCTCTATTTAAAAACTGTTTCATCAACCCTAGTTTGATATGAAGAGGAGGAAGTAGCACCTAGTTTGGATAAATCAAAGAAGGGCGTATAACATTTCTTTCCCCAATCTCAAATCCTTCTTTCTTTGGCCAACTTTCCTTAGTCCAATGCTCTTGGCGAGTCCTACAGTCTCACAGACACAAGAAACACGGAAATTTTGTGCATCCATTTTGTTGCTCAACTAATATGCACAAAGACTTCAAATTCGCCGCAAATCATCCAGTCATGCTCATCAACTACGGTACCAGGCACAGACTATTCTAACATAGGATTTTAATGTACTTACCACTTATTAATAGGCTGCTACTAACTCACTCGCTATGGGCCTATGCAGTTTAACAACAGCTGATAAAGCATTTCAGCATTTGAAAGCACCGCCAGTGATTACAAAATCTGTTTTCATGTTAAAAATGGTGGGAGTTTGCAATGTTTGCGAAAAACTGCAAAACGTATTCTCTGCATCGGCTAATCCTGGCCAGATGGACAAAAACGGATGCAATTTTTGGACTCAGCGTCCCCCAAAAACCCCAAAATCCGTTATAAACTTCAAGTCCCCAAAAATCCTATAATAGGCACACGGGCCATTAGTTGAAAGCTTGACACGTCAGTAAACGAGTCTCTTTGAAAACTGCATATAAAGAGCAAGTTTTAACATCTAGTATGACTCACGTTACCAGATGTTAATGACTCAATCTGTTATAAAATTCAGTAGTAAAAGCTTTCAGTTTTCTATCTTTGACCAGAATAGTTTCAGCCCTTTCCAAGTAACATGGTTTATGAAGCTTCTACAAACTTATAGTAGTTGTCTCTGCTTTGGCAATCTTAAAAGCCACCACACAAAGTTTCAGAAGTATGAATTTTAGAATCATGCACAACGCAAACAGTAAAAAACTCACAACACACCGTTTTTCCCAAGGGCCGCATCCAACATAGTCACTTGCAAGTTTCACGAAACTGACGAATGTAGTGAAACGCAAATTGCTACAGAATTTAATTTAATGAGAAACAACTACATCTGTTGGCAGCAATCCCATTATAATCTGGATCGAAGTTGAAATTTGATTTTTCAGAATATTTTCACAACTCTGCCAGTGAGACAAGAGGTTTACATGGAGAACATTAAAAGTTTGCTCACATACTGTATTAAAAGTTATCCCGCACAAGCTGAATATTTGTTTTGTCAAACGAATGAGATTTTTTCAAATGTTTGTAGATGCCTTGCACAGCAGGTCAAGAAGTCCTTGAAATGCACATTTGGAGATGTTTCTTCAGGAACCATTAATAATGGATATCTGTGAAAACCCACACTTAAATGCATCGCCTGGAGTCGCAAGAAACGATTCTCTTGTTACTATTAGCTTGAATCAAGCAAGCAAACAACACTGGAATTAGATACTATTTGAATAAGAGCTGAAGTTTTCACTCAGCATCCGAAATACGTACTCTGGTAAAATCAGTGTCCAATTCTTGTCTGGGAAAGGATTTCCCTCATCAGACGATTATTGCACAAACTGTTCGCGTCAACAACAGGTTTACATGACTCTGTATGAACTATACAATGTCTTCAGATCATCTGACGGGCCGCGCATTAGGTCTTTCCAGGTCGTATAACGCGCAGGTCTGACTTACAACTTAGATATGCGCTCCACTGTATAATTTTGTTCACGTCGCTTTCCCTATACTATTCAGCCTCCTCCTTGTCTATCGTTGGAACGTTTTTTTGCGTTTGAGAGTTCCAAACAGGAAATCCCGTTTGAAACCATTAAAACTGTGACACTTTTTCATCACAGCACATCCACGTCAAGCGGGCACAGAAAAGCAATTGGGCAGCGACGGTTTAGTGGCAGTGTCCACAAAGAGTTTCAACATGTTTGACTGTAAGAACAGCCTGATTTCACAAGCCTAGCGAAACATAAACCGAGTAGAAACGCATCAACTGCACCAGGGGTCACAAACACGCGGTCCGCGATGTTGTTTGGGAAGATTCAAAATAATTAACATTTGAGTTATTCACTTTGTTCACCGGTGTTTAGAAGTGCTTGTCTATCTGGCGAATCAACAAGTTCCTCTTTCAAACGAATGTAGAGAAGGATATATATGATTTTCCTCTGAACAAAGAAGCTTGGCGGTCATGGTTCGACCAGGGCAAATACAAGAATCAGCATGCGAGGAGATTTTGGTTGGAAGAAGCAGCTGGTAGGATTCAAAGTCGCAAGTGGTTCATAAAAGGCTTTGAACTGAGCGAATTTTGAGGGTGGTTTTTGGCTATTTTTTGGGGGGATAATATTTGGTATTTGTTGACAAGCGTATCGTTTAGTACCTGCTTATGTTTGCTTATGAACGATACACAAGTTGTTGTATGCGGTCTTAACTGGGTTGCTCTTCAGTCGAAGTTTTATGTAAGTGGTCTGTGATCAAGTGCAAATGTACTGAAAAAAACCGTTGCTGTGCATGAGGTCGATACAACAAAAATACCAAAATCGCACAGCAACATGAAAAAATTGAATAATGCACCATCAACAACACCACCAACGGGAATGGATTGCTGGCTGTTATCGTAGATGATACAAAATACGAAGTTGAAAAGACGTTTGGTGGTACAGAACTTGAAGATGGCGTGAAGTAGGAGATTCATCCCAAAGCTTTTCGTCTGACACTCTTCAGG
>JGI24158J21664_10012250_pt1 | contig 11373 bp, 6 predicted proteins | sample Ectturendosymbi3_FD_21664 | JGI IMG/M metagenome (IMG submission 21664)
AGGGCTGCTTATTGTGCATGATTTTGGAATGTTTTGTTTGGTTTTGAAGATGCTGTGGTTGATAATCTGTTCATTGTTTTACAGGCGCGTTGGCATAGGTATGAATGAAAAATTTTGTATGTTAAATTAGTAGTCAAACATTGCAATGATTAGGGTAAAAATACTTGCAAGACCTTGAATGTATCATGTATATGTTTCAATTTGTGCATAAGTGAAGGTAAAAGGAAATATCCAACGTTTCTTAAAAAAGATCTAACTAACTTTTTATGTTACTGCATGCATGCACTTAATTTGCTGCTAGCCTGCTTGTAAATTGTCAGTATATTCAAAATAGCCTTGAGCTTGTTAAAAACTTGATGGAAATAATGCATAATACTATAATTTTTTATGTGCAAGTGCCGGTAGCGTACATTTCAAGTTTGATCGTGGCTTTTTTTAAACAATTTTATGTCTGTTTTTTTTATCATTTTCTGTTTTTTTTTCAAGGTAAATTCTGGGGTTTTCTTCATAACAGAGTGGTAACATTGGTCACAGTCAGCGAGTAGAAGATCAGCCCGAAGTCAGATTTTTTTTAAAGAATTTTTACCGACTCCGGCTACTCAAGACCGAACTCCTTCAGACTTCGACTACGCAGACTTGATAGTGGTAGCAGTGTTTAAGATTAGTTCAAAATACCGTGAAATAACACGCTCACTTGCTACAAGAAGGACACTAGGAATACCGAAATTGTTGAAGTGTATTAACAAAGCACAGCCGGAGCAGGAGCCATGTTATAAAAAAACACAACTCCGGAGCTGGAGACGGAGCCATGTTATAAAGAAACGCAGCTCTGGAGCCGGAGCCATGTTTGCGAAAACAGAGAGCTCCGGAGTCGGAACCGGAACCATTTTATGTTTACAAGAGCTCCGCAGCCCTGGTGTCATTCGTTAATAATAATTAACAATTATTTAATGATTTCAAATCAGCAGCTTATAATCTTAAGTAAATTCATCAGAAATTATCACACAAAAAGTGCAACAATTAAATCATGAAAACTTTTGGCATAATTAACTGACTAACTATCCGCTGTACTCACTTCTAAAAGAAACACAAAGGATGAATACCATACTCTCCAGCTCGCTCATCTAGTGGGTAAACAAAGTATAGGCTACACCAGGGGTGGATCCAAGTGGGAGCGATTGGGGCGATCGCCCCCTAGAACCTGTGAGATTAAGTTTATTCACCATGATTTTGAACAATTCGAAAACAGCATTTGCGATATAAGGCCATTTTGCCATTAATTGTTTTGTCACAGCGGTGTTGTGAAGTATACTTCATCTCTCTTACAGGAGTGAACCGGTAATGAGACCTAATAACCAAATATTACTGAAATCACCCCACCAAAACTTACTGGCTGGATCCGCCCCTGGGCTACACAAACTATTGCTGTTAGTGGTATTCACCACGCTCATCATTCTGTGTAGTGGTGTCACCCATTACGTACAATTAACAATATGCAACTGCACTCCATTGGATAGATTTATTTGTATACATACGGTCAATACATTACTCTGCTTTATGAACCACTCGGGTTGGTGTATTTAAAACAGGGTAGCACCAAGGCTGCATGGAGTATCCATATATTGTCGTACTCTGTTACCATTTATTGCAAGTCTCTTACGCCCGCGCCGGCCATTATAGTGGCCGGTAACCATATGAACGACCATAACCTCTGAACGGAATGAGCTAGCAAGTCACCGAAGGTATCATTGGATCCATAAAACATGCCTGCACATTTTGAGATAGGTCTCTACCACCTGTGACGTCATTACCGGCGAAAAAAAACGTTTTCCACGTAGGCTGAAAAACATAATTACGTCCATTCAGTAGGCTACAGAGCCTAAACCAAACACTTTTGAAACAAACTTTTAACATAAAAAAATGCTTGTGAAGACCTTACCTTTGCAATGATGATCAAACAAGTTGACACTTCCTTTGGTGGGAGGTCCAGGGGTCAAAAACTTCGGATTTCGGGACTATTTTGAGGTTCAAGCCACTTTTCTGCTAGCCAGCACCCATCAACCCCACCAACCTTGTAGAAAAGGTGTATTTGGTGTTTTACAACATCGCACCAAATTTCATCAAACTATTGGCAGGACAATTTGTTTGGGACTAAAATCAAAATATCCACTAGGTGGCCAAGTAGTTTTCAGGGCCTTTCTAACCCAGCTAGCAGCCGTCCCAAGGTCTCTAAAGCTTCAGAATAGCTCCTAGAACATTTTAAGCCAATCAGCACCTCACTTGCGCCAATGTGGGGCTCTCTGGACCCCAAACCGTGATCGAGAAGTCAATTTTCCCAATCTACACTTTTGAAAACCCAAAATTTCCCCCCGGAACGGTCCAAATTGACTTTTTTCGAAAGGATCCTGTTTTCCAATATTTTGGCGGTCGGCGAAGCGCAAGAACCGGTTCGGAAAGGCTACACGGGATGCGTGGAAAGTTTTTTCGCATTTACTCGGGATTTTCCCAAAAATTCAATACGGCAAATGCACAAATATAAATTTTTCTCAGAAATTTTAAATGCAAAGGTCTGTTTTTGTTATTCTATTTAGATTCCTTGCTGTCTCGTGGATCTAGGGATGTTTTCACTGTCTTTCTAGCCCGATCCGTTCAAGAGTTATGGCTGATCACAAGCTTCCCTGAGTGGCCGGCGCGGATGTTAGAGGCTTTTAAATTATATCACGTTTGTTGTTTAAAATTTTTTTTATTGTTGCATAAAATGATTGAGAAAACTCATCTATGTTATATTGAGGGTGCCTCTACGCGTTTCCGAAAATTATTTTATGACGCTTTTTGCTTCCAATAACTAAAACTATATCTTTTCATATCGAGATATTTTGAAGTGGAGATCATGCTTTTGAGGTTAACTCAAATTATTTTTATGTAGGCACCTGCAGCTTGCGTTTGAAACTTTTCGATAATAAAATTATAGCCTGGAAGTGGTGATATTATTGAATTTTCCGCAGTTATTGTTTCCGGCAGCGAAATAATATCTGGTGATTTTAATCATGGAGATATAATTTCTTCAAGCTTGTCTTTATTTTTAGACAACGGCCTTATGCTACAATGCAGCAAAGAGAGATCATACGACATCAACTCATGCCACAAAAAGTCAGTATGCGTAGCGTATAGCGAAAAGTGTGAAGGTCGGGGACCAACACAGAGTTGCTTATGGGGAAGGACGTCGTTTAATGTAGAATAGCTGACCCAACGTCTGTCTTATGCAAACTACGGGATCTACGTCGCCACTTGTTTGCTTTGCAAAGAACAATATGTAGGACAAACTAAAAATAAGTTTTCTGTTAGATGAACTGCTCAGCGGAGCAATTGGCATAAATCCGCAGGAAAAGAGGATGCTGCTTTGATTAAACATTGCACCATGAAGCACCCGGCCATAAGTGACAATCTTCCTCTCTTACCCAATTGCTATAAGGTGACATTCGTGGAACAACCTCCGTGCGAAAACCTTGACTGGTGTGAAGATAAATGGATGCATCGGATAAAAGCTCCAATCCACTTGGACAGAATGATCTTACCGGACATCAGGTGATTTCGACTTTTATTTCTAATCCAGTTTTGCTTTTATATACTTTCGATTCATTTGGCCTGACTGATTCTCTGTGTTAATCCCCTAGCTCAGGGGTGGGCAATTAGCGGCCCGTGAGCCACATGTGGACCGCCACAGCTTTTTCAGTGGCCCGCAGAAGCATTCAGTAAATCATCAAGTCTGAAATATTCTCGAACTTGGCACAGTAAATGTTAATGTTCAGGCTAACTTGAACCGAGACTTGCTTCTATTTCTACTGGAGCAGCATTTCTCAACCTGAGGTCGCGAAGTTTTTTTAGGGCACGCAAAGATTTAAATGCAACCATTTGTTTAACTTGTCGTGTTTGTCTTCTTAACTCTTACGTTCAAATCGAAAAATTTGGTCATCGCAACGAATTTACTTCTTGGAGCTGCTAGTTTGTAGCGTATATCATAATTTACTAGGGGCGCCATCGGAGTTACCAATTCAAATATCACAATATGTTGCAAAATATGATTTGGCAATGTATGCATCCGAAGTCGCAATTGAAGATCATATACGTCTTTTCATCGTCAGACCACCGTTGTGCAATCCAATCTGTCAGTTTTATCATCCACAATCCTGCACGTCTATTGTTGAAATCCGAGGTGAAGTAAACCATAAGCGGTATATTGCTTATGTCAATTGATGCATTTAGTTGTTCTTGTTCCAAAAACGACCTCCAATAGTTTCATGATACTTCCATTTCTACTGTTACCATGGACAGGAAACGCAAGTATGTTGAAGAGTGTTTGAAATTTAGTTTTACCTCCATAGTTAGAAAAATCACAGTGAAGCCACGGTGTGTTTTGTGCAAAACAGTTATCCGTGGTGATGCTGGGTTTGTGAAACCGTCGAAGTTCATACAGCAATTGCAGCCAAAGCCTTCCAACATGTCACAAATAATTGTATTCTAGTTTTAAACCAGTTGTTGACTCAGATAGCCTTCCAACACTTTACTGTTGTGAAGTTGCAGTCAACATTCAGGAAGAAGCGTATTGCGGTGGAACAACGCCTGTCGGTGCTAAGAATATGAAGCCTTCGAAACAGATGCGGCATTTAGAGACAAAGCATCCCAATCTCGCCACAAAACGTTATTGAATTCATCCGACACCATGAAGCGAGTTTGAAGCGTCAGAGACTTATCTTGCTGGATGTTTCCACCAAGAGGACAGGCATCATATGAAGTCGCACTTGAAATTGCCAAGCAAAAAAAAAAACTCACACGATTGGTAAAAAACGCTTGTGAAACCTGTTTGCTGGAAACGATAAAACTACTTCTTGGAGAAGATTGTAAGGCAAACATGAGACGAATATCTTTTCCAGCGATACTATTCAGAGGCGTATTTCAGATAAGTCTGAAGATGGGAAAGACCAGGTGGTAAATGAAATGAAAATATCTCCAACTCCAGTGTTTTCTTTTCAAGTGGGAGTCAACAGGACCAATTTTGCGATCTTCGGAATGATTCATCAGCACATGACATTTCTCATGAAATGCTATTTTCTCCGTTCTGGTGAACTGTGGGTGAATCATATCCACATTGGTCTGAATTGGCTTTCCAAACATTGTTTTCATTGCAACAATATGTCTCTGCGAGAGTGTTTTTTCAGCTCGAACTCACATCAAAACGGAGGCACGAAATCAAAGATAGTCGAGCATAATAAAAGATTAGTACTCAACCACGAATTTCGAAGTTGGCCATACAGTTGCAAAGTCAACCGTCGCATTGAAAATGTTTGTGAAATTCAATTGCCGTTTGAAATTAAATGTTATGAAATGCATTTTTGTGGTGAAAATGTTGCGGTACTTTGTTGCATTTTTCTAGAACAGCATTTTGTTGTAATCATAATGGTTATAATATCATACGCATTGAAAAAAGAGTAGGAAGGGTCACAGGTTGTGTAAAAATACCAAACAGGGTCACGAACCGAAAAAGGTTGAGAAACACTGCATGAGAATAGAGTTACGGCCCTCCGCTAAGTACGGCCTTCTCAAAGTGGCCCCCGAGCTAAATTAAATGCCCACCCCTGCCCTAGCTTGATTTTAAGGTTTGTTTATTGCTTTCTTTGGACCCTTTCCCCTTGGTAGCTTTGTTTTATTGTTTTATTCGTTTGCTTTTTTCATGCTTTTCTTCCGTATATTGTTATTTTCGTAATTTTTAATTTGTCCTGATCGTTGTTTGATTACAGAGGTTTGGCTTACTGTTAATTTCCATTTATGCTTCATTTCTATTTGTCTTCGGGTTTTAAGTGCCTTTTGAATTTGCTTTGTCATTTTGTGCTGGCATGTTTATCTGTTTCTCTCTTTTTTTCGGATGTTCCTTTTATTTATTCTTTTTCCTTTTCTGGAATGTTTTAGTTGACTGCTGTGCAGCATTATTCTTTTACATAGATACTGCCAGCAGTTCTCCTGTGTTTCAGGTTCGGTGTACGACTGGTAAGCGCGTGCTACGAATAGCTACGAGTACGACCCAGCGAAACGCTCCGAGGACTGTCTAACCACAACATCGTTATCAAGACTCTTTGCACAGCATCAATGTTCAACTCTGACAGGCGGGGCTTCATGGTTTCCTTCTGCGTTGAGATCTCCTGAACGCGCCTTGGCGGCTGGGAGAACGCGCAGTTTGTTGCTTTGCTTGCTTTTTGTCGTTGTTGCTCATTGATTTAGCTTATTGTTGTCATATTTTGTATGGCTTTAACGCAGTCTTGCTATATAACGGAAGGTTTTCGGATGGTTTTACTTCCGTTACTTCGGCTTCTTTATGGCCCGTGACCAGTCGCGACCATACGCAGACTCACAGCGTTGCTGTGTCATTGAATTCTTGCAAGCACGCTAGCCTGCAACACTTACGCATCCTGTGTAACCTACTGGACTGTTATTTTGTTTGTTACGTCACTGTACACTTGGTAGTTTGTTTTGGTTACCGGTAATTGTTCCTGCTGTGACCTTTTCCTTTCCAATGTAAAGCGGGCAGTTGGGGGTTGCAATTTTTCATTTAGTTTTTCTTAATTGGCAACTTTAAATGTTTGTGGGTGATATTTTATTCTATTTATACTTCACGCACTTCGCAGAGCTGCTGATGCCTATTTTGTAGGCGAAATATATACTCTGTAAGATCTTAGTGTCTGATTCTGTGCTGAGAAAGGATTTCTTTCCATAGAGTGCTTCATGCAGAATTTCTGGTATCCCCAAACGCTACGAACAACGAGGCAGCCTAGCCGTTGTATGAACACAGTTCTGTCTCCCGACTAAGCTACCTGACATTTTAAGTTGCCAAGCGGAAGAAAGGCGTTAGCTCTAATCTTTTTAAAATTCGTTTCACAGATTTCCTGGTGCACAAATATTTATTTACACGAGGCCTTTTGATTAGCGTCAGCAATACTTCGACAATGGCGCGGTAACAGAACAACTATACGGGGTTCTCACGCTCATTGGTCTGGGCAACAGATCTCTGCGAGTGCGCGAGCACACATGCACGCAGTGACGTACGCAGAAAATTTTCATGGGGGTTTCATTCAGTGGCATATGGTGGTCATTTGTATTTGGTGTGCGCTGTTTGTGACGTCACAATTTGAAGTCATATTCATGTTTCCCAACCAACATTTTGGCGAAGTTTGATGACATAATTTGCATATTTTTTTACATGCGCTCCTCTTATTTTATGTGTCATTGCACTGAATAGAAACTATCAGCGCTACAAGTTAGAATATCGGAGGAAAATAAACTCAACGCCACAACACAGCAGTTCATAACTGCAAAAATATCAGGCTGCGCGTTAAAAGAGAGAAGTAAAACACATTCATCACTAATTCAGAGCAATTTACAACTGCAAAATGAGGCTGCCTTGATGTCTCCTCGCATACGAACAGTCGAGCACAGGAAGTGTGCGGCTGGACTGCCTGGCGCACACCCCGGTTTGCAAGATTGAATCTTGCTAAACTACACAAGAATTGAGAATGCGCATAAAGTACGCAAGAAGATTTTCGTTTTTTTTCTGTTGTGTATAGAAGTCTAACTAACTCTTAGTTTTCCTTTTTCCGGCTGAGACATTATCAAATGCCTGAATGCTTCTATGTTAACAACCGCTGTTTTCGATCTCGGGCAACAGTTTTATCATGCTACAGAAATTGGTAATGTAACTAATGCGGCCAGCGCTTGTGCTGATCAGCCACAACAGACAAAATAAAGAAACAACTGTTTCGGATAAAGTGAACTATCGCGGAACACAATCTCAAACATGCGTAGTGGACGGAGGGTCTGTAAAACGTGATGAGATGGTACCTGGATGCTGACGAAAACCCAGATTCCCACCAAAACCTCTATTAGTACTTTTTGGCCCATTTACAATGTTTTTCGAAATTTGCATGAAAGTTCATTCCATGTTATTTGCAGTAAAATGACAAATTAACAAGCAAAGAGTATGCAAAAACAATTAATCTCCTCTGCGCAGATAAAAAAACTTTTCTGAAATATCAAGCTTAAAGGGGAGTTTGAACCCCAACCCCCTCCCTTGCGTACGCCCTTGCATGCATGAAACTTCCTCAGCGCAATGACGAATTGACACAAGCAAGACAGCACGCACAGCAAAACAATGAAAAGCTTCGAAATGCCAATTCGCAATGCGAATGGCTTATATCCACTACAGTACTGCAGTGAAAGTTCGCAAAATTTAACGTTTGCTCAAAGCTATTTATTGCATGTGGGATTACACTATCTGGATATATAGCGGTTTTACCCTTTTTTAATTCAAAAACGTTGTGCCACCCAGCACATCTTGTCGTTGGTGGCTAACCAGGTTATGATATTGTTCAATAGATAACAACTGGATTTTCAAAAATTACGAAGCATTTAAACCATTATCGTCTGCAAGAGCCGTATGGTGTGTTCCAGGAATTGAGACAGCGGTCTTGAAACGGTCTTTCCAAGGCTTGGATGAACTGATTTAGGTCGTTCTCCCATTGTTTCAAATAGAAAAAGTGAAAACATTTTCCGCCTTGAGCGAGTATCTGGGAACAAAAAATCAAATCAAAATGAAAAACATAAACGATTTCAGAGTAAAAATGCCTTTGTGGAAACGATAATTGTTTTCAGAAATTACCCTGTAATTTACTTTTTGAAGTGAATGAAATAAAAGAGCAATCAAAAAAGTTTTTCTATCGAATACCAATAATAAATTCACAAAAAACAAAGATGTGTTTCGTACTTTTTGTCATAGAATTTTTTATCAACATCGAAATTGCTTCATCTTTCGTGTTAAATTTTGGTAAGAACTACGCAATTTTTACCCCTCAATCATGAATGCCATTGCGTAAAGTTTTGCAAAAAACTCTAGTTTGTGCTTACTTTCAAATTATCTTCACAATTGCTGTTGAGGCCAACGCCAATGACGTAGACATTAATTCCGGCAGCGATGAGTTCATCGGAAGTGTTTTTTAGACTAGACACGACTTCACTTCGGCAGTTGCCTCCCCTTCGGCAGTTGACTCTCCTTCGGCAGTTGACTCCCCTTGGGCAGTTGACTCTCCTTCGGCAGTTGACTCCCCTTGGGCAGCTGACTCTCCTTGGGCAGTTGGCGCATCTGTAAACATCATCACTGGTCATGGGAGTCGGAAGGGGCCCTCACCCCTCTTTGATTTTGAAATTTTACGTTTTTCCATTACATTTTTAGCAAAAAAGGTTGTTTTCTCATGTTCGTAAGGAAAAAATGAAATTTTTAGCCCCCACTGGAAACATCTTTTCGCCTACCTCTCGAAAGATCCACTATTGTCCCCCAAAGGAAATAATCCTTCCGACACCCATGTCACTGGCTGCAATGGCAGTACTCGGTCAAAGATTACTTACACTCTTAATTAAACAAGGGTTTAAATTACAGCTTTGAATGCACCGATCGAATTTTGTTGCGGTTCCCTGTATGAAGTTGTCGATCAATCCAAGGGCGTAGCAAGGGGGGTTGGGGTTAACCCCCTTGAGTTTTGGTATTTTACAAAAACTTTATTACCTGCGCAAAAGAGATTAATTGTTTTCGCATACTTTTTGCTTGTTAATTTGTCGACTTAATGCAAATACCACTGAATAAATTTGCATGCAAATTTCATGGAACATTGTGAATGGGCCAAAAAGTAATAATTAGGTTATGGTGGGAATCTGGTTTATCGTCTGCGTCCAGAAGCCATCTCACCACTTTTTGCAGACGCAGACCCTCCGTCCACTACGCATGTTTAAGATTGTGTTCCGCGGTAGTTCTCTTTATCTGAAACAATTGTCTCTATTTTGTGTGCTGAGGTTGATCAGCGCGAGCGCTGACCGCATTGGCTACGTTACCAATTTCTGTAGTATGACAGAACTGTTGCACGAGCTCAAAAACAGCTAATTTTAACATAGAAGCATTCAGGCATTTCATAATGTCTCAGCAGGGAAAAAGAAAACCAAAAGTTAGCTGGACTTCTGTACATAACGAAAAATTGAAAGTTTTTTTAAGTTCTTTATGCGCATTCTCAATCCTTGTGTAGTTTAGCCAGATTCGATCTTGCAAACCGGGGTGTGCGTCAGACAGTCCAGCCGCACACTATATATGCTCGACTGCTCGTATTCGACAAGACATTAGCGCAGCCTCATTTTGCAGTTGTAAATTGCTCTGACGCAGTGATGAGTGTGTTTTGCTCCTCTGTTTTAACGCGCAGCCTGATATTTTTGCAGTTATGAACTGCTGTGTCGTAGCGTTGGGTTTATTTTCCTCCGATGTCGTAACTTGTAGCGCTGATAGTTTATATTCAGTGCAACGACACATAAGTTAAGGGGAGTGCGTGTGGAAGAATATGCATATTATGTCAACAAACTTCGCCAAAATGTTGGTTTGGAAACATGAATATGGCGTAAAATGATGACGTCACAAACAGCGCACACCAAACACAAATGACCACCACATTCCACTGAATGAAATCCCCATGAAAATTTTCTGCGTACGCCACTAAATATAACTAAGAACTTTGCCAAACTGAGAAAGCGGAACGCACTTAATTTTGATCAGCAGGCCGCTTCGCTCTGAATTATTATTATTAAAGCTGACCGTACCATTCCACTGCCTTGGTTGTCAAACTTTGAGTGGTTTTAAGCATTTGCTGAGGATGTTGCCAAAATTTGTCCTTGCTGTTATCCAAGATTCATACAAATATTCTAGTACAAGCACAACTAACCAAAAATGCACTAACAAGTCAACAAAACATTGACAAAGAAACGAAATCTATTCATCTGACAAAGATTCAGCGACGTCGGAAAATTAGTGGGTAATTTCTTGAAGATCTCAGATGTCACTTTTTCAATATCTGCATTTTCCTAACAATTAGATTTTCAAAAATCATAAAGTTAATGGTCACCTCTTATAAACAAGCTCTGCTATGTTCTTCCTCGTTTTCTTGGTACCATGAATCTGCACCTACTGCACAGTTTATCACCAATGCGATCAGCGTTCTTTTTCTGCAATGATCTTATTCATTAGGTCTGCTAATCTTACTGAAGTAACTCCACCTATCTTTTCAAAATCGAAAAAGTACAGCCGATCAATCGCGACCAACATTCTTGATTAAATGCACTGATGTTAGCCACACGATGCATGTGACCCTGGTGTTGGCCGAAGCGTAACTGTGTCAAACCTGTGTTTGTTGTGTAACAAAGTTTTTGTGTGCTTTTGTTATTACTCACACGCATAGGCGTACGGCAAGGCATTTTACTGGGGGGGGGGGGGGGAAAACATTTGCCCTGAAAANAACA
>JGI24158J21664_10012253_pt1 | contig 11371 bp, 7 predicted proteins | sample Ectturendosymbi3_FD_21664 | JGI IMG/M metagenome (IMG submission 21664)
AGTTTTCGAACTTTGAAGATTTTGCTATTTACTAAAAATTGTTAGTTATTAGAGTTGTTCTTAATCTATTGATAGACTACGAAAATGGCAATTTCGACAGTAGTCTCCACCAACAAAAGTGGCAATCACGATCTTTCAGGAGACACTTTCAGGAAACGATTTCATTCCTGGCATATCATCCTCCATCACGCAATATGAGGTTTACGTTGCAGATTACCTGGAACCCATGGACTCTCCCGATCTCCCACTACTCCCCGAAAGGCATGCTGGGATCCACGGCTTCACATTGGCGAAAATGCGATTATCGTTGTACATCAAAACGAAGGTTCAACTGCTTGTTTCATTTCGTTCAAAATCCTACACTGTTACATTATGCCAGTGCAATGAAGGTAAGCGCTACTTACATGACGACCTTCGATCGTAAAAGAGCAACAGCAGCATCAAGCCAGCAATGATAACTTTTATCATATTCTACCACGCTTCTCAATCAACCAATCTTCGTTGCAGCCACAGAGTGAACTGATGCAGCCATTTCACGAGTTTACTTCTTCAAACATCGCAGCTGACTAAACGTCTGGGAGAAGATTCACCAAACTGTTTGAAGCAGGATGTGAAGCTCGGCAGGAAATGTCTCGTTTCTAGAAACCTGACATCAGGAAATTGAGTTACCTTTGCGCGATTAATCACGTCATAACCCAGATTTGTACTCATGTAGAGAAATCTTGCAAATCACAATATCTGGTGACTATCGATAAAAAGTGCAAAAGAACTGTACGTAGACAAGAATAAATCAAGTAAAATTATTTATTCAAGCGTGCTCTTTTAAAATCAACTGCCAAGTTTTCGTTTGTCCAACACCATGATCTCTTAAATATCTACAGTTTAGATATTTACACAGATTGTTTTTCAACTTCGAACATTCTGTTATTTACTAAAAATTGCTAGTCATTAGAATGATCCTTAATCCATTCATAGACTACGAAAATGGCAATTCCGACAGTAGTCTCCACCAACAAAAGTACCAATCACGATCTTTCAGGAGACACTTTCAGGAAACGATTTCATTCCTGGCATATCATTCTCCATCACGCAATATGCGGTTTACGTTGCAGATTACCTGGAACCCACGGACTCTCCCGGCCTCCAACTACTCCCCGAAAGGCATGCTGGGATCCACGGATATTCGTTGTGGCGCAGTGGCGTACGCGTTGAGACACAGACAGCATTGTAAACAACCATCTTGGTCTTGAGGTTCAGGTTTGTGTTAAAAAATGCTCGTTGTGAGAGTCGTCCAAAAGCAGATGAAGCAAGGTGTACACGACACTGGTGCTGGATGTCAGGTGACAAATCAAGCTTGTTGTTTAGGACAGTGCCCAAGTATACAAACTCATCCACATTGCGATGGGACAGTCTTTGATATTGAAAACAGATGGAGCAAGATTTGACGAAGTGCCCTGTTGTAGTATTTCTATCTTTTTAATATTAACAACAAGACCAGCACGACTGTATGCATGGTTGCGAGGCCTGGGTCTTATACCGTCGTCACATCAAGACCCTTGAACAATTCCACATTTCCTGCCTTCAACGAATGCTTAGACTACGCTGGTGGGACAAAGTTCTCCACGTAGAGATCCGTCACCGTGCCCACTGCCTCTCGATGGAGGCCATCATTGCTGAGCGCCAGCTCAGATGAACAGGGCATGTCATTCGAATGCTGGAAAACCGACTGCCGCGACGTGTGCTATATGGCGAATTAAAAGAGGGCCGAAGAACTGTTGGCGGACAGTACAAACGTTTTGAGGATTGTCTGAAGGCAACACGCAAGAAGAATGCTATTCCCCCTTACCAACTGGAAACATTAGCAGCGGATCGCAAGGGCTGGCGAAACATTTGTACCACTGGTATGCTCTTCATGCTAGCAACGCAGGATAAAACTGAAGATGAGCGCCGTCGCCGACGGCATGAACATGCTGCTCGAAACAGATAAAACAACGCTGCTTATCTGTGTCCTACCTGTGGCCGTACATGTCTATCACGCATGGGACTGTACAGCCACGAACAATCCCACCCCCAAAGATAAGATGATGGATCGAATTTGTCGTTTCGACGTCCATCGAAGAGAGAGAGAGAGAGAGTGGCGTACGCAGAAAATTTTCATGTGGGGGGGTTTTATTGAGTGGCATATGGTCATCATTTGTATTTGGTGTGCGCTGTATGTGACGTCACATTTTGACGTCATATTCATGTTTCCAAACCAACGTTTTGGCGAAGTTTGCTGACACAATATGCACATTTTTCTACATCCACTTCCCTCATTTTATGTGTCATCACACTGAATATAAACTATTGGCGCTCCAAGTAAGGATATCGGAAAAAAATGCACTCTACGCTACGACACAGCAGTTCATTACTGCAAAAATATCCGACTGCGCGTTAATACAGAGGAGTAAAACACACTCACCAATGCGTCAGAGCAATTTACAACTGCAAAATGAGACTGCGCTAATGTCTCGTCGAATACGAGCAGTCGAGCATAGAAAAAGTGGGCTGGACTGGCTGACGCACAACCCGGTTTGAAAGATCGAATCTTACTAAACTACACAAGAATTGAGAATGCAGATAAAGTACGCAAGAAAACTTTCGATTTTTTGTTATTTATAGAAGTCCAGCAAGCTTATAGTTTTCATTTTTCCCTTCTGAGACATTGTGAAATGCCTGAATGCTTCTATGTTAACAACTGCTGTTTTTGAGCTCGTGTAACAGTTCTTTCATTATACAGAAATTGGTAATGTAGCCAATGAGGTCAGCGCTTGCGCCGATCAACCTTAGAAGACAAAATAAAGACAATTGTTTTGGATAAAGTGAACTATCGCGGAACGCAATCTTAAACATGCGTAATGGACAAATGTCTGCAAAAAGTGGTGAGATGGTTTCTGGATGCAGACGATAACGCAGATTCCCACCAAAACCTAATTATTGCTTTTTAGTCCATTTACAATGTTCCTTGAAATTTGCATACAAATTTATTCCGTGGTATTTGCATTAAGTCGACAAATTAACAAGTAAAAAGCATGCGAAAACAATTAATCTCAATTGCGCAGGTAATAACGTTTTTGTAACATATCAAGCTCAAGGGGGGAGGTTAAACTTAACCCCCCCTTGCGTACGCCCTTGGCGGTCAGCCCTTGCGCTGATCAGCCATTGCAGACGAAATAAAGACAATTGTTTTGGATAAAGTGAACTACAGTATCGCAGAACACAATCTTAAACATGCGTGGTGGACGATAGGTCTGGAAAATGTGGTGAGATGCTCTCTGGATGCAAACCATAACCCAGGTTCCCACCAAAACCTAATTATTATTTTTTGGCCCATTTACAATGTTCTTTGAAATTTGCATGCAAATTCATTCCGTGGTATTTGCATTAAGTCGACAAATTAACAAGTAAAAAGTACGCGAAAACAATTAAAGCTTTTTGTGCAGGTGATAACGTTTTTGTAAAATATCAAGCTTAAGGGGGGGGGGGCTTTAACCCCAACCCCTTGCGTACGCCCTTGTTGTGGCGTGACCGTAGCATAGGACAGGCCCTTGGCCACGGGGAGGCTTTCGGTGGCAGTGCCCCCAAATACTTTTGTGCCCCCAAATTGTGTTGTGCCCAGAAACATTTGGTTTAAACATATGACAAAAACAAAAATCTTTCCCCCCTTAAAATGTATTCCCCCTCCGCAAATCTTAAAACTTGGCTACGGCCCTGACATAGGGTTTTATCAGTAACGAGAAATGTCGTGTCGCTCTACAAACCGTGAAACTGGTTTGTCGTCGACTTTAATTACTAGGTTTAGAAGAAGACGAGATTGTTCCAATTCAATCTTATCATTAAAAATGTACTTCCGCGAATTTTGCAAATGCAGATTTTCTTTGCTAATTTCAAAGGTTTTGTTATTTTCAACAAGCGAATACAATGATATGCAGTGCCGCAAGCAGAAAATTTTTATAGGGTGGTTCATTCAGCGGCGTATGGTGTCTTTGTATTTGGTGTGCGTTGTTTGTGACCTCATAATTTGACGTCATATTCATGTTTGCCAAACAAACGTTTTGGCGAATTTCCGCTGATCAGCCATAGTAGACAAAATAAAGACAATTGCTTTGGATAAAGTGAAATATCGCGGAACACAATCTTAAACATGCGTTCTGGGCGAAAGGTCTGCAGAAAGCGGTAAGATGGTTTCTGGATGCAGATGATAATCCAGATTTCCACCAAAACCTAATTATTACTTTTTTGCCCATTTACAATGTTCCTTGAAATTTGCATCAAATTCATTCCGTATTTGCATTAAGTTGACAAATTAACAAGCAAAAAGTATGCGAAAACAATCAATCCCCTTTGTGCAGGTGATAAAGTTATTGTAAGATATCAAGCTCAAGGGAGAGGGGTTAACTCCAAACACCCCCTCTTGCGTACACACTTGATGACATGCTAAAAATCATTCTTAGTCACAAACCCTAATTACCTCAATGCAAGCAGAAAAATCACGTGAAATATTCAAGTGGTCAATGGTCATGGGTTCTTATTTAGTTACTTTTTCTGCAACAGCAAAGCAAATTTTCGAAGTGTTTCTTTTCGTATAGATCAACGCCGTCTGATTTGTTACGAACAAAAGTTTCTTCAAATTTCTAGAACAATCGTTTTGACTATCAGGTAACTGTGGAAATAAATGACTCGCAACAAACTAAACGCACCAATTAATATTCCAAGCAAGATCCACGTTCATGTGAAATAATTATTGTACCCCGTTACGGTCGAACAATTACTCGACCACCTTGCTTGCTCACGTCATCGAATCGGTTGAAGCGTATTTCCTAGAATAGATTCATTTTGCTTCCTTGCGTAGTGCTTCCCGGTGCAGGAACCAATCCAGAGGTTTGGGGTGCTGCTCAGCGTAGAGGTTGCTTGCGAGGAAGGCTGTCGTTGCATGTAGAGAAAGCCTTCATTAGGTCACATCAGCTGGTTTCCACAAACGCTACCAACAACGAGATAGGATAGTCGTTGTATGAGTACTGCTCTAACTCCAGACTAAAACTGCCTGACATTTTAAGTTGTCAAACCGAAGCAAGGCGTTTGGCTCTCACCTCTTTACAGTTCGTTTTCGCAGATTTCCTGGTAGACGATCTTTATTTACAAAAGGATCTGATTAGCACCAGCAGCAGAAAATGCTATGACGATGGCGCGACAGCAGAATCAGTCAACGTGTACCGCATGCGAAGCAAGAACGAATAACTGTCTCACAAAAACGTGGTCGACAACTTACAGCGAAAACGTGGAATAGCGAACAGGTCAGCACACCTGATCCGCGTGCAAGAACACCCGCGGCGAATCTCTCTTGTCGCAAAATGACAAGCAGACACAAACCAGACCCCACGCACGAAACTGTTCCGTATTGCCCGTTGGGCGGTTTTCTCGTACAATTGGGCTGTTTTTTTCGATGCGTTGCAAGAAATTATTTGCTGCTGCGGGTTGCGTTTTTTGGGCTGGTTTTATCAAAGTGCATGCAGTTTTTCGGGCTGTTTTTACGAAAGATTTTTCCATCAAACAGTATAGTTTTGTCCATTTTGCTGAGGTGGTGAGCTTGGTTTCTACCTAAAGTGATGTGATCGCCAGTTTTTTAGTTCGTTTCTGATCTCTTGATGTAAGATCCAATACTGCAGATCAAGCCTCGAGATCACGTGATCGTGTATGTGTGTGTGTGATCGTATGGTCAACAGTAGTATTGATCTCATTCTGTTTGTAGACAAGGTCGTGGTGTTGCTGTGGTCACATCATACAGTCCATTACTGTGGTTGGGAATCGATACTACAAGTAAAGCTTATATGCATGCAAGACGTAGTCACAATAGTCAGTTGCCACAGAAAAACTAGCCACCGCACAACTCGCTGTGTTCGTTTATGCGGAGAGAGTATACGGTATTACTAACTTAACTATAGCCCTGGCATGGGCGTTGGAAGGGGGGGTGCCCCCCTGGAATTTGAAAATTTCAGCAAAAAAGATTGTTTCCTTAGTTTCGAGTGGGAAAAAACAAATTTCAACACTTTTGCCGCTCCCTGCAAACATTTTTGAAATAATCCCTAGTGGCCCCCCTGGAAAAAAATCCTTCCGACGCCCATGAGCCCAGGGGTGGCCAAACTAACCTGCTCTATGTATGAGCCGCATATCGTAAAACCCAAGTTACAGAGTCGAAACATAAAAATCTAAAAACACGAATATATTTGTAATCTACGCCTCTGTGACATCATAATTCTTTTTGGAACGACAACGACTTACAAAAGTAATTCTGTACGGCACGCTAGCTACCACAGAACCATTTTACAATATTTCTACACTTTGCAAAGAAATAAAAAATAAAAAACAAATGTGTAATTTTTCGCAAAGCTCAAAGAGACGCATGCAAAGTTTGGAAGAGCCGCTTGCGACTCACGAACCGCAGTTTGGTCACCCCTAGCCTATACTTTCACTGCAAACGGGAGTGCGTGGCGCTGTTAATTTAGTTAAACAGCGGTGTACAAGCATCAGAGTTTTAAACGGCAGTGTACAAGTATCAAAGCTGTTTTCCTCAAACAGCCTGCTTCAAAGCTATAGCCTGTAATTGTTGTTTTCGATAAGAGGAGGCAAATCCCAGCCGTTGGTGCTTTCCACTGAGGTTGACATCAATTGAAAAACTTTGAGAGACAAGGGAAAGACTTACGAATTGTTCTTTGATTCAATTTAATATAATTTAATTTTAATTTAATTTAATTTATCGCAATTTAATTGTTTATGACCAGACACGAAGTCCATAGCTTGAAATCTTAAGCATGAAAAAACTGAAAAATCATTTATTTGTGCCCTCACTGTAGTGCAAACTTTATAACCGAATTACTCCGTTTTGCATCACCGCCGAAAGTTTAACTTAAGTTGTCTTCCTAGACTTTTTCCACTGCACGTTACGGTCTTTTGTAAACCACGTGATCGTCTGAGACAGAAACCACGCGAAAACGCGGAGATATTTTTTTGTCAATCAGTGTGCCGAATGGTCGTTTACGATCAGGTTTGTTAAACAGTTTTGTAGCTGTGTTTAGTGGAGGGCTCTAATTGGGCTCAATTTTGTAATCTTGAGCTTTGATCTTAGCAGCAGTCCGTAGTTTTTCTTTTTTTCATACGTCGACTTGCGCGCAGGACTGAAGATGTGTAACATGCAAAACTAGCTTCCTTACGCAATAAATTGCAATTGATTCGCTTGGTGTTGGTCACTGCTGTGACTTAACTATTATTGCTGAACGATGAGTGCAAGCTTGAATCATTGCAAGACGATGGGTGCAGAACCAGGCAGGAGATTCCTCAAACAGCCTGCTGCAATGCTAGAGCCTGTCATTGTTGTATCGGAGTTTGATCAAGGATTTGATGTAAAGCTCGGTGTAAATGGGCTCTGTAGTGTATGGCAAGCGATATGCCTGTTGCGAAAAGTGAGAAAAGGATCTCAAGTTGAACGGCTGGATACAAAACACACTAGTCTGTTTCATGCTGGCTATACGCCTATACCAGGGTCGTAAGAGCCTAAGCCTGCATGATAGTGTAGGCCTAGGCTCTTAAATCTTCAGATTTAGCCTACAAATGGCTGCGTATATTGCTTGCCATTCTAGTGCAAATGATGCAAGCCTGCATCACCTAAGCGAATCCCTAGACAGTATATCAGATCAAACGTGTTCTTTCTTAGTTTGACGAATTGAAGTTCCGTTTTCAAATTGCAAAAGATAAAGTAAACAGGACTGTTTTGCTCTTTATTCGTTACAGCAAATGAATGACATAACATAGTATGCATCCACCAGGATTTGCTGCTGATGGCATTTTATTTAGACTGCAATGTGTGGTATTATTAATGATAGTTTGATTGTTGTTACGATGTTACTACATGTTGTTATTTTGTATGTTTGAGGTTGCTTTGTAAGTAAGATCAGTTTTGTGTTGCACAAAGACTGCAATTGTAATAAAATGGGTACACGACTTGTCGGTCTGGCCATTTCGGTCTGAGCCATTTCGGTCTGAGTCATTTCGGTCTGACCGTTTCGGTCTGAGCCATTTCGGTCTGAGCCATTTCGGTCTGGCCGTTTCGGTCAGGAGACATTTCGGTCTGAGCCATTTCGGTCTGGCCGAATCGGTCTGGCCGAATCGGTCTGGCCGAATCGGTCTGGCCGTCTCGGTCAGGGGACATTTCGGTCGCGACATTTCTGTACATAAGGAACTGATGAAATTTGTGAAATTTGTTAATGAATATCCAGGCAGGATAATCATTTATCCGTATAATACAAGACAAATCAAAACTCGACAATTTGCTTCGACAAAAGCACGTTCGAACTCGGGTGCTAAAATGATAAAATGCAGTGCAATAGAAATTTCGTCAAAAATTTCTTCAGAAATTGAAAATATAACGCGTTTGGCACTTTTTGCCACAAAGTATAAGGAATATGTATTACTAGGCTACTAGAAACATACTTTGTGCTCTTATTGGTGCACATAAATCAGGTGCATTGATTTAATAATTTTAACGCTGTTACAGTGGAAATTGTCAAACTCGTATGCCTACTGCACATCAAACGATTTTCCGTTCTCACGTATGCATTGACATCGAATTCTTTTCCACAATGCAAAATTAGACGCCTAGTTTTCAACGTATTTCAAACTCGTGACACCAATAACTTTGACACAATTCTTTGACATTCACGAATATTTCTTAATATGTGAAAACAGTAAATGTTTAATCTGACAACTTTGAAGGATGCATATGTTCTTATGTGCAATAAGCTGCAGTACTTACTAATTACTTAAAATAACCAGCATTCCTGCACTGAAATGCGACCTTCAGGTGCGAGATTCTCGAAGCAATAGGGTTTATTGTGATAATGCTACTAAAGTGATGTGTGTTGCCGGCGTTACTTTCGGGCAAGAAGGCCTAAACGAGCAATTCTTTTCGATGCGCTTTTTCTATGACAGCGTTTTTCGCTTTACGATACAGTGATCGTCTCCAAGCGAGAACTTTGCTTTCAACGCGCTCTTTCCGTGAGAGCATTCTCTTTGTGCACCTGAAGGCGCTGAGAGGCTATACGTGAAAGGCACGTGATAAATCGCGTGAGGCAAATAAGCCAGAGAAAAAAAATACAAGCCGAAATCTTCGTGACTTTCAAGTGCAAAAATAAGGCACCTGCGCGGAAGGTCTGGCACCTGAGAAGCTTGGCTACATTGCCTTGTGTCTCACGGAACGAACTGCATAAAAATTTGGTCATAAAAGAACAAATAAACTTTGATTGACAGAAACAGCTAACGTAACATGGGACGACGAGGAAATACGGGGTGATAGCTCCAATGACCACCGATGTGCAACATTTCGTCGACCAACACCTAAGTGTCGACCGGACACTAACGTGATTGACAGTTCCACGACGAGCTGCACGAAACTCTGTCAATCAAGGGGTAAAAAGAAAATTTAAAGGCTCGGCAGAGCAATGATGGTGCGATACCGCCGGGACGGGTTTGACGGGCACTTTCTATAAAGAAACAAAGCAGGTCACACTATAAATTACGGAGCACGCGACCTGACAACAGTGAGTTGATTTTGGATGTTTGATGAAAAAGTGACGTGCTGCTGGTTTGAGCAAGATAAGTTTTGAAAGTCTTATGGGAACAAAGTTCTGTCAAAAGTAATCATGAATAGTGAGATAGATTCCCAAATTGCGAACAAATGTAAGTCATTAAATGAGATTGCTACTTTCTTGGATGAAATTGTAAGTAAATTTGTATTGTCATTCATGCTGCTATAATTTGAGCGAACATCAATAACAAGTAACTAAACGATGTGGTGTGTAAATAATGGTTAATTGTTGTTTTTGGTATGTGTCATGGTAATCTCATAGTACATGTATCTGGTAATTCGCACCTTGGATATTGAGAGTACAATTGCTTTTGAATGTGTAAATCTGAGCAGGGGATTCCAGTGGTTGTCTTTAAGATGGCTGCTGTTAGTCTACTGAGCTAGTGTTGTTGTCTACAGAGAACAGAAATAAAACTATTGACGGCACGTTTATCTGTTGAGGTTGCAAGACACAAAGAATCTATAAACGGATATTTGGGAATTCAGTGTCATGAACAGTAGTGACTTCTTTCCCGAATTTTGCATGCTCGGTTCTGTCAACGGGCAGGCAGAAACCGGTCATCGCTGTGTTCGAAGCTGGCGGAAGTGCATGCAAAAAAAGTAAATTAGGTTGAGACATGAGAATTTGTTATTTTTGTGGTATTTTTATGAATCCTTGCACATAAGGTACATTTTCCCAAACTGGGAAAATGTATTTACAACAATATCTGCCAATCTGCTGCACAGAATGGATCAAAAAAAGTAACAAGAAAGTGATTTCAAAGATGCACTGGTGGCAAAGGTTGTTCGGAGTTAACGCAACTTTCACAAAAGCACAATATGGTTTTATTGACAGACTGATATGCTATTTTCCTTTATGTCTCACAAGCGTAACTGGAATAGACAGCATACCGTTAGTGTGGTGCACAATTATCTCAAGAATTTCTTCACTCAACAAAAGTTCGAAATAATCTTACAGTGACGCACTGGAGTTCACTGGACCAGGCTTAGCTGTAACCAAATTTCGTACTGACCTTTGCACAGATTGGCTACCAATTGGGTTGGAAGACCATAAGCATCCGTTCCTTCCTTTCATGCTTGTATGAGCAAGTCGAACAACATGTGTTCCGGTGATAGCAGTACTCAAACCTGATGATCCTTGTGTCGTTGTACTCCCAATGGCAGAAACACCTCCACTCGCCTCCGAATATGCAATAGCTTGATCCACAGCACACGATATTGCCATCGCACTGTTCAATGATGCCGTTATTGCAATTTCAACTGTAGACGTGCTTGAATGTGCGGTTGGACTATTGCTGTGGACATTATTACGCAGTGCTTGCAAAGGGCGTCGACGCTTTCGCGGTCATAGAGCTTCAAAGTCTTCGTCTGATGAAAAAGCATCGCCAGGCGATGGTAGAAATTCATCCTCACTATCAGAGACTTCAACCTCATCCGCTGATACTTCACTCAACTCAGTGTCGTCTACAAGGTTTGCGACAGCCGCAGGCTCACGATCATCGCCGGCTGGGTATTATCACTGTGCATTATCCTTGTAAGCGGTACGTCTTCTTCAAACATCAAAGGCAGAAAATAATTAAAAAAAAAATACGTTATACACTAAGAACATACTGAACGACAATTTTGAGGAAAGGCAGAATTAAAAAAGTGAGTTTTGAGCAGTCTTTTGAACGAGGAGAGGTTCGCAGCATCTCG
>JGI24158J21664_10012254_pt1 | contig 11371 bp, 7 predicted proteins | sample Ectturendosymbi3_FD_21664 | JGI IMG/M metagenome (IMG submission 21664)
ACAGGAGCACACACGCAAGCAATTGAGCGATCGTGGTTGGACGCTAAAGCAATGATTCTAAAGAGAATGCGAGGCGTTGGTCGTCAGCTGTTCCAGTTTTTGTGTGTGGAATGTATGTTTAGTGTTTGGAATTGATTTATTATAGCTATAGTAGTAAGTGTGTAGCTATAGTGTAGCTATAGCTTGGAATTATTATAGAGGGATAAATAATTCAGTGGTAGACCTCACGCTATAGTAGTAACCGGAGGTGGATCTCACGCTATAGTGTGGTAGACCTCACGCTATAGTAGCACCCCGAAAGGAGTATGCTACGAAAGCGAGTATACATTAACTGAGCTGAGGGGAAAAATGAACATGGTTTCTTTGTCTTGCATATAAAAGCAGAAAAGCGCTTGTTGTTACTTTGCAGTAATTCGTGCATCTCTTGTACGTAAAAAATTAATTACAGCGGATGATTTATGCACTCAAATCTGCAAAACTAAAAACGTTTCAATGGTGCATTTGCTTAAAAACTCCAGCCCTACAGTCAACTACTCATTTTTGCATTAATTGAATGCTACGTTGCTCTATATTTTTTAAAAGGGTTGATATGACATTGTTTTTTAGCGTTTTCAGGACAGGTAAATTTCAAAATTCGTATAACTAAATTTATGGTGGTGCGAAAATCAGTAGGGAATAAATACATGGGCTACAGGATAATTTGTGTACTTTAACATTTTGCAAAAATTTGACAGCAATTATGTGGTATTTTCCAAATTTCAGTTGACTTTAATCCGAAGGGTTCACAACTGATAAGCTATGTGGTGGTCTGCCCTTTTTGCGTCCATTCCTCTGGACGCATTTTCAGACGGCGACTCCATACCTGTTTCAAAATTTTTGAATCTGAATCCTGGCCCAATTTTTTTTTTAATTTGAGAATCCGACGCCTGTTCAAACTCCAGTAAACATCAACGTAACCGAAATTCAGCAATATTTGTACTTAACAATGACATTTATAAAGACCACGCAGACTCCTGCTCCCGCTTAATATAAAAACTGACTCCGGATACGGGCCCTGTTTTTCACAAATTTTTGACTCCAGATCCAGGACTAAAAGAAACGTCGAATCCTGCTGGAGTCGACAGAGGCATCGACTAGTGTTTGCTATAGCTATTTAGTAGGTCTTTGTGGAGAATAGTTACTTGAATACAGATATGTGCAAGTTTAAATTATTGCAAAGTGAAGAAGGCAGAGTCCGGTCTGCTGATTCCTCGAAAGCTTGCAGCAAATGTAGGTCTTTTGACTGTTCGGGGTCTGTTGAAGATCCCGTGATATGTTACGTTAAAATGAAAAACTGAATTACATAAATTTTCAGTGTCTTGTTCAATGCTTTACATTTGCGAAACTCCACATATAATCAAATGCTAAACAATGTTAAAGACAAAATAAATTGCAAGGTAAGTGGTTTGGTATGGAATAATTTAATACATAATGAACCCAATATATTACAGCAAATGGGCTTGAGTTTATGGATTCTAAACTTTTAGTGCATTTTCTTTACATTGACAACGCGCAAGTAGCTGTTGCCAGGCCAGTAGCCTGGTTTCAAGGTTTGGGAGAGCAAAATACATTTTACGGAAGCAAGACGTTTGTTTTGTTATATGTTTGAAACATATTTTTCTGGGCACAGCAAACTGTGGGGGCACAAAAACATTTGTAGGGCACTGGCCCCGAATGCCCCCCTTGGCTACGGGCCTGGATGTTGCATGCAGAGGGCTACGTGCCAATACCGACTTTCTGGTGCGAAATTTTTTCGTTTAAGTACAGGCCGTAAAATTTTTTCCTTTGAAGTTTCGCAAATTTACGTACGTAAGTTACGAAGAAAATAAGAACAGATTGCAGTGGTGTCGTCGAGGCCTAAACTTCAAGACCGAGACCTCTTAAAAAAATCCGAGACCCAGACTTGAGACTTGAAATCCGAGACCCAGACTTGAGACTTGAAATTCGAGACCGAGACTTGAAAATTTCTGGAGTATGTGGACATTTACTAACAATTTTCAACAAATGTCATCACCACTTCGAAGTTGAAATTTCTTTGAATTTCTTTCATTTCTCTGCCTGCCTTGGTTGTCTCTTACCTGCTGATACAGCAGACAAAGAACACGTTGAATTACAGAGGTTTGACTTAGCCATATCGTAGCAGTATTCTAAATCACAAGACCATAGGCTTGATACCGAGAGCTGTAGCGATTCCATCACTGCAGAATATGAAATTTAAGAGCTTGTTTTCGCTTCAATTACGATATTTTTAGGCAACTGGCTAAAATATGGAAAATTTTCGAAAACAAGACCGGTGCTCAAGTACTTTCCCGCGAAAAACGCCCATGGTACCAAAATTATTTTAACCAATACGTAACTGTTTGACGTGGCGTTAACGCCTTCAGGATGAAGTATAGCACCAGCTAGTTAACGCATTTCTATACCTCACCTGGCCGACTTATAAAACCAATCAAGTCACCAGAAGAGAGGGATTTTGGTCTGGTTTATTAGTTCATGAATGTGAATAATAAGCCAATGTATTTACACCTAGACATTAACTGTTCGTCTCATCGTATTAAAAATAATTCATCAAAACATGAACACATAATTACAAGATTGGATTGTTGGTTCAAGAGCCAACCGTCACGCATTAAAATATACCGTTAGTGTATTCAACTTGTTTGGCGATATAAAACCAACTCATGTTTAATCTGCTTCGAGTTTCAGTTGATATCTATGCCGCTCTCTCCGGTTTGATTTTGCACTTTCCTGAGCGCATTATAGTTAGGAACTCCTATTCCAAAATTTTTTAAATTGTTTATTGTTTCACCAAACCTGGCAAAGAGATTCTCGTTGATTGCTCGATGAGTATCATATTTGTGATTACAACTACTGTACTTTATTTAACTTGAGGGAACAGACAACAGAGCTACGTTTTCGTTAAGTAATATCTGTAGCTTATTTAAGGGAACAGGTGAACATGTAGGTACAGCAGAAATAAGGCACTTTTATACAACATCTTTGTTGTTCTATTGCATTTTTCAGAGAAAATTCCACTTGAATGAACAAGTCGTATTGAAATTGCAGAACTAACAGTATACCGCATGGGGCTATCCACAACGCCGGCATCTACGTTAAGGTAGAGGCGTCTTCACAAAGAGGAGCAACTCTGAGGTTTACCACGTCTACTTTTGGTCTCATGCTGAAACGAAAGATGATGTCCAGAGGCGGTTTCTGTGATGAAAAACAAGTTCATTTACTAGCAAGATATTAAAATATAAAACGAATAAGCAACAGCTGGCACTCGAAGATTGCTCCTCTCTATGGTTTTCAAGAATGTCACAGGAAGAATATGCGGCTATGTAGTATTTCAAAGTTCTCATGTTACAGGTATTAGTTGGTGCTCCAACTCTCTTCAAAAACAACAAGTTTGATTGTCACAAATAGCATGTCACAAATAAATACCTAGAACATATCCTATTGATGCTAAACACTATCTACGGCGCGTATTGAAGAAGATTTTGAAACTGGACTGCTTCTTTATCCAAAGTTTGAGCTTCAACTCAGAATGTATACCACCGCCATATTCACGCATCTACTTTCAAAACTGTACAATAAACAAAAATCTACGATGTTAATTTAAGCAGGGTTGGTGAACCTGTGGCCTGCGTGAACATTTAATATGGCCTGCATAAGAAGTTTCCTGACCATTATAGAACATAGCATTGCGTCGAAACGCACCTTCGTGGTAAGCAGGTAGTTAAACAGTAAAGTCAAGAGAAGCATCTCTCGCTCCTCATAGTTTCTCTCCGTTTTTTTTTTCCCTAGGTGAACAAGGGTAGAATTTTAAGATAAAATTAACTATTTTTGCGGTCCGCCAAGGATATTCCCCAACATATGTAACCCGTTATAGTGAATAAGTTTCCTACTCATGATACAAGGCTATGGTAGATGTTGCAGACAAGGATAAGTTATAAATATATCACGTCAGAATTATCAGCGAGGAAATTTTGCGCTGGTCCTGAAATGAAGCTTACATCCTCATTAGGTGGGATACAACATGCTGGTGCGTCAGAAACAGCTTCGGAAAGCGTTTACTGCTTGTTTTCAGTTGTGGTTAGTGATTACAAGGGGCGTAAACGAAGGAGGGGAAAGAGGGACACAATTCCCCGGGCGCCGAATCACTATGGAGGCGCCGACTCACTGCGGGGGACGCCGAAAAGTCCCAACAATGTCACAAGCACTTTCTTCAATACAGTATATTTGTTTCCGAAAGACCTCAGGTTCGAACGTGGGGGCTCCAAACTTGATTCTTGCCCCGGGCGCCATCTAACCTCGTTATGCCCCTGACACGTGGTTAGATACAAGGTTATACTTCATAATCACCAACTTCCACACCCAGCTTAAACCTCAGGTAAAGATCAGCCACAGTGGCGTAGAGAGGCTAAGTGCCTCCCGGGCCGACCATAAAAGTGCTGCCCTTTCCTCCCCTCAAATTTGTTTACAACAATTTATAATGAAAGAACATGTTTCGTGCTTATTAAAGATATAAGGAATAGTAAGCATCTTGAACATCGCAATCAAACACTCACAAACTGAAATGGGTCTTGCTTTTCATTTTCGATTGTGAGTCTTGCTTTTTCTGTATGTCGCCACCTTTCTCATCGCTACTTTTTCTATTTTTTCTGCATTTTTTACATATGCATATGTAGACCCGGTATATTTCGTCAAATTTTCTTCCTTGCTGGATTTTAGTCTCCGGTAAGCTGCACCACTTGGCCTTAATCGTTTACTCCAGGTTTTCTCAACCTGTGGGTCACGGTAGAATTTTTGACGGGTCACGGCCAGGTAATATTGAAATTTAGTACGTTTTGCAAGTTGAACCTTTTTGCCCAAAACGTAGGTAGCTCAGGAGCTGCAAATGAAATAATATACCCTCTCTTTCGTCAATATGTGTTAGAAATCAGTGGCGTATGGTGGTCATTGCTGCTGGGTGTGCGCTGTTTGTGACGTCACAGTGTGATGTCAAATTTACGTTTCAAATCCAACGTTTTGGCGCATTTTTTTGACACAATGCAAATCATTATACACGCACTCTCCTTATTCATTGTTGTAGATCCAAATGTGTAACGGCCTCCATGTGGCAAAGTTTTCGACACAGTTCTGTGATACTGATAGGCTGCAAATGATCCCCAATAAAATCATTTAGGAAATCACGAAGCAGCTTTTAACTTTTCAAATAAGGCTACAGGCCAGCATATTCCACTACTGACTGACTGCATCACAACCACCACTCCCCATGCGTACAATCCATCCGTTTCTCTTGGCCAAAAAGATACCATTCACTTGCTCTAATCCACAAGTGATACATATAATGTCACAAATCAGGATAGGTTATCACGACAAGGAAAGACTCAGACTACAGTCTACACGTACGCGCAATAAGATCGCGAGCTGCTGGAGCCAGACATCGACAAAGGAGAATCTTCAAATCAAGCCTTCTCAAGTGGAAGCACTGGCCCTCAACGGAGGTTGGCACGCATGGGCCACGACCACAAAACTGATGCGATTTTTTTCTATTTGTTTTACGAAGTGTTTCCGAAACAAAAGTGAAAGTCTTTCCGAAATAAAAATAAAAATTTTTCAAAACGAAAATGCGTTTATTTGGAAGAAATTTGCGAAATGAAAGTGTTTTCGAAACGAAAGTAAAATTATTTGTGTTTTTGAAACGACAATATCTTAATTTGCAAACAAAAGTGAAAGTGTTTCCGAAACGAAAATATAATTTTTTGAGAACGAACATATTTTTGTTTAGAAAACATTTGCGAAACGAAAGTGTTTTCGAAACGAAAGTAAAATTGTTTTAGTTTTCGAAATGCCTTTTTGTTTTTTTTCAAAAAAATGCCAGAAACAAACATTTTTTAAGGTGTCACGCACGGGTCACCATACAGGTTGGGCCACTTTGTGATTAAAATTCTCAAAGAAAGTAAAATATAGATTTGGAGTCTTTCTTTTAGGAGCCTTCTGTTTCTGTTGCTTTGTCGACAAAGTCTCTATTGCAAATTTAGTTTATTCTTTACCAGCTGACTCACTGAGCTGACCGAACAACAGCAACTCACCGGAGTGTCGTCAGCAACTCACCGGAGTGTCGTCAGCAACTCACCGGAGTGTCGCCACATAAGGACCGATGAGCTCTTTCATCCGGCCGATTTAATAAAATCAATTCAATGTTTTACATATCATTTGTATTAGTTTGCACAAGCAATCCGATCCAACCCGAAGTCCAATTCTGTATCCAATTCAGCTTGTCAGTAGAAATGCTTGTCCAACCGTGGCAGTGTTGCAACGTAAGTAGCCTACTTTTAATATAGCGCAAAATACGAATTTGAAGTAGTTGCACATGGCGGAGAGATAAGATGGCAGTGAATAAACATAAAACACCATGAACTGCTGTTCGCTAAACTATCGGTAATAAAGCGCGATATACCGATGCGCAAAGTAAGACTGCTGATCACTTGGTATAGACGCCAGACCATGCAAGTGAAATAGGCTACAGTTCATGGCCTCAATCTTGTGTCATCAAATTTTATGTGGATCGCTGCTCTGAACTGAGTATTTAATTTAAGTCGGTGCATTTAGACATTCTTCGAAGTACAAGCTCACGGCATACATTTGTTGTATACCGTCGGTGGTATACAGTGACGGATTTACGCATAGGCCAAATAGGCCATGGCCTAGGGCCCCGCGCAACGCCTTCCTACGACGACTCAACTAATTTACGAAACTGCGCAGGGGCATGACTTCACAATGTACTTTGAAACGAGCAAAAATACAAACGTCTAGAACTAGATCCCTACTCACTGTAGCACAGTGGTCTCTAGTAGTAAACGATTTGTCAATTGCACTATTTCTGAAATATATGAGCCTTAGTAGGCAAATTTGTGGCGTGTTTGGTGTGGATCTACGCTTGGTTGTTTCCAACTAGATAGCCAGTATCCAGAGATTGCTTGTTGAAGCTCTAGATCAGCGGTTCTCAATTGGGGGTCCTCGCACCCCCAGGGTGTAAGAGAAGGGACTTCTTGGGGTGCGAACGTCTCTGATAATGCAAGAAAACAATACATCAAATGGTTCAAGGGTTGCAAAAATGATTTTTCCATCCGGACAGGGTGCGGGCTTCAAAACAAATTGAGAATCGCTGCTCTAGATATTAGTTAAATCATCTAGAACACTGTCCCATGAGTTTTACTTGGAAAACGTGTCTACATTGGGTTTACTTCGTACGGTTAGCTAAGGATGTTGCGAAAATACTTTGCTGTGCAAGAAACTTGTTTTCAAGCTGTTTACCATGAGCCTATAGCATACCGGATTAAAACACTTTATTTTGTGTTGCTTGGAAAATGACAACTTAAAAACGGCATAAATAAACCCTGTGTCCACTGCAAAGATTGTGCTGGTTTGGTCCATAAAATATGCGGTTATTATAACCAAACCGTTTATGCACAGCTAATCAGATCGACCACTAGACGATATTTTTTAAGGCGACAACAGGGTCCCGCAAAAAACTGTATATACCCGAAAAATAAATCTACACAAAACGCTAGAAATCACAGAAATTTGACGAAGAGAACTTCTGAAATACACGAAAGAACTATCAATTCCAAGAAAAGATCGCATTTCTATTCGTTCTTGAGAATAATGTAGGAAAGCCTTCAAGTTCTGTTGAATATCTATAAGGCAATAAAAGAACCAAGGTCGGCACCACAAAAGATAAATTTGTGAGGGGCCACTACACATAAGAGAGACATATTTTCACGCTTTTAAGACAAGCGATCAAATAGGTTACACCTCCGTGGGGCCCCAAAAACTATGATGGCCTAGGGCCCCGCGCTCCCTAAATCTGTCCCTGGCGGTATACATTTATAGTATTAAGTTTCCTTGAACTGAGTTACGTTCACAAAATACTCCCACACTTAGGTGTCAATCCATCGCAGGTCATTCTCAGGAGATTTCATTTGAAGGATACTGTTGCTCCAGAACGAATTTATGATTTCGTTTGAAAAATAAACAAGACGGATATACGTGACGTCGACAGCGGAACCATAGAGTTTAAAATATAAAAATCAGGGCAGGGTGTAAACACTCACGGCAAGAAAACGGCTTTGGGATAAATGTGATTGAACATCAACATCGAGGAACATTTTTACCTTTGCGCAAAGATCATGTAAAAAACAACCGATGAAGGAAAAGAACAAAGCCTTCAATTTTTTGTGGTGATATGCATGTGTTTGTCTCATACAAATGGCCCATATCACTTTAGTTAAAATAACAAAAGCGCACAATCCTTATATACAATTTATTCTCACAGGTGTGAAATTAGGCTGTATGTGTAGTCGACAGTGACGAGGTATGAAAACTGAAAAAAAAACGTAGCCAATGCATTCGGTCACCTTCAGCAGAAGCGTTGCATAATCAATGGGAGTAAAATTGAGATTTGCTGAAGTTATCAGACAATTGAAGTTAGCGGATAAGAAAAGATAGATGAAGATGCGCATCGCGCGAAGGCTTATAAATTGTATCGAATCAAGGCAGCAATTGTGAAGACGAAAAAGGCAACTTCATGTACGCGAACACGTCCACACAACCTGTGCGTGCCGTTGTCTTTGTGTTACCGTTTGTGGCAGGAAAACTCTATTACAAGCACTATTTGCGCAAGTATATTTTAAACAAAAAACTGTCTCCTATGCAACGGTGGAATTAGGGTTCTTGGGGGGCTCGAAGCAAGGCTGAAAAAGGAAGGGCTCTGTTGACGTCATCAAATTTAGCCAACCGTGATATAGTCCAAATAGGCCATAGCCTAGGAAGGGGTAAAAACCCATGGACATATTCCTGAAACTACAACATGACTGACGTAACAGAAAATGCACAAAGGTATTAATGATACACAACTTTAAAAAAACTGAAAGTTGGGAAGACAAAGCTAGCAACACATAAAAGTTAAGAGGTGGAAAGTTGGCATTGCCTCCCACTTCTCTAGTCTTGCGTTCCATTTCTCTCCATTCACCATCAATAAACTATTAAGTTTATAATACACTTTCTCCCTGAAAAAATGCTTGGTTTCCAGAATTTGTTCACAGCCATGTCCTTAAGGAACTCCATGAAACCGCAGGAAACAACTAAGCAAAACACCTAATTTGTTTTAAATTTCATCCTTTTAACTGCGTTTAAGAACATGGCATACATACAAAAACATTCAACTTGACACTTGTTTTTAAAAGCTTTGAGACTGGATGAGTCAAAACTGCCTTCATCTTGCATTGACACCGGTTAGTTGAAAAATGTGCAGAAGCAGATTCATCATATACCTTTTTGCAAATATTGCTACATTATGAGAAACTTCATTCTCTGACAATGAAAAAAATTGAGAAAAATTTACGGGCGGAGCACCTCGTGGGGAGCCTGAAAAGAGGGAGGGGGGCGAACCAAGTGCCTCGCTTGCCTCCCCATAAACACACCACTGCTCCTCTGCAGAAATTGCTGAAGCCACAGAAGCATTTGCAGTGTAACTGGCTTGTTACAGAAAAACTGAGGGAAGAAACAGAAATAGATTCCATGTCTTACAAAGTGATTTTTACGAAAATCATTTTGACCTACTACGATATGTTTTGCACACGTGTAAACGATTTCAAACCTACGTTTCCTTTGTGTGTAAAAAAGGTTAATGTAATTAGTGCATGAATCATATCTTTGAACTGATGTTTTTTAAAAACAGTTGTTTTCGTTTCCTGCATTGCTGTTATTATGTGTGGGAAGCAATAAAAGTGGCATTGCTATCAAACAAAAATGTTGACTAGAAAGTGGTAGATGAGAAGAGGCCAAAACGTGCTAAAATCACATGACATGCTATTTGAACACTCCCAACTACAAGTACCCAAGTAACTGCTGGTTTAACATCGATTTCGGTAATTATATCAAAACATAAGCGTAGACACGTTGAGAACGAAACGTGAGTGCATGTGTGAATTGCGCAAAGAAAGAGCAGCTCAGTGATGCGACTTTAACAGGAAAAATTTTGACTTTTTGACATGATAACTATGGAGTAACTCATGGAATCAACGTGAAATTTGGTTTGGGGACGTTTAATAAACTGTGAAAAAGGCATAGTGACTTTTGGTTGCCCTAATAATTAGTACAGTAGTTTAACTTTTTCAGAGGAATAATTTAACCCAAGCGAAAAGCAACTTGCCACAATGCTGATAACTAGCATGTCAACAGAGATCGTCCACCAGATAGGCTACTGGTGAAAAGCTCAACGAAACCAGTGAGGTTTTGTTGACCATTGACTTTGGTCTAACAGACAGATGCACAGCTATATTGGTATGATTGTTCATTTCATTTCAAATGAAAAGCTGCACAATGCTATGCTGACTTATAGACGATCCAAAGGCTGAAAACATTGCAACCCAGTTGAACGAAATAGTCACCAATTTTGAATTTACTAAAAATACGGCTTTTCAGCGCTGCTGGACGAGTTTTCAAGCTTGGTGGATATCGTTTCACTGATAAAATATTTGAATTGTTGATGTTTATCAACTGTAACCAAAACTTTAAACATTGATTATTTTTCTTTACCAATACTTAAAGTATTTTTTGACGCTGACTGCACAAATAAAAAAAAATCTGAGCAAACAATTAATGTGAATTTTCTGTTTTTAGTTCTTACTCCTTACTGATTCGCATTTTCGTTTATTGCATTCGTTCACATCTTACATTGCCTGAAAAAATATTTACATCAAATTCAAACCATGCAAATGAGTTTTGTTTTCTTTCTGAGGATGTCTCAAGACAAATAAAATCGCTATTGTAATCGTGATTACTTTCAATGTAATCGTAGTCGATTACATTGTGATGTTATTTATCCGTAATCGAGCATGTGGTAAATACCTGTAATCGATCAACTTTGTGCTGTAATCGCCCCACGTATGGCTCAAACCTCCAGTTACGCCACTGGCAGAAGAGCCCAATAAATTCGACACATTACCGCGGTTTAATGTACTGCAGAATTTACATGTCGAGATCATGGCGGTCGGCCACATAAGAAGAACGAATTTACACTTTTCAAATCCAAATCTGATCCAACAATTTTATTTCAAAATCCAATCCAAATACCAAATAATGATTTGAACTCCAAAATCCTATCATAGGCGTCGGAAGGGGGCAGAACCGTCGCCAGAAAGCCGTCAATAGGGGGGCTTTACATTTGTGCGGGGGGGCTTTACGTTCGTGCAGGGGGGAATTTGACATTCAAATCTGACAAAAATTCCACTAACTTATAGTGTTTCATATTTCATTTTGG
>JGI24158J21664_10012256_pt1 | contig 11370 bp, 8 predicted proteins | sample Ectturendosymbi3_FD_21664 | JGI IMG/M metagenome (IMG submission 21664)
CTTCACACCATGTACCCATGCACGGAGTAATATTCTACATATCAAATACGCTGGTAAAACTGATTATTAGGGCTTAGGAATTCGTGTTTAGGTAAGTGTGTCGGGTTAGGGTGAGAAAAATAAAAATAATTGAGGTATAAGACTAAGTCCAAATATTTTCAGTGGTTAAAGTTATTCCCGTCCTACAGCTTGCTACGGGTACCTGATATCCAACCAAAATGTTTGAATTTACGCAACACACATCAAAAAAGTAATTTCCAAACTTTATTTCTTTATTCTGAGAAGCAAAATAACTGAGAAACAATAACAGGTCAGAAATTTCGCAGAGATTAGTAATTTTGCTTCACGCCGGGACGAAAACCGCACTGGGCATCATCCAGCTTTGGTTCAATTATTTCGTGGCATCTTTTTTCAAGGCACTTGTCATGTACTTTTCTTGGAAGGCTAAGGAGAGAAAAGCCTCGGTAGTTGTTGTATTGCTTTCTGTCGCCTTGTTTGTGTGGGGATGATCACCCCAGTTTGCCAACCAATCTTTCGGTACCCTTCCAGAAAGTCATGCCATTTGGCACGGGAGGTAGCCAATGATCTCGTTCTCTATTCAAGGCTTTAAGCGTTCCAGGTCGGATTTTATCACAACCTGCAGCCTTCCCTGTTTTGACAGCTAGGAAGACTTTGTTCGCAGTGATGGGATTTTCTTTACTTCCTCCTCTTCGACGTCCGCTGTGCATTGTGGGAGCTCTCGGAATATGGACGATACGTTGTCTGCAAAGATCCGACATGCTTTCCACCAGAGCCTCCTCGCGCGGTACCTGGTCACGCGAAGACCTAGCTGTGTTTCTACGGCCACATTTGTGTTGGACAGTGATTCCCAAAGTAGTGTTTGCCACCCCCGAGGGCCGCGAAGGGTCAAAAAAGGTTCGCACCGAGGTGATCCAAACCTGATTTTTGACGTGTTCAACGTTAGCACTGCTTGTTTGTGTCTGTCTGTAGCGTAGTACTTGAGGAAAAAGTAGATTGCTGACACTGAAAACGAACTTGTTGACTTACTGCTCTTCCATCATGCAATCATTTTTTCATGTTAAAATACGCTGTTTGTGGCTGGAGTCGCGAGATTTTCACCAAATTCGAATTTGGGTCTCGCTCAAAAAGCTTGGGAATCTTTGTGCTAGACGATGCACTGAATCTACTTCATATGCAGATATTTGTAATCCTGTGCGTATGCAGCAATCGCTACACCTGAAAAGGAGAGGCCATGTGTTGCTCTGTCACTTTTCGCTTTTAACCGGTCAGGGTAGACGAGATTTTGGTTCTATCTGCCTCATAGCCCTTCATCAAAACTTTATTAGACGCCAGCCACTCACTGATACAAATTATTTATAAATCCTAGACTCAGTCCTTTCAAACACCTCGACGAAACCTTAACTCTGCAAGTCACCCCCACACAGCTGCAAGCCACGTCCGAACACTACGAGCGCAGTGGTTCACAGATCATGGCCTGCGTGCTGTAGATCTTCTTCATGTTATTGCTGAATTAACAACTAGCGCAGGATATTTTTGCAAAATATTCATAATCCTTCGACTAGCAGTTCCGAATACCTTCAAACAACTTCCACCCGACAAGAATACGCCACAGAGCGGCAGGAAGCCTCGTTCAATCATCAAGAACACCGCGCCTCATACAACAGTTTGTGCTCTGTATATAATAAACGTTTTTCGTGTTATTGCTCCATTAACCGTTCTGGAAGTTCACCAACAAGTTCGATGAGGATTTGCTCAGTCCACCAAGTTCGATGAGGACTTACACTAGCATTGGAAAGAATACTATTTGTGGAAAGAATCCCTGTCACAGCCAAGAGTACGCACTACGATCGTATCAGAGTATGCAATCCCTTACTAGGTAGTAGGTAGGCATCATCAGAGAACTTGCACTCTATCATTCATACGTCATTAACTGTTACAAACTGTTTACTGTGTATGACGACATAATGAAATATAACCACATAATACCAGTAGGATTTTTTCCAGTGGGGACCAATAGTGGATTTTCCATGGGTGGCCAAAAGCATTTTTTTCAAGGGGTGAAACAGTGGTAAAATTTCATTTTACCAACTCAAAACTAAGAGAGCAACCTTTTCTTTTAAACCTTCATTAGGAAAATATCAAATTTCAAAATCCAGGGGTAACCAAAGGCACTCGCTGCCACCCCTTTCTGACGCCCATGTTGCAAAGTATCCAGAATTTGTCGAAGAAAATCAAAGTATCCAGAATTTGTCGAAGAAAAAAAATCATCTACTACAAATATAAAAACGAAAACTCTGTTACCTGTCTTTCATATTTCAAACAGTGCAACAGTTGAACAAAGATTCATGCGTACCTTCGAGCAGTTTGTCCCCTCAAGCCCTACTTTTTACATTGCAGTTGTTCTGCAAGCATTCATCCTATAATACAGTATTATAAAAACCCAAGTGGTTCTTAAAATATTATTCAAGCTTTATCTATCTCAACAGATACTGATCCCACGCTTTGCAGTTTTATTTGCAAACAATTCTAAGGTTTCGCGGAGGTTTTCCAACTAGAACTTCCCATTTCAAAAAATCATTTTGGGAGCTTAAAAAACACGTCCGCCCAGTAAGGTGTCCGTCCAGGAACGGCGGAACATCTGCAATGTGAGACGCTATTTCCAAGAAAAATAGAAAGAAAAAAGATTGCCAATTACAGCACGGGATGTGGGAAGTAAAAACTTAGGTGTCAACAGAACTTTCTAAAAATTGCTTTTTAACGTGAAAATGGTGAATACTACTAAACGAGAAAAATGTTGAAAAAAACTCACCTACAAAAAGTCTTATAACATTTACTCCGGTGGTGATAGTCACTCTGGCATTTACCTTCTGTTCTGTGCTCAAAACAATCAGCACATGTGAACAGATTCAATGGTTTAATGTTTTTAAACTTCTGAAAAAATTTTGATACTGTTTTAAGATGGGAAAATAAAAATTTTAGGAGGTTGTTAGATTTACTACCGACCGGCCTACCGAAAAAGTACTGGATCCGAGCTTCGTTCAATCCGACCCCAGTTGNATTTCACNTCACTTGACGTGGTGCTTTAAATTCATCAAGGCTTTTGATATCTCAAAATGCTTTGTGAAGAATTTCAAGAAAATTTAAGAGAAAATATGGGTCACTGAAAGTCGTCTTCACTCAAAACTTTTGCAAAATGCAGCTATGAGAAGTGGCGAGCACACTGGAAGTCACATTGCCTTGGACATATTTATGTCCCACAGTTATGAAGTACCCGCTGATTTCATACGACAAACGCTTGCTGATGGAGGCATCGGAGTTACCAGTGCTATGAGTAAAAATCTTTGTTTGGGCAAATGCACATTGGCAACCATCGGGCCCACTGTGTAATAAGTACCTGGACCTTGCCCGGACAACATGGGCTCATAGTGGTTCATAGACTTGGCATTCCGTAACAGCAAAATGCCGAACTCTTTTACATATTCAGTAAAGATTGTAGGATTTCCGCAATCGCCCGTTTCATACAGGGTCGTTTATTAAGTACTACCATCGCTTTTCTTGCATTGTAATGCCACTAAACATTCTCGTTCAGCTGTAATCACCGTTTTCACTTCAAAAAGTAATTTTTAGAAATAATTGATGACACCTAAGTTTTCACTCCCCCCTTCCTGTGCTGCATTTGGCAATCCTTTTCTTGCGATTGGAAATTTTGATTGGAAATAGCATATTTTTCTTATGCAACGTCAATTTCAGGTCTTCGGTGCAGTCAGCCCACTTATATTCTCATTATATTCTCATGACGGGACGTTGCCTTGAGGTGTTGACGAACCCCTATGGATGTATGCACGATCCACTTGTGCCAAGCTTCAAAGTAAGCCAAGTATTTACTGATTTCCATTTAGCTTGAAACGAAATATTGTGACAATTGTTTACTTTTTCTTTAAGTCACATTGAACTTCAAGAAACACCCGAGAGTTTGTTTTTTCCGTCCTCTTCTTGTGCTGATACGGAAACGGTACAGCGCATTTCCGCAATCGCTGGTTAAGCACACATCAAGTTTTCTTTCTTAAAAAACGTTCATTTGATCGGAATGTATATGCCGCTCCCGCACCGAGCCACACCACCCTGGCTATTGTGTGTTTTAGTCCATTTGTCATGGTATTGTTTTTACGCTTCGCTTGCTACGAAGGAATAATCGAGCAGAGGCGAGCAGTCTCTTGCGTCACTGAAACGCAACCTTGGAAACAATTCCAGGTTGCTTAGACCGGCGGTTCTCAACTGGCGGGTCGCGTTCCAAAAGCAAGTTGTGGATAAGTTCTGCGCGGGTCGTGAACAGCTTGCAGAAAAACAGTTAAATTTTCAAAAAATAAATACCCATCTGATTTTTTATTCGTTTTTTTCTCTCAAAAAAGTAGAAATAGAGAAAGGCGCGCGTCAGACGCACGCAGCATTCTCGTCGCCATGGTAAGTAATATTTGTTTGCCAGCAATAAATTTATTTTGTTTGTATTCTACAAAATGTGGGCCGCGACTTAATGGCCATTGGAAAGTGTGGTACCCGGAGTGAAACCAGTTAATAACCTATTGCGCACATTGTGCTCATCATCATTTATTTTTCGCGTCAATTTGTTTGGAGACTGGTCTTTTTCATTTGGAGATTGCTCTGTTTTGCTGTAAACTTACGCAACACTTACTTATTACCCAGTAGTACAGTCAGATGGTACTTTCCTTCGCCAGTCCGACTTCGTACTCGAGCAGCAGATTTCCCAATTGTTGTCCTATTAATGGATCGCCTTGTTGGCGATCAATCGATCCAGCCGATTTTTCCCGCTTGTTTCTTCGCAGCACTGCCAGGACCCACGCCCAAAAGAAAGGAAGAAACAAACGGGTTTTGTTGTGTATAGACTTCCACTTTGCTGGCTAATTAACGCAGTACCGGCCAGTGTTTGGGAGAGCTTTGTAAAACCCGATACTATGCTTAACTTACACACAAAGGCTTTAATGGAAGCGGCGCGCTGGCGCTGTGCTTCACGCGTTTGTTTCCACAAAGGCTACTCGGGCGAACTCCGCACATAATGGCCGGCCATTGTAAAACGATAGTGCCACACCATTTCACCTAACTGGGTCTCTGTCAGAAGTTTCTGCGGAACAATAGACCCGAGCGCCGGGGCCTGTGTTGTCTCTTTTAAACACTAATTTGATTGCTGAGGCTTTGTGTGCGGTGGTGCGTTCTTTGCTCGGCTGCCAGACGACTAGCAAGGAACTTAGAGCAGCTGGTGGCAGAAAAGTAACAAACATCGAAGGGAAGTGCAGTGTTGAATATTTTCTCGATAAGACAGTGGCAACAACCTGACGGTGTTTGTCAGTCGTAAGCAATAGCTTGTCGAAGAACCGTGCTGAGCACTCTGAGCGCTGATTCCGCAGTCGGCGGCTGGTTGCTGCATGCCTTCCCGTATATGCTTTTTTTCTTTTTGTTGTCGCACGCTTACTCTTCATTCATAAGCGTCGCGACGATATTTTGCTGTTACAGACTACCAGCAATCTAAGATACTTCTGGCAAACGTTGCTGTTAAATACCGTTTATGCCTTTCCCGCAACCATCGCATTTTCTTGTTGATCAGTAAGGTTAGGATACTGGTGCGAAATGATGGTGACAGAAGAGAGTGGAAGTTTGTCACGCCTCTCACCCTCGCACGCGCCCAGCCACGTAACGCAGTTGAGTACAATCTCGTCGGCGCTTTGCCTTGTGACCCAAGACAGTGCAGGTCGCCGTAAGAGACAGTATACTGATACGGAAGCAGATTCTCCAGGACGATTTGCCTCAACTTCGCAACATCTTCCAGAAAATAACAGCTGCGAAAGTTTAAACAGTAAGTCGTGTTCGCTGCGTTCACTCTCATCAGTTAACAACAGTTTATTACAGCAGTGGCGTTGTAGCGATCTCAGGGGTCTTGTATCAACCCTTCTTACTCTTGCTGATCATTTCTTTTCTTACGAGTTGTATATTTTGAACAGTGCGTGCTGAGGCGATGCCCAGACAAGAATCTGTGCAAAGGTGAGTGTTCTGTGAAAGACTTGATGTGAAAAACGAAACCATACAATATTTATAATGCACTCAACTGTACAGTGTTAACAGCGACTTCCTCGAGACAAAACAAGATACGGAGGCATGGGCAGGACTCGCTGAGACCGGTAAGCCCCTGGGCCAACATCAGGCTTAATCCCTGGTTTTCGCCCAATTATTTACTAGCATTAGTTTGCTGTCTGATGTGCGCAACGCGGCGGTTGACATGTGATGTTCGTTGACGTCACAACAACCTCACCCTGGAAAACCTTCAGCATTTTTTGGTGAAAATCAAGCAAAATGTGCCATAAAGCAACAGTCAGTTGGCAAAAGCATGCAGACTCTAAGCGTTTGAAAAGCGTTTTTATGAAAGGATAAATAAATGTTTGCCAGAAACCTTGAAGTAGTTGGTTGGGTCTCTGCATGACCTGGCGATTGCAAAAATTCCAATTAAAAAAATTACAAGTATGTTCGTTTAAGACAGCGGTTCCTAAACTTTTTTTAGGGCGATCCAAACCTGAGTCTGGTGAACACCCCGCGGCCCAAGACGCAAACATCGTATTAAAAAAAATACTGAATATATGGGTGACTTTTGACAGTAGGTTGCTAAGTTCGATTTTCAAAGTCAGAAATCTACTCTTTTCTCAAGCACCTATACGCTACAGAGAGGGACAGACAAGCAGGCAACATTGAAAATACACAATTCAGTTTTGGATCGCCTCGGCACGACCCATTTTTGACCCTTCGCGACCCTAGTTTGGGTCGCGACCCATACTTTGGGAACCACTGGTTTAAGAAGAGACATTTGACACTACGATTACAGGAAACGCGGGAATCGATTCAACAGTGCCTGGAAAAATGCTTATTTTGCGTTATGTCGACCGTCTGATAAAGTTTCAAAATTGCTCAAGGCAAAACTAGCAAAGAGAAAAAAAATTAAATAGGTGTTTGTGGTGCTTAAAAATTGTTTTGGGTGTTTTTTTATTAACGCCGTCCTAAGGCAGAAAAGGTATTGCTGGTTTCATAAATATTTAAAACAAAAACTTGAAACAGCAGGTTATACAACATACATAAAACAGCAGATTTTGATCAGGTTTGCCAACATTGGTGGTTGAGAAAGAGAAGAAATTGTCTCAAATGATAAACCAGTTAAGTGCTCTCCGAAAGCAGCTGCTGTCGTCGAAGGTAAGCTTCGCACGCTCTTTGTCAAAACCCTCCAAAACGCGCGAGCAACCCCCACCCACCGGCTATGATTTTCAGGAAAACGAGGCGAAGGTGAATGCGCGAAGCTTCTACAAGCAGCAACAGCAGCAGCTCGAACTGCAACGACGTCAACAAGAGCAGGTCAGATTTGTAAGTTTAGTTCCGTTCATCAAACCTTTTTGCTGCTAACACGAAACTATGACCGACAAAAAAGAAAAATTTGTTTCACACTACGTTGTTTATCTGTTGAGCAAGAAGGTTAAGTAACGTTTTTCCATGCTATTGAGTCATAGCACATCAACAAACTTTTCTCAAGCGTTGTGTTGGCATCAGGAAGAGTGGGTTTTCTTTCGATCAAATAAATGAACGACCAACTGCCACCGTACCTGGCAGTCTTACTTTTACCAGAGGTTTTTTCTTTGTTGGAACAATAGACCTCCGGCGACTGTGATTTGTTATGGCGAGACCTCCTCATACAATCGCCAACCTTACGTAAGCAAAGCGCCAGAGGAAAATCAATGTCTTAAATACGCTTTTAATGATCCGGGATTTGTGAAACATTGCATTGCACACACCTAAAACAAAGTTGTTTTTGGACATCTGAGTTCTGAATCCCACTTTGAGAGCTTTTATGTTTAAGCGACACCCTGCGGCGAAGTAGGACGGGCACTACAGGCGTTTAACATCTGGCGAAGATTTTGATAATTAATTTGCAGTAAAAACATGAACTGTATGGAGGTGAAAATTTCATCTTTGGGATAGTGTTTGACTGGCACAGGCAACATTTGGCAAAAGGTGCCCAGTATAAGATGGTTTTTGACGCTCAAGGCCTAAGCTGGCTGGCAGTGGGCAGAAAGTCTTGAGGGGTTTGATTTTTGTTCCTTTTAGCTCAGTTTTTCTCTTCCGACATTCTACGTGCACTAATTCTGTTCATCAGAAACTTTGCGTGCCTACTTCGATCAAACGCATGCATTCATCATTTGTTGAGGGGCTGTTCTATCAAATATTTTTCGAATGCTGAGGGCTGTTCCATCAAATATTTGACGAATGCATTCACCATTTGTTGAGGGCTGTTCTATGCAAATATTTGCGAATCAGTTGAACGCCCGCTTCGTGCTATGCCTTGATTGCTTTTCCTGAATGGTCATTTTGCATTTTCGATAATAATTTTCATAACTTCTCATTAAATGCTTTTGCACTCGAAAAACTTTTGCAGCCTGAAAAATTGTGTACGCAAAACAAATTAAACGCATTGCTTGTTTTAAAGTTTTTAAGAAAATTTTTTAGTGGAAAACTAAAAATAAAGTTTATTCTGGCCAAGAGATTGAGATCAGCCAATGAGGAAGAAATGCAATTTTTGTAATAAAAAGTAACATGAGAGAAATGTTTACTTGTTTGACCTTTGCTACTTGTCTTTTGTGTACAGTATTGGGAAGATCCTTAACGCTTTCTTGTTTTTCTATCGCCATTTTGTTTGTTCAGCAAATGTGAATAGCGAAGGATTTGAGACTATTAGCACAAAGTTCCCAACATTTCTGTTCCCTTAACTCGAAGTTTGGCGTTTCATGTGCAAGTGCGGGAAAATCATATGATAAACGGGCAGTTCATTTCTTCGAATAAGCCTTTACATAATCTTATAGTTCGTTTGCTGAAAGAAACAAGAAGAATGCTTCGTACAATTATATAGATCTATATGATTTTCTCTAACGCAAGAATGGTTGAGGCAGTACACGTCGGAGCTCGCTCGATCCCGCGTGCGGTTTGAGAGCATTCGCCATATGCTGCAGACGCTGACGTGAGCTGAAGTAGAAACTGTTTTTTCTTTGATGACAGATAAAGGCTGAAAGGTCTTTTGTTCAGCAGCAAGCTTACTGTTCATGACTATCGCAGTTCAAGTTCATTTGTAGCTCGCTGGGGTTTTCTTTGTACTCTTTAATTTCTCGAATGTACTGAGAATGTAAATTGGTGTTACTTTTCACTACGCCAGTCACTGAGTTTCGAACGAAAGAAGCGAATGTAGAGATTTCCATCAAGCAACAGTGTGTAATTGAAGTCATTTCAAACTTGGTTCAAAACGATGCAGTCATGTTTCTGAACACTAGCCTTTTGCCAATGCCGTACAAAGACCAAATTTGTTACCATTAGGGCATTCAAAGCCTGTTGCCGAAAAGTCATCGCTTCTTTATTTGCGCACGTTCAGTGGCAACGCAGAACACACCGCGCTTTCCGGTCGGGCTGTCACTGAAGCCAGTGCTACATTCTGCTCCCTCCCTGGAGAGCGCGTTGCGCCTGAAACAATCGAGCACTCGGCACATTGTTATGTATTTCCATGTGTTGTGCATTTGAATGGTGATGGTATCTGGTGGATCCTCTTTCACGACTAGCGTTTGCTACGATTTCCAGCTCCCTGCCAGGGCCAGCGGAATGCATGTGGTTTACGTAATGTTATTGTTATCTGAACTGTCAGTATCTTTCAGATTGGCAGACAACAGCAGCAACTGATCGAACAACAGCACAAGATCAATATGTTGCAGCAACAAATGCAGGTTTGCATCATTTAAATCCAACGCTGTTGAAGTTACAACCACCGCCTGCATAAAGTCAAACTTGCAGCTTAACTTGGAGGCCGGATCGGTGTTGAACTTAACCGCTACTGTGTTAAGCTAAGGTTTGGATCGGCTGTAAAAGTTTATCGGTGCGTCGGGATCAAAGCAGGACGATGCAGACACACTTAACGATTAATAATCCCTTGTTTCCTTCCTGCAACGCAACGCATGCTATTGTTTGAAACAGCAGATAGTGCAACCAGCGTAACGCTTTTTCACACTAGTGCCTAAGGTGGTTTGCGCGATAGTGTGATGATAACACTATTCTGCGCGGCGGCGTACGGTGGTCCACGAGCGGATGTCGCGATAATAAAGAATGCTGCTCTATCAAGCTTACATTTTTTACCGCTTAAAATAAAAGAGGTTTTGATTTTGCTCACAGGAGATCGCTTCCTCCTGGTTCCAGCAAGGGCCAGAGCCGGTCAGCAACATGTACGCGCCTCTGCAAAGCAAACTCCATAGAACGTCAGACAACCTCCTGACTCAGGGAAACTATTTTAACCAATACGCTGCTTACAACGCCATGGTCGGTAAGGACGAATGATTAACGATGCTGAGGGATTCCTACATGTCGCGCGATTAATCCGAGGGTCCCTCGCTTGTCTTTCAATTGTCTTGTGTGTATTCGCGAATAATGCGAAGGTTAGGCTCTTCTGTTAAGCACGTGTTGATTACACTACGCTATTTGCCTTTTTGATAAGGCGCGTTGGTGGTGGCCTGAGCAAGTAGACTTTGAAGAAGACTCTTGTTTGTGATTGGACGTCATTGATTGTCAGAGTTTTGTTGACGGAAACCCTTTACCTGCAGATCCTTGCACTGCCCAGATCTTGGCCTCTTCAGCGGGATTGGGTTTGACCAAACCTCAGGTGGGTGGCGGCTGCAGCGACGGCAGACACGCGAACCGGCGCAAAGCATCAGTTGTATTACAATTATTGGGCAGCGAACAATGGAGTGCGCCATGCAGTCAGCTGCCAGTTTCTTAGTAAACTGTCGACGTCTGGCTATCGAGTTGCATTGCACGCGGGAAGAGAGAATGGTTTGGGACGGCTGTTTAACATATCTATGCACGGCGGCTTGTTCTGTGGGGAAATTGTTTACTTAACCATGATGATGGTTTGATCGGATGTGGGTCCGGGACGCTGGGTGCTGAAGTTTATTCAATTAATGTAGTTTCCTCAGACCAAATGTTGTGTTTGTTACTTTTCAGCCGTTACTTCTTCCTACTACACGAGGAGGATTTACAGCCATGGATTTAAGAGGGTTTGCGCCTTCTACCATATCATCGATCGCAACATCTCACCTTCCCGCCAAGCAAACATCAAACTGTGTGCGGGGTGAGGATGTTGTTTCAAAAATCAAATGTAAAAACTTACTGACACACGAGGCAAACAATTGAATACATATCTCCTGTGAAATTGTTCCGTAATTTCTTGCTCTGCATTTTCAAAAATAATAAAAAGTAGAAAGAACAAAAATTTTT
>JGI24158J21664_10012257_pt1 | contig 11370 bp, 10 predicted proteins | sample Ectturendosymbi3_FD_21664 | JGI IMG/M metagenome (IMG submission 21664)
TAAGTAATCTGCGAATTATGAGTGTCTTCCCTGATCTAACTGCTAGAAGTGAACCCATGAATTAGCGATAGTTAGATCTAAAGCACATGGTTTGCAAAGTTTCACATGAGACCCAAAAACAATGTGTACAATGATCAAGTAACAGTGTTACAGAAAGTCAAATCACACTTGCAAGGGCGTTGTGCAATATCGTGGCGTATCTAGAGAGAAGGTCGTAATGTATCTAGAGAGAAGGTCGTGGTGTATCTAGAGAGAAGGTCGTGGTGTTTTACAAACATTCACGGCACCAGTGAGTTCAACGCTAATACAGCTGCGCAGATATAACAACAATAGTTAACCCTGGCAACCACATCGATGCCGCAGCAATTACAACAAACAGGACAGTTTAACACAAGCTAAGCTGATACTCTGACAGTCGAGTTCACTTCCGAGTTCGAGGTGCTGGTTGAGAAACAATGATGCTAGCCATATATTCTCTCCAGGGGGGAGCGTAACACTTTTTTCCAGGGGGGGAAAACATTTTTCTAGGGGGGTCTAAGCCCGCTACTTACGGGCCTGGCCGGTCCTGCGTTTGATTGATAAAAAAGATTTGAAGAGTTGATGTTTATCAACTGTAGCAAACATTTTAAACACTGATTATTTTAATTTAATCAATATTTAAAGTGTTTCTTGCGATGGCGTAACTGACTGGGGCATATGAGCGAATTCCCCCCTGGTAAGCTACAGTAAGTGTAAAAACCGGGCCTCCAAATAGTCATCTTTTGGTTTTCAGTGGGTTGTGATTTTTTTGCGTTTTTCGGAGTATGTTCCGTTGATTTCGGTTTTAGTATAGCCATCCACATCCCAATTCACCATCATTCTCAAGTTTTCTTCCGAGTCTGGTTAGTTGGCCTCTTCCAGCTGTGTTGCTCCCCCTGATTCAAACCTGTGTTTACGCCACTGGTTTGACTGCACAAACATGTCAGCAAACAATGTGATTTCTTTTATCCGGTGCTTAATCTTTCCAGATTTGCATTCATTCATGTATGTTGTCCGAAAATACAGTTACACCGAACCATGCAAATGGGTTTTGCTTTGAGGATGTTTCAAGACAGATTTAATCGCGATTTTAATCGTGATTACTTTCAATCTAACCGTAATCGATTACATTGTGATTTTGTTTATTCGTAATCGAGCATGTGGCAAGTAATCGTAATCGAATGTATTTGTGATGCAATTGCCCCATAAGTTCAAAATTTGCGCTTAATGAAATTTGGTCCATTTCGTTCGTACGTGGTATGATATGAATACGTCAGCAACATGTCGATAAACTATCATGCCCAGATATGCTGGCAGTCCATACACCGCACGTGGCAAACAGTTGAAAATTCTATTTCTTCGCTGCAACCGTTACGGTGTTTCACTGTCGGCTTCTACATTTGATTCAGAAAGAAAGCTTTTTCACAAACTTCCTGGTGCGAACGCAAGGCGTAATAACCCGAGCCGCCTTGTGGATATTTTCTGTACCATCTCTAACAGGTAGTTGCCAAAACACTGGTATGTCCTGCTTTTTACCCGGTGTGCGTGTTTCCACGTTGTTCCTACGACGCGGTAGCAGGCCAGACAAGCGTTCAATCATCCACTGTTGCTGCAACAGGTGCTTCTCGGTCGTGATTGCAAAAGGGTGTGTGGTGCAAGGTTTGGAATGGGAAATAAATGGCATCTCACTCAATTCATGTTCGCTAGCCAATGACGACAAATGGCCCATTTGTGCCAAAAATAAAATCGCCCCTAACATACCCAACCTGAAGAATCAGGTGTGCTGCGCGCGCCTCGTAACAAAAGTCATGTATCTGTCAAGCACCATTTACACAATCGATGTTTTTAGTAAAAATTATATTATAATGCAATTGCGTGGACTGCACAATCCACAAAATGAAAACGCACGTAGCCATGAGGACAGACAAAAAAATTCACTAAGTTGCTGGTTCTGCAAGTATGGGGAGAAATCTGCCTCGACACCGTGGTCAGAATAACGTTTGCACAAAACGATGATGCGCCTCATCGCTTCACAGTTTCTTTGTGACGTAATAGTTTGTTTGCACAGATGCCTTTTTTTAAAAATATGCACTACCACGTTTTCGAAAGCGGAGAAATTTTGGTCATGAAAAGGTGTAGCAAAACTGTTTGCATGAAAAGCTGCTAATACATAGTAGCAGCTTTGAAAAGTTGCAGGACGGAACGTTGTCTTTGATGAATTTTATGTCGATTCCGTCCTGTGAACTTTTCGCATAAAACTTCGAGCACTTTCGTGTGGCATGTTCATGTTCAAAGTCGATGACACAAATAATTCTTGCGCAGTTAAACATTAAAACATGATGTTGATAGATTGCCGTCAATCGCTCTCGCAGGCGGACGCGTGACGACGCAAAAGGCAAATGGGGGGAGTCGTTTGGGAAGCCTTCTCCACGCTTCGGTGGACACAACAATATCGTCAGGTAAAACGGTCTACAAACGTGTTGGACTGTGGGGGTTGCGCCAGCTACAGTGCGAGCTACGAACGGTTCCATACCGCATGCGGCAAAAACATCTAATAACAAGGAAGTTCAACTCGTAGAGCTACGGTACCTTCCGCAAGGAAAGTCGACACAGCTTGTTCGTATTTGGCAGTGAAAGCCGAGCGGTTGCAACGAACCAATGAAAATGAGGAATAAGATCGCGCTGCAGCCAATAATGAATAAAAAGTTTTTTTGACTCGCTACTGGAGCGGCAACATTTGGCTAAAGCCAGGGGTGCCAGGCGGGGTCCATACGGCACAAGTTGTCCATCGAGTTGGCGGCTGCAACCAGGGTGCTGACTTTGCTTTCCCCGCCTTCCATTGACGCCAAGGTTTGCAGACGACCCATTACTGACGTCACTGCGTGGTTGATCAACTTCACCAGCTGCTCGCTGCAGAAAACAACGGCCGGTCGCTAAGCAACGATTTAAACAACGCTCATATCATTCATTCAGACACGCAATAGCCTTTACTTCGGTAGAAAACGAGCGATAAACCAACTCCAATCGGCTTCTATGGTAAACACATTACAAGGAAGCGGGTCTTTGGGATATGGGTGTTGAGCAACTTGGAGCAAAAGTCATTTGTTGATTAACTACGGATAGAAAAATAATTGAGCATACGAAAGTTCTTCCACTAACCTTTCTATCTCCGGTGGTTGCGTTGCCAAGCCTACTTGTGGTGACGTCATCTGGCTTACGTTCCTTTCATCGTATCGCTTTTTATGCCAAGCGATCATCTCGTCACGAAGGACGGCTCGGAGCAGGCCTTCAAACTGTGAGATATTATTGATTAAGGTTTTTATTGGTCTTGGTCGAACAACTACGTCAACCCACGATATTAACTGAAACAAGACGACAGAGCGATAATCATAAAACTGTTGGTCCCAAGCAACTGCTAATTAAATTTCAAACCAAGTGCAGGATCTGTCCAAATGCGATGCACACTCACCATGAAGTTGGGTTGCATGAAGCACCTGGCCGTGGCGATGATGGCGGCAGTGAGGACGCTGCTGACACCTACCGGCGATATCAGTTCAGCGATGTTTGGGGTGAGTCGGAAGGGGACGGAGCGGGTCGCGCTCAACTCGCCGGTCTTGTCGCTGACGTCAAACCTGCGAACGACCACCATTAATTGACAAGCGCGACTGGTATGAGGTAAGCATGGCGCTGGCATGGCAACGGTGGAAAACGTGTACGATTCAGATCCGCTATTGGAGTTTAAAGGGAAATGGAAACGGTAAGAGGGAACAAATATTCGCGTGGAAAAATATCGGTAAATGCAAACTGCGCAAGAATGATATTTCACTGCGCAAATGGTGGTACTGCGCAGTTGCGCATTGCTGAGAATGGAAACGATTTAGAAAACGTAAGCAAAGCGGTTTCTACGACAACCTACGGCAGCTTTCAACAAACAGTTTCGCATGAACACACGTGCGTGTTATGCTTATCACTCAGCCAGTTCCACCAGAGGAAGCACTCACCGGAAGTAGGCGGCGTGCAAGTGGCCGGAATCCTGTCCGATTTGAAGCATCTCAGGCCTGAGCCTGGTCAGGTAAAGCGCGAACTCCGCGAAGCACAGGAGAGCTGTGTGGAGAGAGAAGCTCTTCCTGAACGTCCAGTAATCCGTAGCGTCAGGGAAGGTGGCGACCGCCCACTCTCGCAGCATGCTGCGCGGCACCATGTTGTTCTGCACGTCCTTCAGTATATCGCGCAGCACCTGGTGCGAGACCTGACGTACACGATGACGTCGCAGTTAGTGACGTATGAGCGACATGATTGCGTCGTACACAAGCGGCATTTTTAAGAGCGTTTTGTTGTTTCAAAAGTAAAAGTCACTACACTTCATATCTTTGTATATGCGGACGTTTTACCTTTTTATTTTTGTAAATGCAACAGACGATCAGACAACAAATTGCTGTATTGTACGAAATAGCACAATTAATTGCCTTCATTAACCAATCCACGCTCACCTGAGAAGACCTGGCTTGTACTGACGTCAGCCTCTCGTAGAAACGTGATATTGGCGCATCATGCTCCACTGCCTTCTTAGCACACCTGCAAACCACATCATGCACATGCATCATCTACGTTGAAAGCGAAATAACAGGGAGTATCTGCTGCTTTTAGAAGTTGACGTCAGAATGCTGAAAGTGCGTCGCCGCGTGTACGAATGCTGGCAAACTTGCAACTGCTAGGTGGCAATGTTTGCACAACATACGTTTGCTCGGCGAAGCAGTAACTTGAATTATTTAATAGTAGAGCTTGATCTGAGCTTGATGTGAGAACAAAAGACATTTTCCAGCACAAACGCTCCTAACCAACCACTGCCGATGATTCCTAGGACGGTTTTAACAGGATTCGAACGCAAGCCAAAGACCGAATTGCGTTTAAAATGAGTGCCATCACTACCGACAGCGGTTTTATCACTTTGTTACCTTAACTTGTACACGTCAAGCAAGGAAAGTGAGGATGGATTGTCTTCGACCAGTCGCATCTGCGGTGATACGGCGACCACCCGGGGCACGGCGAAGAGCAGCTGCCTCTTCGCGGTCTCCTTGCGACGTTCCAGGCCGGGGTTGAGCAGCCGCAGCAGCTGCAAGACCCTCTCCTCTCGCCGGGATTCGATCAAACAACCATCGTTCATCACCTGCCAGCGACAAGGAACACGGCTGTTGTTATTTCACAAACGGCAGACTTGCGTGAGTTTGAAGGTCAACGCAACCAGAGGAAAAACCAACACACATAGTTTTCGTTTAAGGTTTTTGAAAGACCCGTCTTTTAAACTTTTCCAGCAGTGTCTCAAAATACAGCAGAAACTCGCTATACGACCACCACCAAATTTTACAAAAATCTTGCTTTACCACCATCTCGGTTTTAGATGAAATAGTTGCTGTCTCTCAAACTTCAGCGGTCAACAAGGACAACCCTTAAAAAGCTGAACACACACAGCTGAAACCCAGGCTTGAAGCTGACTATATGACCGCGGTTATCGCGAAAACAAACATTCTTGAAACCAAAAACATGCGACTTGAGCAAACTGCGCTCATGCATGAAACGCAAACTTTCCCGTACAAGGTACGGATAAATCTTTCCGTTGTGTCCTCGGATGTAGAGGCGGCGTGCTGCCGTGTTGTGCTTCTGTACCACGTGGACGCGAGGCATGAATCGGGCGATTTTGACGTAATAATTGGTGTGCTTCGGCATCAGGTATTCGCCGGGGATGTCGACCTGTGCAGTGCTGGCGGAGAAGTTGCTCAAAAACCGGCATTTTTCTTCGATGAGGAAGGACTTGGGCATCATCTGCAAATGCAGCAACAGTTAACTTACTGCATTAAAAATTTAAAAACACACCACTGCGTTCTTTGAACTACAAACCAACTAGTGATTTCTACTTTAAGCCTTGTCAACGCCAACTGCAGCAGATAGCAAAATTTATGGTTCTCATGTGGCGTGCAAGACCTTTCTCAATGGCGCCGGTGACTCATTCGAACGGAAAATGGTTTTAGCAGAAAATCGAATGTAAAGACCGCAAACAAACTATGCTCTACACCAGTGGTCTTCAACATTTTTTTGTTCAATCGTCCCCCTACAGGAACTTTGCTTGAAAATCACCCCCCACTTATGATTTTAGTGTCGTCTAAAATAACATTTTATTTGGAAAATAATTCAATGCTAATGAAATGTGAGCGGGCAATTAGTTAGTACAAAAAACGAACCAAAAAAACGAATGCAGTTACATTTTATTCTATTCCAAAAACAGGTGACTCCAACCAGGGTTGCGGAGTCGGAAGTTTTTGGGTGGAGTCGGATTTCTAAGAACACTATAAGTTTGAGTCGGATTTTGTATCCGATTTAATCATTTTGTACTGTTGCGATCGGAAAGCCCGAGCGTTCCAAACTTGAGTCATGCAGAATTTCAGCATATTCTAACTTGGCGCAATCGTCCCCCTGGAAACTGAAATCGTCCCCGAAATCGGATAAATCACAAAACCGCCCCCTGGGGGACGATTTCGCCACCTTTGAAGACCACTGTCTTAGACAAAAAGCTTGCGGCGACGGCATCTGCAAAAATATACAGATTAGCGCTGCATTGCCCCATTCAGGGGTGTACCCAGGTTAGATGGATGGCGCCCGGTGAAAGAAGTAAGTTTAGCGACCCCATATTCGAACCCAAGGTCTTTTGAAAGTAAACGTAGTTTAGTGAAGAAAGTTCGTCCAACATTGTTGGGACTTTTCGGTGCGCCCTAGTGATTCGTCACCAGGGGTATTGTGCCTCCCTTGCGCTCCGGTGGTTACGCTCCTGGCTTCATTAGACGACGACCGGCAAATTGAAGCAGAAGCTACTGAGAGAAAAGAGAAGCACTGACAAAACGCACTTTGATTTTCGCTTCTAAAATCTTTATCCATTTCTTCAGCTTCTGAATAACGTTGTGAAGTTTCGTAGAACCGGGCACGCTGAAGTCGAAGTCCGTTGTGAACTGGGTCTTCATTTTCTGGAATACTGGGTCTTGTGCAGTCGCCTGGTGTTGAGAAGGTGATTAGTTCAAGGCAGACACTGCAGAACGCACAAGCGGCAAAACTTTACGCAAAGTAAGCGACGCAAACGCCGGAAAATCGCCTTCTTAAGCATTGTACATTTCCGTGACTTGAGCCACTTCTGCACGACGCAAACATTCGTAACTTCTACGAACTCTAATAAGTTATTTCAATCTCAGCAAACTGCTGTGCACAAACTGTTAACATAATCAGATTTTGCATGGGTAACTGACATGGAAAAATGCAAGTGCGTCTCACCTGGACTCGCCTCGCCAACGATTCTGACGCCGCGCTTGAGAAGGTCTGCGTCACGTTGGACACGTTCTCTATGCCGACCCCGAAGGTCGACACAAGCTTGCGAACGAAGTTCAAGGTGTGGGGGGTGATCTGGGCGCGCGCGACAGCCATGCGGTTTTCGAACGCGACCGAGTAACACTTGGCCAGGCCTTGACACAACTGGCGCAGCACCTGCAACAAGGGGGTGCCGATGATAACGGGTGACGTCACCTCTCCCTCGATAAAAAGCAATTCCCACGCACATCAGTGATGTAAAGACGTGTGTTTGCGCTTCAAGCCGCAAATGACGCATTTTCAAATGACATTACTTAAACGAACAGCACAGGTTGGTCGAAAGACGGCCAAATAAGTCACTTTATCAAGCCTAGCTTATTATGACGTGTGCGTTTTCTCAACAGAACCGGCCACCGAGCAGGAATCTAGAAGTGAATCAGCTTACAAGTTGCATCTTGCTTCATTCAAGGAGTATGATTGCAAGCGGAAAAATAAGCATTTTGAACGGCGTGTTTCCAATGAACAACAAAACACCCGGGTTCCTCACCTCCTCGTGCCAGTTCTCGCGAAACCAGACCATCTGATCGACGATGCCCTCCAGCGACGACAGCAGCGTGGGATGGAGGTCCCGTTGCATGTGCATGATCCGGCTGCAGCGCCACATCGAGGGGGTGGCGCGGATCGGCCCACTCTCGCTGCTCGACGGCTGGCTGGCTGCTGTGGGCTGGGATTGCGGTTTGGCGTCTGACGTTACAAAAGACTGATGGCGCGGTTGCCACGCAACAAGGTTCAGATCACGCCGGGGTAAACGCGTTCGTTTCGCGGGATTGATGGGATTAACCCCGCGTGTACGTCAGACACCCCGCATCAGACAACAAAGCGGAAGGCGCAGGTTAAGGTAAATATGTTCTTGCAGTCGTTCAAAGATCGAACAAACACTACGGCTGCAGAAACCACGCTCAGCCTGTGCTGCAAGCTTACCCTGAGAGTCTTGCTGATCCTGTTCTTGTGAATCGGACGTCTGCGAAACAAAAGGTCAATGAGGGATGCGACAATTCAGCATCACACACCGTAAGTCTTTGGTTAACATCACGGGAAACTCCGTTCGGAGCATGCGAACCAGGCGGTGGTTGATTGTTCGCGTGCACATGAAGCAAGCACTACTTGTAAAAATCGGATCACTTCAACAAGACGGGATGCATCAGTACGAATTGGCAATTGAGATTAATTCAGCAATTACTGATTATTCTGGAAGTGCTAAACCGAATCTGAAATACCGAATCCTATTCTGAACTATTTGACTCCCGGCAATGGAACAAAAAAAGCCATCACATTATTCACAAAAACAACACAATCGGAGCACAGGTTTATTTGAGTGCAATATGTCGAGTCTTTCTATATGTCCGCCCGTTGAACGAGATCACCACACGGCAGCATTTAACCCCGCACTAGGAAAGACCTCTCTGAAGATGCTAAGGTAGAAGGTAGGCACAGATCTTTGAAAGCCAGTTGCTTGTAGTAAAAACATTGTTGATTCGGCTGAATGTAACACAACGTTCGCCACTTTTCTTCGTTTTTCATCACTCGATCGCAGTACATGTTTGTCAGCCATGAACAGCGCACGAAGTTATTTCCACGTGACACACGCACAAATTTCTTCCTAGCGCTTCTGTGAATTACGAAAACCAAATCCTGTATTTTGATTCGGACATTTTAGGATCTGAATCTTCCGGTTGCGCAATTCCGCATTCCCTGAGCTGAATACCTGCGAGTCTGTCGATAGCTTGGGCCTCTTCTCCAAACTGGGCGCAACCTCGACGCTCTTGTATCGTTCACGCTGCTCGATCTTTAGCGTCAGGTACAAGGTCCTGATCGGGAAGTAGACTGCTTGGGGGAAGACACGGGCGACCTTCGCGTGGATAAATTTGAAGACGGTTGAGGATTTTAAATCCAGGCGCAGATATTTTCTCCGGGTATTCAAGAAAAACTAAAACGTGCAGAACAGCTATGTCCAACCCAAATGGCTTGCTGGGCCAAAATTTGTCACTATCTTAACCAGGGCCGCACACTGAATGACGTGTTAATGAGGGTCGCACATTGAATCGCTTACTTTGATCTTAGCAAACTAAATTTCGCTTAAGTTAATGTACTGGAAGCGTTAGAATTAACAGTAATGATAACAGACATAATGAATTGGCAATGAAGACCACCTGCATCAAAAATGTCAAATTCAAGATTACCAAAATAAGGAGACAGGTTTCCAGTATGTATGCTACTTACACTGCAGCGGGAACGTAACTGGGCCGCACAAAACCTTCGACTGGGCCGCATGCGGCCCGTGGGTTGGACATAGTTGGTGTAGAAAAGAAAAGCTGTGAAGTTTGATTTCTAAGCAATTCGTTTTTTCGAAAATGACGACCTGACTAGTTTTATACATTATCCTACTCCAACAAGATATTATTTTCGAATGTTGTTCCAAAAAAAGCTACGCCACAAAAAAATGCTTTGGCCTCCGTTGATCACTTTTCACAATCACTCAAACAGTTTACTATCGCTTACATGACTCAGCAAGTTGAGTATCTTCCCACCGTTGGCGCACACCAGGCAAGTCAGGAGCTGAGGTATCCAGGCCAGCCACTGGATCGGTGGAACACCGACTGAAAACTAGAAACAAAATATAACCAACGGTCCAATATCGCACGCAGATTAACGGCTACGTTTTTCAAATACTTTTTAGCACACAGTGTATTTGTGTACGAGTACCTTTCGATAATAATCTCACCTTGTCGACGGCCTCAGCCAGAGTATACTGCGCGTCGTCGCAGCTGAGCAACCATATCACCTTCGCCAGGTATTTGCGAGACTTGTGTTCGTTCTGATGACGACACGCGTGCAAGTAGCACGTGATCGCCGACACACCCGTGTGCTCCGAAGCGTTGGGGGGATTGCCGTTCTGAAAACGTAACAGTGGCGCGCATGAGCGATTTCGCCCCGTTGCTTGAGGGAGGAGGACAGTGGGTGAACTTGCTGACAAACGCTTCACATGCGACGTCATACAAAATCACGTGCAAAAATTATATGCACCGGAATGCACAAATAAAAGCTTAATCATGGCGAAGTGTGAGCAAAGTATTAAGTGGCTACAAATTTACCGACTGCTGCGCAATCCAACAATTGAAATTCACTAAAACGAGGCTATTTTAAGTGAAACTCAGCGCGACTGACATTCATTTCAAAGCGAGAGCCAGGGCGTCGGTAGGATTTTTTCCAGGGGGGGCAACACTGAATTTTTCGAGCGGGAAAACAGTGGTGAAAATACATTTTACACACTCGAAACTATGAGAACAACCTTTTTTGCTAAAAATTAAAATAGGAAAACATCAAATTTCAATATCCAAGGATGGCCAACTCTCTCCTTACGATGCCCATAAGCGAGAGACGAAACCTTCGATGCATTTGTTCAGCGCAACCACTGACCCACCTTGACAAAGATGCCCTCGAGGTAGTCACCCCACAGGGCCCAGGCTTTGACCAGATGATCGTGCATTTGAACAGCGGCAGAGAATGCTTTGTTCGCCTCCTCCGATTTGCCGATCAATGCAAGGAACATACCCTTCAGAGCATAGAACTCAGCAGTCATCTCGTTGGTGAAGTACTTCAAATTGGTCGACTCGATCACTTCCAGACCCTGAACAGCACGCCACTGCAGCTTAACACCAACTTTTTAGGAGTCTAATTAAGGGTTTTTAAACATGAACGATTAGGACGGCAAAGATCTTCAATGAATGACTTGCGAAAAATGCGAACTTTGCACACAACGGTTGAGGGCGAAGCCGGCGGTATGTCGTGTGGTCAGGTTTTTTTAAGGTTTCGCTTTGGTGACCGCAAGGAAATTTTAAGAGACCGCTTGGAGGAATTTTAGAGACCGTTCTCCAGTGATGTGATCTCAGGTCACTATATTTTGAGAGACCGTTGGAGGAATTTGAGAGACCGTTTTGGTCCCTC
>JGI24158J21664_10012259_pt1 | contig 11369 bp, 8 predicted proteins | sample Ectturendosymbi3_FD_21664 | JGI IMG/M metagenome (IMG submission 21664)
TTCGAGTTTGGCGAGTAGGTCCCGGGCGGGCACGGGTACCGGTCTTTGCTGGGGGTGCCTGCGGGACAGTAGTGGCCCTGCGCGCAAGGCTGAGGCTCGCATCCTTGGTCGAATCCAGCTGCAAACAAAACCACGCTTTTGATGGAGGAGACATGACGCGTAAAAATCCGTGACGTTGACAGGTAACGTGATGCCGGTGATGAAAATCACGATTCGAAGGAAGAATTTCAAATGAAGCGAAACTGCGTCGCTGCAACAACAACTACGTTCGAGTGATTAAAAAAATGACTACTTATGATGATACTCAGATTCCAAGACCTAGCATATAAATAAGGAAACAAAAATGCAGTCTTTTTTAAGAACAGAGTAAGCTGCGCACAAGAAATGCAGTATGTCGCAACCTCAGACAACTTTTCGCAAAAGTAAAATAAAGATCTTAGTCCCGTGAGATTTTTATAGCTGAGTGGTGTCCATGAATGCAATGATGTCGGCAAAGCGCAGGCAATTTTCGCGCGTTTATCGCTTTTTCTGCAATTTTTAACTGCATGAGCCGCACAAACAAATATGAAAATGCAAACGTACTTGTCGCATAAGTACAGTAGTAGCCTTCGGGGCAGATGTCGCACTGTTCGGCAGTGTACAAGTCTGTGCGGTTCGTGTACGACCCGGGCTGGCAGTTGAACTGGTCAGGTTGCACTGTGCCCAGCGGACAGTAATGGCCCTGAAACAAGCAAACAATGGTAAGTTTACACGGCGACAACTTGTTGCTGAGTATCTCCCCTTTCAACGGTGCGCGAGAAAACACGAGTCGTCGATCGCGGAACAAAGGAGCCGCGACTCCGGTCGGCGAATTGAAAACAAGCGGTCGCTTTGTTGATGACAACCATTCGATTGTCTTCGCGACCGGCGCGGCGAGAAATGGTTTTACGACCGTCAACAAAACGCACACAAAGCAACAGATGGGGAAAGCCTGATGGGAAGACGATCGTGATGGATTCGCTAGGAATGTGGCTCGGAAGCTTCCGCCGTCGATTGTGACGTTGTTCGTGACGCAAGAGCCTTCGCTCTCGCGTAGCAGTTAAAAGTTCAAGTTTCCCGTGGATGCGTCTGCGCTTGGTGAATACTATGGAAAGCGCCGAAGCATGTCACAACCGCATAACAAAGCGTTTCGCTTGTAACCGCTTGTAGATGGAATGGTCTCGTGCGAACTAACGCTCGGCTTCAGTTGTACGCAAATAAGCATCACGCCCATTCACTATGGTTACGTTAACAATGCAGCAAACAATAACACGTTTTAAATTACGTACAGGAGCGCAGTCTTTGGACGGCAGGTCGAGGCCAATCGAAGGGCAAGCTTTCCCTTTGTCGCAATGCTTGCAGCTCAGCTTGTCGACCGACCCAGTCTCGTTGTTGTATGTACCGGCGGGACAGGGCGCTGGCACTGTTGTAGGGTGACTCTCGCTGCCCCATGGACAGTAATGGCCTTTCGGACAAGTCGTGCATTCCGTTGAACCTGGGAGAGAAAAAAAAATTTCAAACGACGCCAAACCGCTGAGCTGAAGTAGATTTGGGATTCACAGTGGAAATAAGAGATGAATGCTGAAAGACGATATATTTCGTAAAACGCCAACCTGCACACCACAAAACAACTAATACAACCTCCAAGACCTGTGGTTTAGTTTTCCAAGAATGCCAAGATTATTAAACGAAAGTATTTAAGCAAAAACAAACTTTAACGGAAAGCAGATGCAGTTTTTCAAACATAACATAGCAAAAGCAATGAAAGGCAACTTATTTTGAACCACCCACGATACCTCACAAAACGAAACGCTGGATTTAAGCCGCATGAGTGGCCAAGCAACCACTAATCAGGTTACCAGCACAGTGGTAAAACAAACAGGATAACCAGAACGTGGCCAATTACTTTTCAAACCAGTTTGATTTCCGTAAGTTCCTGGCGGACAAGGATTTTGAAACTCCGATATCTGGCCCGAAACGCAGAAGAATCCCGCGGGGCAGTCGCTGGGTTTGGTCGACCCTGGAGGACAGTAGAAGCCTTCAGGGCAGGTGTTGTTGGTACAAGCTGTCGGCTGCGAGGCGCCCTGCGAAGGGTTGTACGTGCCGCCTGAAAATATAGAACGGAAAATGTTTGGACAAGTTTCGCAGCAAGAAACCGACCCTGACCAGTAACGACGAAGGCGCTCGCCACGCTGATGCGCTCGCATAACTGTACAACGCGAGTCAACTCGACAGGCAACGCGATTGCGCCAGTACAAGACGGATGTCTACCTGGGCAAAGGAGAGAGTCGCACGACCCTGTGCCTCGAGGGCAGTAATGGCCAGCGGGACAGATTAAATCCGGATCCGTGACCGGGTCTATGGTTGCGAGGTTGGGGCAGCAGTAACCGGCGATGCAGGGTTGGCAATCGAGGAGACTGGTCGAGCCGTTGTTAGGGTTGTAGGTTCCCACCGGGCACTCGTACGCCTTTTTGCCGTCGCAGTATTTTCCTTTGTCGCAAATCGCATCGGGCGGGTTCGGCGAGTCGGATCCGGACTGAGAAAAAAACAGAAGCAAATAAGACGAGAACCTGCCGCGCGTTTAACGGCAATTTCAGGGGTTGCTGCTCGCAATTGACGTCAGTCACGAGAAGGAGAATCGCATTTAAATTAAGTTACAGTTTTTCAAACCCGGAAGCGCAGCTTCTTCGCGCGACAAACTGCGAATTGGGAAACAGACAAACAGACTGCTTGCGAATTGTGTGCCAAAGTAATCCAAGCTTCAGTATTACACAAAAGTAAACTAAATTGGAAAATGTGTTTCTGCAAAATAAATGTAAGATTGTCATATTTCACAAAAACCTATGTTACAATTTCTGAACATACGCATAGATAATATATGTGCATATTTTCTGAAAAGTTAGAATCCCCGTACTGCGTAATAAGAATTCGAATTTCTACGTTGTTTAGGCAAAACACTTCTAAAAACTGCTCACCGGACAAACGTAGCCTGGAAGACAAGGTTTGCATACTGTTGAACCGTTCGGGGCCCATGTTCCTATTTCGCATGGAACCGGTTCCAGCTTCGGATCTTTGCAGTAATGCCCACCAGGGCATGCCGTGCATTCTACGGATTTCTGCATCGTGAGCAAAAAACACGAGCGTTGGTGTCTACTCGCAACAAACGTTTACGAAGCTCACATCCACTGTAGGTTGGAAAACGACTTAAGATTAACAATTCAAAGCTGTTTGAAACCAGAACAAAGGGAGCATCTACATTTAAAAGTAGGATCACCCTACTATCATTTTTTCACCGTGTGAAGTAAATAACGCGCTATTTTACAAAAAGACATGTGGAAGCTCAACCTATCGTACTTCAGAAGAGCGCAATGAAAAATGTTGCTTAATACTAGGAGTAAAAGAAAGTTTGAGGTTTCGTGTAAGAAACACATCGCATTATTGAAACGTTGTTTACCTTGATGGAGTTGCACAGAAAAAATACAGTTCAAACTTCAAATTTTGCAAACAGAATGCAGTCACGGCGTCGTTACGATCCGCTTCTGGCAAAGGCGTCAAAATCGTAAACATCAAGCTTCCTGACAACGTATTTAGCGCTTGTATGCAATCAAATTAGGTCAAATGATAAAGAAAACTTACAACTTGAGAATAATAGCCAAGGGGACAAGAAATGGGTCCGGTATTCGTCTGCGGACAATAAGAACCAGCTGGACAGTTAGTGCATGTTGTTTGTCCTCCAAGTGAGTACGTTCCATTTTCGCATGGAGTCCTGTAGGGAAAAGTTGCTATGATACTTCTGAAGCACTTTCTCATTGCAAGAGCAAACCAACCGATCGAGTAAAGCTTCCATGGTCAGGCGAAATTCCGCGAACTTAAATTGTTGTAAGTAGGACTTGCACCAGACAAAACTATAAAATAAACCAAAAGCCACCACATGTGTTTGAATTGAACGTTAACATATTTTTACATGCTTTCATTTTCTGCAACTTGGATTTGAAAAAAAAACATTGTACAAACTTTCTCAAAAGAGAAAATGAACTCTACCGATTTTTTGCACATTCGCTGCAATCCTCAACTTACACTCCCCGAAACAATACGGTTAAATTACAGGATTGAAACTTGCAATTACATGTTTTCAGAAATTAAGCTTAAGAATTACGAGCATATTATACAAGAGGCACGATCGCAACGATCGTGCCTACGATCGCAAAAAAATTCTGCTTGATAACAGAATGATTGAAATGACTGTAAACCAGCTCAAAACACAGCAGATTTAGGCGATTGTCTGGAGCACTTCAGATGTTACGATATTTTCGCCAAGCGCACTGAGACACCGCAAACAACAAAGTTAAAACCTTTTTAGAAGCATTTACGCAAAAATTACGTCGATACCCTGTAGTTGAGTTAATTCTTTTTTTCTTAGACGTTTATAGCAATAACAGCGCCATCTTCTCGATTCAACGCATGTTCTACAGCTAGCCGGATAAAAACTTACGGCCAAGCGAAGGCACTTACTGGGTTTCATCTTCTATGACCGAGCAGTAGAATCCAGCCTTGCACCAAACACAGGACGATCGGTTGCCTGCCGAGACCCAGCCAGCTTGACAGTCCACAGTTACAGCACGGTCAGTGTACGGACAATACCTGCAAAGTTAAGCGCTGGTGACTCTCAATGCTTTGCGACAGTGGTTCCGTTATTCTGCAGCTTCAGATTAGCAAACAATCGTCATTCACGAATAATAAACAAACGAATTTAAACCACTGCTGGAACATGGAAGAAACAGCCGGCTTACTTTCCGGCAGGGCACGCTGTGCAGGTCGTCTGCCGTCCGGTGGAGTACGTTCCCGGGTCACATGCCACTTGATCGGCCAGAGTGTCGATCGAAGGACAGATATACCCGGCAGGGCAGTCCGTGCACTCGGTGGTCATTCCAAGACTGTACGTGCCAGCAGGGCAGCCTGTGCCTGTGTGAAAATAATGTTGACGACACAGGAGCCCCGAAAAGCTATTGTTACAACAAACAACAAAGATCAAAGGTTGGTTAATAAACACGCTCCAGTTGCCGCGCAACGTTAATCGGCAATGCCCACGAGAATTTGTCACAAAATGTTTATAAAAAATTCTCTTTTTTATGTATTTAGCGTCAATTTTCCGACAGGCGTTAGCTTGATTAATGCAATCGTGTCGTGCCACGACGAGGTACTCTACGCAAAATAAGACACGAAAGCACGAACCACACATATGGATGGCGCATGATGTCTCATCATCGGCGCAAAAGACGGCCGTCGAAATTTGTATTGGCGAATCACACATTAATGACGAAAATCACCCATGTTTCTCTTTTCCTTTTTGTAATATTGACCAATCTTATTCGAATCAGGTCATATGGCTGCATTCAAATGTGAGCGTTTTTCTAAACGTGAATAATTCAAAGCCAATAAAAATAAAACTTCACAGAGAAATGCAAATAGGACTTGGTACACTGGCGTTAAACTACAGCTAACAATAAAAAGCAATTACTTCAACCCAATCACTCAACTTTTATCCATTTATTAAGTGCAATTAAATCAGCCCATGGTCAAAAAAATCCCACAAGAGCTTTCTAGTTATTACTGAAAATGGGTAAACCTGTTTCAGCATCAGTTGGCTTTAAAAATTTATAGCGTTCAAATTTGTTTTCATCACGCAATGAGAATAAACCCTTGTCAAAAATGTTAATCAGACCTTCCCGGTACGTATGAAGTGGGTTCTTGACATACGACATGTAATATAAATTATGGAAAAGAAGTATATGTAGAAGAAATAAGCAATCCAATAAATAGAATAAATAAACAATTCAACTGAAAGTAATTAAACTATTCGCAATGTCAAAATAGTTCATGTGCTGAATGCAACACTATAAATAGGCATACCAATAAAATCCCAGCGTTTACTTAATCAATCGATTTTTAGCTACATACATATGTATGCCAAAATCAGCAAAACAAGCAGTAATTGAAATGTGGAACAAAATATACCAACCAGAATACGTTTGCATCGTACAAAACTTTCTACGTGTTTATGCAACTGTATGATGACTTAAATGAGAAAAAAATACGACAATTTAACGGCTTTCGTTATGAATCCAAATGTTTTATATTACAGGTTAATGCGGTATGTTTATCGAATGGAACAATTTTGTGAAAGATTTAGTCCTTCAACAATGGAATCGATTATTTCTGATCACAAACAGTCTTTAGTAAAGATTTTATAGATATTGCTTTATAACACAAATTCTTTCATACTCACTTTGGCGCGAATGCCACATTACAGTGAATGGAAGGAAACAAAGCCCCCAAAACTCTTCGGACAATTTTTTTCAAAATCGGAACTCGCATTTACAACTCCAGCATCAGGATGACATCAGCATAAACTTACCTGCGGTGCCGGTATTCGGACATTCCTCACCCTTCGGACAAGGTGTGCACGTGGCAGCGCCCGCCAGGGAGTACGTACCCGGAGGGCACGGTATCCGCACGTCTTGTCTAAAAAAAAAATTGCGCGAAGTGTTTTGTCATCGCCTTTTTGTCAAAAAATCTACTTTTTCCCAATCGAGCATGTGCGCAGAAATCTTTACGTCGCGACGTTGCTCGGCGGGCACATTGCAAGTCATCGAAGCTGAGGAACACGTTTTTTGACCAGCGCAACACACACGAACACTTTGGGGTGCGTCACAAAACACAGCAATGTGCACGCTAACTTCAGAGACAACTTCCTCAGGTGACCACTCACTCGATGTATGGGCATTCGTAAGTGGCGGCACATTCCATGCATGTCTTTTTATTCCCGTTTGAGTAACTCCCGGGTGCACATTGCTTCATTCCGTCTTTAGTTTTGTCCGGGCATTCAAAACCAGGATAGCAGCCGGTGCATGACGTTGCCCCGACGTCACTAAATTGACCTGCAACGCAACAGGAGAAATCCATTAACGTCTTAATCTGGGCGGCCCAAACACGAGATAGACTTTCGCAACTAGTCAAAACCAAAATATGAAACAAAATTTTGATAAATGAACGCATTGTCGAGGCAGTTAATCAAATACAATAATCTTAAGTTAATCAAATACAATAATCTTAACGAGTAACTGTCGTGTAACGAAGTACAATAAGCTTTTTAGTTCCAGTGAAAGTGTTATCTAGTTTTTTTACATTTTATCCTTGAGATTGTTTGCGTTCCCTGCTCTTGCTTTAAACCTTTCAACATTTCATCCGTAGGCATTGCTTGCAGATTTTAGGACTGACGCTGCGTACTGATGCGGGAAATCGATTTCCTATTTTAACAAACTGCCGACAAATTCACTTGTTTGTCCTCTTTGTGTAGAGGAGATACTTTAATACAGGTATGCGCAAGTCTGAATCATCGCAAAAAACAAAGCAGAGCCCAGTTGGCTCATATTTCTTGAAAGCTTCGAGAAAAGCTAGAGGTTTTAATCGTCGGGTAACGAAGCACAATAACTTTTATCTCAACCAATTTCCATTTCAGACTTTTACCTCGCCTCCATTTGTGGTAGCTTTATGCGAGATATTAATGTATACGGACACATTCATCGATTTTGGCGTAATCGTTAATTCCCAAGAACGTGCACTGCGCATGCGCACGACAGGAACAGTAATCGAAACCGCTTTGATGTCGAATCTGTTCAGTTACTCTTCACAATCGTTTTCTGAGTGCCTGCTTCGCCAATCAACAAGAACGCCAAGGCGGCGCTATAGACTGACTGTGCAAGACGTTTGGTAGAGCTGCCGAAGCAGTGCGCTCAAAAATGTCTCGAGCATTTCAGCATAGTGGAATTAAAAATAGATGAACAGAACAATGGGCATCGGAGGGGGGGCAGAGGGTTCCTTGGCCTCCCCTGGATTTTGAAATTTGATATTAGAAAGAAAATATTTTTGATAGTTTTGAGTTCATGAAATGAAATTTTGGCACTGTGGGCCTCGCCCTTGAAAAAAATCATTCCGACACCCATGAACAGGACATTCTCGAATTTACGGCGATTTCTAATCACGCTTTTCTTGACAGTGTGAGCTCACCCGAAACGGTGTCAAGCGAAATTTCTGACCTATTATTGTTTGACAGTTAGTATGATTCTCAGAGTAAAAGACAAAGTTTGGCGATTACTTTGTTGATGCGTGTATTGCGTAAATAAAAGCTTGTTGGTTAGATGTCAGATGCCCACAACAAACTACAGTACGGAAATAACTATAACCACTGAAAAATATTGACTACTCTTAGACCTTAATAATTATTCTTTTTCTATCTCTAACCCAAACCTAACCCGATACACTTACCTAAACACTACGCCCTAAGCCCTAATCATCAGTTTTCTCAGCGTACTTGATGTGTAGAATATTAGTCTGTGCATGAGCACATGACGTGAAGTCAGAAATTTCGCCTGACACCGGGCGGCGCTTCAACTTCAGAAGATGTTTATCGGTCTCGTAAAAACATGAGGTTTTATGTGTAATAAAGGTCGCGTGATTTAAAAAAACTTTTGAATAAGAAAAATATTTTATCAAATCAAGAATTGAAATTAAGCAAAACCAATTAAACTATTATAAAAGACTGGCGCGGTTCTAAATCAACGTTCTCACCGTCTGAACATTCATCCGGACTGTCGGCAGCAGGGTCTGGACAGGAGGAACCAGCAGGACAGTCCTCACACGTTCCCGAGTTATTGTACTGGCCCATGCTGCATCCGGACCCAGAGTAGGCAACGCTGAACGGAGTGCACACCGAACCTGCCGACGAAGCCACAAGCGTTAAGTTTGCAAAAAGGAATATATCAAAGCTTTCGACCTGCCCGGTGATCCTGCCCGAGTCCTCTCAGCGAGCAGAGCATGCAAGCAACTCCCCGTATGTAAGGATGCAGTCGAAGGCAGACTACTACCGTGTCTGGTTCTTCGATAACGCCCCGGAAAGAAACAGGTGTACATAATGTGTGAATCTTTAGCACACCACTGTGCAAACCAACCACTGCATCCTCCATTCAAGACCGTAGCCACGGGGGTCATTCGGGAAGAGTGCCCCGCCAATTTTTTGTGACCCCGAAGTTTTGCCCCCAGAAAAATTTATTCCAAACATATAATAAAAACAAAAACGTTTCCTTCCGAAAAATGTATTTTGCGCTCCCCCAAAAACCATAAAACCTGACTACGGGCCTGTCTCCATTACGAACTAATTGTACTCCATCCTTTAAAAATTGAACATCACGCATTCCTACATCTCTGTTTAAACATCGCTTGGATCTATTCAGACTTTTCACTCAGATCTTAACATTCGTCGCTAAGCAGCCTCTTGATTGTTTGCGTTTATTTCAAGCGATTATGACAAACAATAGATATTATGACAAATAACAGAGATAGTGACCAAAAATAAACAAAACAACGCCATTACGTTCAAGGGCGCGAAATCCTCGATGACAACGAAGAGACGGAACCAGGAAAAAGAAGAACTTCATTTTACTGATGAAGGCGCAAAAAGTTTCGCTGAAAGCGGACGGAAAATACTTTCGGACAATGTAAATTATAAACGAACAATAGGAGTGATCCCAACAACATATACTTCGCTACGTATGATTCGTCGGATCTCAAAACTTTATTCAAGCACACCTACTAAGGATGTGGGGTGGGTTGGCGTGTGTTGGCTCATGTTTTGGGAAGAACCACCTCGTATATTCTTAGTACTTACATTAAAACATATCGCAATCGCAAATACGTCTCTACCCATCATCACCGCCAAGGAAACAAAACATCCAAGCGGAAAGTCGCGCTACAGTATTGCGAAGTAATCATGCGACGATTAGTACACTGTAAGCTCTAGGAATAGGAAGATCAGCTTCAATTTGCGGAATGAAAGACGCAATGGTCGTATTGAAGAAAACGAAGAAGTTGGAATCCATCCCAACAACGTAAATGAACGATCAGCACAGCACGCAAGGTGAATAGGTAACATGTGAACAGCACACTGCAAGGTCATCAGGCAGGCAGCACTTGGGCAAGCTAAAGGGAGCGAGATTTGAACTTACCTTTCCATTGTTGACCTACAAACCTCCTTTTTATACCTAGAACCGAGTTTCGATGGCATGCCTGAACTGCCCGACCAAAATAATAGCTTTTCTTCCGAGTGGCACGTTTATGAGCCAACTCGAACGCTGAGTGACAATCAAACGCATTGTTCGAATGCGGAACCTCGAATCTGGCTTGGTAGGAATATTGACAAGACAAGTCATTTTTCAGATCGCGAAGTTAAGCCGATCAGTTGGCTGCATTATTAGAGAACGTAGGAACGTCATAATGTTTCGGACGGCCTGAGAAAGGCAGTGATTTTAAGAGACAGTAAAGGTCAACCTGCTATCGATTGAAATCTTTCACAAAGTTAGATAGTAAACACCTTTCGATAAGACTCTGAGGCATGAACAAAATCTTGTTAACGCACTGAAAAGTCACTCCAATCATTTAAAAAAGCTCGCATGTTACTTTCGTCGTTTTACTTTTACCCCCAACAAATGATTACAACGAATCATATCCTCAAGCGCGGGTGTTGGAGATTAAGACCTTCCACAAGAAAAAGTTGACCAATTCATTCCCACACAAATTGGGTTCTGCTTTCAGTTCCATAAGCAGCTCCAATAATGTTGGGGCGTTTCCTGTATTTTACTACAAACATCGTGTTTGATACTTTCCAGCCTTGAGAGTCTGATCAAAGCCTGATGTCAATCAGACGTTTATTCAGCCACAACCACAAGCTGCGCAGGAGTTTCAGCAAAATTACAATAAATTGACCAAAATCAAATTAATCGCAGACTGACGCAATCAATCTTACAGAGCACGCGTCGGATGCAAACCAACCGAAGAACGCTCCATCTTATGGGGCGCCGTTCGTAAAAATATTATAACTGACGGATTTAGCAAAAAAGCTGCTATCTCTGCGTGCATTTAGCTATCTCTGCGCAGAGATAGCTATCTCTGCGCACATTTAGCTATCTCTGCACATGTACAGCTACATCTACATGCATATATAGCGCTGAAGCGTGTCGGAGGAAAACATGGTATCCTGTCTGAAGAAATACTTGGTGTTCTCTTTCAGTAATCTAGAATAAAGCTGGGCCACTGCAAGGCATAAATTCCCTGGCGTCACATAAAGCTAGGTGGTTTCAGGTCTACATTATACTGGTTTGATAATAACATTGGTTTGTGCAGACGACGAGCTACAGTAAATTTGTGGTGGTGGTCTCAGTGTTAGTGCCATTTTTTGCTTAAAGTTTCAAAGAGGATCTCGTCAAGTCTGACCATTCCAACTGTTCTCACCAGGCGCA
>JGI24158J21664_10012261_pt1 | contig 11368 bp, 6 predicted proteins | sample Ectturendosymbi3_FD_21664 | JGI IMG/M metagenome (IMG submission 21664)
ATGTTTCGCAGGTTGTTTGTTAAAATTTCAACGAAGGCCAATTTGAGTCCATTCTGAAAGAAAAAAAGGTACAATTCTGACGACTGCGGTAAATCCTCCTTGAAAAATCATCTGATATTTGACAAAATCTATCCTGAAAAATAAAATGAATAGCAGGAAATGTCACCGTGTTTTTACCAAACAGAAATCAATGCAGGTCGCCTCGACGGTCGGAATATTTAAATTACCCACGGGCATGGCATCTGGGTGAGCGACAGATCGAGGTCTGTATATTAGGTAATAATTAGGAAATTTCAAATGTCAATGTATGCTATCGAGTTGCGAAATCTCTTTAAGATCATCAAAACACGCAAAGCGGCCAGTCACGAACCTTAGTGACGTTTCAAGGCGGAGCTTCTGTCACCAGCATTCAGCTCCCGCATGCGATTTGACTCATGAAAGACTTCGCACTTTCATACCCGACACCGGCGTCTACCCTCCCGGAATGGCCCAGCCAAGAACAGCGTGGGTATGGCTTAACTGTCTCCGCACACACTCCTGCTTACTCAAATGGGGTATGAGACTGGTCCCTTCTGCGGCTTGTGAGCGTGGCGCGGAGGAACAGACCGTTGACCATGTTGTCCTTCATTGTCCAATCCGTTCACATTCCCATGGACAGCACGGCCTAGCGGTTCTGGACAATGAGACTATCGATAATTGCGTCACAATAGGACGGGATATTTGCGTCACAATAGGACGGGAATCCAGCGTTCACAGCGGGTTTGGGAACTCAGTTTTTTTAATCCGAATTGTAAGATTTTGGTGTTTTCAGAAGTGGTTTGGCCGCAGATGTTTCGTTTGGCCTTTTGACCTTTTTTGAATATTTCTGAAACTTTGGCCGAATTTGCATGTGGTATCACATTCCGGAAAGAAAACCCTCAAAATGTCACCATGTGCACTCTCACAAGGACGATTCCCTTCCTGAGTGTTGAAAATAACCGGTTTCAGGGACCGCGTTTGCTAAAAAACTTTGGGGGGGACAAACCTTATTGTTTGCGTTTCGATGACGTCATCATGTTCACCCAACCGTAGTACGACCTTTTTGTACAATTGGCCAAATTAGGGGCACATTATGGAATTTATACCTGGCTACACCCATCGTGGTGGTTTAGCAACTAGTAGTATATACAAGTATACAACGGTGCTATATCTGGATATCTAGCACTTAGCACTACATTTAAAATTTGAAAACACATTAATTCTGAGATCTTAAATAGACACAATTATGCTCAAAAATTTAATCAATCCAAATTTGGTCAGTTTCGATAAATAAAGTATACTGCTACTAACAGCCACGACATAGATCAAATCAAAAACAAAGCACAAGATCTTTTGGTAAATACCAGCAGTGCAACAAGGCGCGTAGCCAGAAATTTCATTAGGGCTGGGGAAAACAACAACAGAGTTTCAACATTTAAATATTTTTGATGCTCCTTGTTTTTAAAGCATCATCCATGAAACATGCATATTTCTTGCGTTTTCTCCTGAACATTTGTGTTCGGATTTAAGCCGACAAATAAAAAGTTCGTTTTCATTGAATTGACAAGTTTTAAAAGTTTTGATAGTAAAGTTCCAAGCTTCTGGTTTGGATCTTTACTTTGGATCAATGCTCATAAAGCTTTCTTGCAAAAGCGTTAGTAAACCTCTCAATGCCCAATATTGCACTTGAGCAAGAAGTCATCGCGGCCGCCATTACGATTGCACTTATACTGTATTTACACACTTCTGATGTACTGTACATCAACGCAGAGCGTTCAACCGAAGCTGAACAGCGACTTTGCTCTGAGGCAATGACATCCGAAGTAGGCCTTCTACAAAACTTTGGCGCATATAAGTGGATCCCGTTGTCATCTAATTTTTGAGCAAGTTATTCACGTCTGTAGTTGATAACCGTATACGCTAGAGTCTTTCACCGCGTTTGAAAAATGTTTGGATTTTTGATAATAATCCGTAAGATATTTAGCTGTGTTCAACCTATACCGTAAAACCTTTGTAGCTACTTTGAACTTACTTCATTTAAACTGTTTGATGAGACTTAGCTAAATTTAATGTCTTCATTGAAATATAAGATGGAATTAAACTGTAAACACAATAGTAAACCCAGTATTACAAAACTTATTGACTGCGCTCAGCTGCAGGTAAAGTTAGTTTAGCACTGCACGTAGTTAAATTTGTAGAAATCAGGGGATTCTTGAAAATATAATAATTTGAAGCCCAAATGAGAAAAACATTCAAATTTAGTTTCATTTTAGTCACATGCGCTTTGCCAACAAGCCAGATTGCAAGCTCAAGGATGGAAATTAGGGAAGGATAAGGAGGCAGTCGCCTCGGGCCATCTTCTTCAGAGATACCGTGCCCCCCCCCCTTGAGAGCTTTGCACCACTGTTTAGTTAAAAAGGTGATGTACCACTCAGAACCACATTTAAAGAAGCTCTGAAGCAAGTGATATGTTTTCAAAAATAAAGCAAAAATTATGGGAAAATATACAATTATATACGTAATCCCACATCTATCTTTCCCAACGGCGATGTTTTGGGACTCCTTTCTGAGAGCTTGCCCCTAAATTTTAATATGCACCCCTGTGCAAGATATCTCAGTATCTGTAAGTAATGGCAGTGTCAATTCCCTCAGCCCTTGCAAAATGAAAAGCATCTTGCTACTTACTTTAGATTTTGCCTTTGACTCTTTTCGTTGCAGTTAAATGATTTCAAATTATTTACTGTAAGATAGGTGGCTATTAACATCAGATGAAAGTTGAAACACTGAGCTTATCAACAGTAGGTTGGAGTCTAATATCTTGACAAGACTGATTTTTACTCGCCGGCAAGGTGAATGGAAATAATTGATGAAAACGTTTAGGCTCCACATAATTATGATTGAACCGCCACAATACACGTCATCACAAATAAATATATAGAATGAATGCTGTTGTTGCTAGACAGTTACTATGGCGCAATGAAGAAGACTTTGAAACTGAATCGCCAAAGTTTGAGCTTCAAGACATAAAATTTCTATCACCGCCATATTCACGCATCTACTTTTAGAACTGTGCAATAACAAAAATCTACACTATTGATTTAAGGCTACGTTGACACTGGAAACAAGGATAGGTTGTATTTGTAACATCCACGGTTATCAGAGAAGAATTTGCGATGGTCTTGAAATGAAACTTACATAACCATTAGGTGGGATACAGCAAGCTGGTGCGCCAAAATAACTGCGAAAAGTGTTACTCCAATTGTTTTTACTTGCGGCCATTGATTATTACTAAAGGTCAAATACAAGTTTGCGTTCGACTAAATGCTGAAATAAGATAGGTTCCTTGAGGCAGATTCGTTGATTTGCACTAAAGTATTTCTTTGGCTTATACTTTAAATATTTAATTAACCTGAAAACTTTGCAATTGGGGGTGGCATTGCCCCGTTGTCCCCCATAGCTAATCGCCTGGTGGCAACAGTATTCTGATTGTAGCCTACAGAACAGCGCAGGAATTCTTGATTGAGCGAAGTTCATGTGCACACCGATTCGGTAATTCAAATTAACTAACACAATTTTCAACAATCAGGACAATGCAACGCTTAGGTCATGGCAGAAATTGCTGTTGTATAGTCAAACTTGCTTCTTTGGCAAAACAGATTTTCTCGGCCAAAAACATTATGCCCCAAAACATTTTCTGTCCCCTATGTCCATGGCTATACAAATTTTGTTGTATTTTGAAATATTTTGTATCGCCATTTTGACCATTTTAAGGAACATTTTCGCCATAAGCTATGAAAAATATCTGGCAACCCTGGCCTGAAAGCATTAACCAACTGACGTTCACGCTCATTCGCTGAACAGTATAGTAAGTTGATGATAGGTTGTTGGGGATGGTGAGATCCGTCGACTGGTTGGTCTCTTTTTTTTAGACCAGGTATTTGCAATTGTTTTGTGGAGTTGTGTTAACGAAAATATTTGTTTATAAAAATAAATAAAAACTATGTTTGGCCCTAAGCATGAAGTTTTGGTCGTTTTTGAGAGTTCTCCTGCCCATTGCGTTGAAGTATCTACCAACCCTTGTTCACAGTACTTGCAGCATGCTAGTGCAACGACGCAACCTATAAAATGTTGTTGCGAAAAAACAATATGATGTCTCGAAAAATTTGTGAGCTTTTATGGTTTGATGGATTTCATGTTAAAATGGATTGGTCTGGTTCTAAAATTCGCTATAATGACTTTGATTTATGGGAAATTTCGTTAAGTGTTGACTAAATTCACAAAATTCCATGTAGAACTGTGCAACAGCCTTAGGTACATTACTAGTGACTACTGTCAACTATTCAGTAATTCCTACGTGTGTTTTATACTAATTCGACCCATATATTGAACACATCCAAGGACATGATTGGTCATTGCGGACTACGAGGTATGATGTCACGTCCAAATATGTTCAAATATGTCATGGGTTTGTCGTCAAACAGGGGACTGTGAATATATTTTCTTCGAGACATTGATAGAGGTTACCAGGTCAGATAGGCACCTATTTTGAGACTTGTTTCAAATTGCTTAATGCACTGTCTTGGTGTTTCTAATCAATTTTGGCAGCTGTTTCGTACTCGATTCACGTGGTTTATTTTGGTGCTTTTTAAGAACAAGATTCTAACTGGCTCAACGTAAGTACATATTGATCTACTGTAATGTTGTTGTATTAGTTTACTTAACGCAGCGTGCATTGGTTTTCACATTGTGATGGCATTGTAATGAAACCCGATGGGCAAAAAAGGTTAATCCTCCCGAGGTTAAACGGTGGTGTAGTGAAGACTCGTTACAACGCAATCGTCATGTTCCATAAAATAACATCACGAAGAATGCAGAGTTGGGTTGTATCAATATTAAAAACGAGGTCAATCTATTTTTTGAGACTTGGCAGATTACCACGTAGGTGTTGCTTTGCTTGTTTCTTTTCATTTGGTGCTCACTAACTGCTGCTAACAAACTTTGTCGGTAAATTTTCGCAACGGGAGTTGATTCTTTCTTTTCATTTCATTATACGCTATTTATTTCGAGGAAATAATCGATAATTTGCGGTAGAAGCAAAAGCAAGGAAACTTTGTCCTAGAAGTTAGATGGTAAAGCAACCCTTTTGACGTCCGCACAAGCCACTTAACTGGCTCGGCCAGGTTCAGTCACAACTCGACAACTGATAGAGCAAGAGAGCTAATAGAACCCTCTAAAGATGCGGACATTCTTCTCGTTTCGATTAAAAAAGTTGGGCAGTTTTAGCTGCTACGATTCGAATGCATTACTTCAGTTTGGAATATCGTGATGTAATAGTTTTAATGCTCTATCGTGACCTAAATTTCAAAGTAGGTCTAGCTTCACGCGAAACGATTAGATTCTTAACTCTACGATAGTTAATAATTTCTAAGATTCAAAGGTTCTGAAGACAGTTCCGTGGCGTTACAGTCATATGCAGTTTTCAGAGGCGTCTAGAAACAACTATTTGCGAGGCATGAATCAGCTGTCGACGCCCCTTTATTCCCAACTCACACTTCGTATCTATGCTGCCACGACTGGGTGGGGGCGCCAAATTGACTTTGCCCCCAGCCGCGACAAATTCTAGGTACCCTATTGTTGCAATGGTCACGAGCACTGCCACCAGCATACAGAACAAGACTGCTATCGAACACAAGTGAATATTCAGCCTTTTACTGCAAATTTTGAAATAATAAAAAAGTGAAAATTTCTGTGAAGTGATAAACGCGGACAAATATAGCGAATAGGATATTCTAAATATTGACAAACATTTCTGTAAATTTCAAGTATCGAGCAGGAATTCGTCGAGTTTTCCACATATGTAATTGTCAAGCGTCTTTTCTGTTTTATAAATGACCTGAGGCTCGATTTGCAAAATTTTTTAATGAACCTCACTCCATTGCAGTCGACGTCGTTGCATGATTCAGTTTCGTTCAGTATTAGATTTTGAAAAAGGTCCATGAAATTTTGTATGAAATACGCTTGAGCAAACATGCTGTAAAAACCTGAATAGCCTACATCATTTGTAATCGCATGGTTTTTGTTCATGAGCAGACTCGCTTTATTGAAAGATGTGACTGCACTTGCTTCCCTACTACTCGAATTATGCCTTGAAAGCATCATCATATCTATCTTGTAAAGAAAGTCGCCAGCAGATAATTCATATTCTTTCAAGTTTAATGAATAAAGTAAAGAAAGTTAAGGTATTCACAGGTAAAAATAAGCCAAGTCTTGCACATTCATCGACAAAGGCAAATCCCTATCGAGTTACGTCTGTTTTGTTGCACAACTTCACATTGGCCGGTGCTTTTTGCTAAAAGTTAAATGTAGTTTGCACACAAAAGCTATAAATGCACAAAAAGATAATCTAAACAACATTTAGAGTGATTGAAGCGTGACGAAAAATCTTGGTGCGAAATAAACAAACGTAATGACAAAACTTTTTCCCCTCTTTGTTCCGGGCTGTTGTTGAAAGCTGGTCAAGGTCGGTCGATTTTGGATTAGATTTGTTGAGCTCTAAATGATCTTTTTGATAAAAAGGAAATTTCACTTTATGCGTGACGAAACTGAAAAGAATGTTGTTTCCACTTTTATCCAGGACGCTGCTTAGAATACTGTGGTCTCCTTGGCAACGATCATTTCTATTGCGAAATGAAAAGAATCCGCTGACGTAATAAGCCGAGCACATGTCAGTTGAATTGTGTAAACAAACCACTGGGCTGCCGCTGTCCATCTGAAAAATAAGCTCAGGTTCTTGAAAGAATATTTTCCAGGATCTAGATTTGACATTGTGTGCTAATGATGTGAAATGAACCCAGTTTCCTGGGTGACAGTGTTTACCTTTATCACTGAGTCGATCGCGAGCATCAAGAACGGAATTTACCTGATAAGGCTTTGTGTTTTAAAAGCTTAAGGCACACGAAATCATAAGCGAACGACAGCATCACGGTCATGATTGCTGATATTCAACCGACTGAAAACATTTGGTGGTTAAACAGTACTTCGCAAAATCAGGAAAAATGATTATGATTTTATAAACTAACCTAAGGAAATAGATTTTACATAAAATGTGGTTTTTAAAATGTGGCTAGTCACTGCAGCACAGTGAATACGAAAAATAAACCTACAAAAAAGGTTACAAATTACGGAAATTTAACGAAGAGAACTTCTGAACTACACGAGAGCTATAAATTTCAGGAAAAGATGGCATTGGCATTTCTTGTTTGTTGAGAAGAATGTAGGAAAGACTTTAATTTCTGTTGAAGATCTAAGGCAATCGCAGAACCGAAGTCGGCACCACAAAAGATAAAACTTTGAGGGGGTGCTACACGTAAGAGGGGCATACTTTCACGTTTTTAAGACAAGTGACCAAATGGGTCACACCTGCGTGGAGCTCCAAAAACTAAGATGACCTAGGCCCCTCGCTCCCTAAATCCGTCCCTGCTTATCACGGTTGGCTGAGTATGATGACATCATCAGAGGGTTTTTTTTCGGCCTTGCCTCGCCTCCCTCCCAACTTTAAGTCCACCACTGTTTATACTGGCGGCTAAATTTTGATACAATACCCAGGCTTGTCCATGGGAATGGGATTCCTATGGGGATCCCATGAGAAACGTCCCATGGGATGGGGCAGCACACATTNATATTTCTCATGAGACTCAGAAATAAAATGAGAGTGTCAGAATGTTATTGAATTGTCATACTTAGACTATACTTCTGAATTTTAAAGTCAATAAATTTTGTCGTTTTGCATGTCTCTTTGTACATGTAGTCCTATTTAGCAGATACTAAACCTAAACTTTCATAAATTTAATAATTTGTATTGAATTGTATTCCATATTAATATTACAATAATGTAATGGGAATCCCATGGGATGGGCAGGCATAAATTGCTATGGTATGGGAATGGGACAGATAAATATGTCCCATGGACAACCCTGACAATACCTCATTCCCGTATATACATATTTTTACTGCTCCACGAGTTTATTTATTAAAAAGACACTGAACCTTATCAACGAAAAGAAAAATTCTCAACACAACTTAGTGTGCAATGTATGTGCGAGAAAAAACGAGGCTTTCTTCCCTAACCTCTCGAATGTTGCCCCCATTTAAGGCCTTTGAACTTGAACACCAGGTTAGGAATTCCCTCTTGTAAAAACTACCCAAAAGTAGTGAAACTGCGCGCAATGCCCTCATTGGGAGTTCCTACTTCCCTACTCTGTGCAATCACAATCTTTGTTCTCTCCCGACTGAACCACAAGTATAGTTGTCTACGTTTCAGTTATCTAATGTGTTAGGTGCTATTACTGCTAGAAAAGGGTTGACAACGTTACCAGCAAAAGGTTGACAAATCTTGAGATGCGTGAATCAACGGTTATTTCTTCTTCGTTGCTAATTAAAATCTTGAACACCAAGTAGTCAAATATATAGCCTTCAGCCTCAACTATAGCCATAGCCTTGCTTGCGATTTTGCCGAACCTGCTCAACCAGGATTGACGAAGCCAACCTTTTTGCTCTTCTACATTTCCGTGTAGTCACAGAACACGTAACAGTAGGCTACAATTATCTCATTATGGGACGCGGGCTGGAAAACGGAACATCAAGAAGTTACAAATTTCAAACTTGTCCAAATATCCAAATTCTTATTTCAACAAATTCAGCAATTGAATAAAGTTATCTGTTCAAGAACTACACGAAATTTCACCTACCAAGCCGACATTTTTGACGGTTTTGCATACATTGTGGCCTTTAGAGATCAGTTGTCACTTTACGTTCACTAAACAATCTAGGTCAACCTCTGCCTGTGTTACAATGTTTGAGAAGCACGCCAGGAAACCGCATGCTTTCCTGTGTGTGGTTCATTTCTAGAAGGTTCGTTGGTCCAGAACAGTTGTTCAGGATAAATCGGAAATGCCACTTTGGATGTAAATTCATTTAGCATCGAATGGACTCCTGAATCCTTTCCAAATTGGACTATTCTCTGCTCTTCACTAAACGTACTTACACATATCAACGCAGGTCATCACTTACGAAATGGGAATGTGACTATTGAATGCGGATTGACAAACACCTGAGTTCAGCAGTAGTTCCTGACTGCGGCAATCTATGTCTACTGAAGCCACATAATATTTGTGAAGGGGAAGGAAATTTTTCGCCCTCGTTTGCAGTTAGGTCCGGAAAAGTCCACTTTTAAAAAGGATTTTCGAAACACTTATGCCCCACTCTACTTTCCTTTTCTACGTGCAAAATGAAAAAAATCGAGAATGATTGAAAATTTTGGAATAATTGAGAAGGTAATGTCGCAAGGGACGGATTTACGCATAGGCCAAATAGGCCATGGCCTAGGGCCCCGCGCAACTCTTTCCTACCACGACCCAATATTAACTAAAATTTGCGAAACTGCGCAGAAGCTTAACTTCACAATTCACCTTGAAACGAGCGGAAATGCGAATGTCTACTCTAGACTCCTATCAGTACAGTAACAACACGACAATATTGTGCATCTGGGGGTAAGAAAGATGCAGGCCGTCTTTGTGAAAGTGGTTGCAAAAAAATAATAAAAAAGAAAAAAAACGGTACTTAATTGATGTTCAATTTTCCACTCACAAAAAGCTCGCAACAACGCAACACCGTCCAACACTGCAAAACTCCGATGAAAAGCAATATTGTCAGTATTGGATTCTACGTTTGGTTGTTTTTACTAGATTTCGTGTAAACAGAGATTTGTGGCAGTCCACTTCTAGAAGAAGAGAACCACATTTAGGACAATTCCGCGAGAGCACTGGTTAGTGGAAGTGTCCATGGCACGCCCAAGTCAACAATTACGAAACTTTGACCCGCCGGTTTCGCTCGACACCGCTCAGTTTATCACAACAAAATTGTATTCACTTATGGTTTTATTAGTATAACGTTAAGCACTGCTATATGCAACACAACAGGAGTTTATTTGAATATACCAGTTCCGCTCTTTATATACACGCGAGGTTCGACACCAAGGTCACGTGACAAATTTCGGATTTCGAAACGATATTTACAGTAATATTTTTAACTGTTTTCATTGTGAATTCTATTTACAATTCGAAGTTAATTTTTAATATAGTAATAGGTACTATCTTCCTGGGTGTGACTTACAGTAAATGTGAAAAGTACAATTTTACAATACACCAGATAGGTACACATGACAATGTTCTAAAGAGTTAATGTCTTTGGTCGTTGTTTAGTCTTCAGCTTCGTTCGACTTGTCGTGAGTCCGTCGGTAAACTTCTAAGTTGCTTTCTTCAGTTATTTTTCTCCAGTAATCGAAGTGTTCTTTCGTTGTTGTTTCGGGATCACAAGACGTTTCATGTTGAGGAGCCAAAACGAACTCAACAGATTGCTTATTGAAGCTCTGTATCAGGCGTCACCAACCTTTTTGAATCTGAGAGCTACTTCTTGGCGACCGATTAATGCGAAGGGCTACTAGTTTGATACACACTTCTGAAATAAAAATTTTGCTCAAATTACCTTCAGTTATTTTGGTATTGATATTCGTTAATGTGAAAGCATTGACCATGCTAATGTTATTTTTAGAACAGGCCCGCGGGCTACCTTCATGGTCCTTGCGGGCGACCTGGTGCCCGCGGGCACCACGTTGGTGACCCCTGCTCTATATGTTAGTTAAATCAGCTAGAACAGTTTCTCGTGAGCTTTACAGGGAAAAACGTGTCTGCATTGCGCTTACGTCATATGGTTAGCTGAGAGTGTTGCGACAGTACTTTGCTGCTGTGCAGAANTTGTCTTCATGCTGTTTACCATCGGCCTATGGCATAGAGCAGGGCTTCTCAAACTATGGTTCGTGGCCCCAAATGGGTCGCGAAATGTAATTTTTGGGTTGCGGAACCAACTGGCTTAACGAATGAGGTATTAAAATTTTTGTAAAATTTACAAGAAACTTGAAAGGAGGCCTACAGTCATGGGCGTCGGAAGGGGGAGCAGGGGGGACCAAGCCCCCCTGGGTTTTGAAGTTATTAGCAAAAAAAGGTTGTTTTTTCAATTTCGAGGGGTAAAAACAAATTTCACCACTTTTGGCTCCCTTCTGGAAAACAATTTGGGAAAATCCCCTACTACCCCCCCTGGAAAAAATCCTTCCGACGCCCATGCCTGCAGTAAACCTATTTCTACTACATTTTTATTTTTAGGGGCAATATCTTACTTTATGCTGTCAGCTGTTTACTATGATGCCTGCCTGAGCTATCAAATGTTAATATAAACCAGGTACAACAAGTTATGCGCTGTTACACCATGATTGTTTTAGAGTACTGACCGATACTGA
>JGI24158J21664_10012263_pt1 | contig 11367 bp, 6 predicted proteins | sample Ectturendosymbi3_FD_21664 | JGI IMG/M metagenome (IMG submission 21664)
CTCTTCATTTCTTTATTCAGTCTAAATACACATGTGCTGCAGTGTTTTTCACTAGCAATTACATTTGGAGGGGGGTTTTTCAGGTTCTCGTACCTAGAAAGAACCTGCAATTATTTTGTCCTTTGCTTGTTTGGATGAATATTAAATGGATCACTACAATTCGTTTGTTGCAATGAAAACTTTTTAAGCATTTCTTGCTCATGATGGAAACAAATTGTTTTGATATGGTGTACTTAATCTTACTTTGCAATGCCAACATTTTGATATCTTCCTCTCATACCAGTAAAGTATTCTGCTCAGTGGTATGCTTTTTTCTGGTGACAGGGGTTGACATCGTGTAAAAACTTGATTTAATTACTAATACTGACATGTTAACAACCTTCAATACCTTAAAAAACATGTTTCATATCATAATTAGTGCAGATAACACACATTGAATTGGGTACATAACCTTTTAACATTGTCATTTCACCATGGGAATATACTTTTGCCATGTTAATTTGACCTTCTGCAATGTCCTAAACATTAACTATAAAGTTGCGCGTGGTGAAATGATGAAGTTGCGCGTGGTGAAATGATGGCATTTAGAAGACTTGCTTTGCATTTGATTTGCTTGAACTTAACCAATACTGTCCACATATGCTAATTTCAATTTGTTATTACTCAAAAACGAAAAATATTATGTATTCCATCTCATGATATATTGTAGGTAACAAATGGGGCTACGATATCCAGTGGCCCTCAGCATTTTATAATTTGATCAATGGGGTCAATTTCAAGGTCAAAATATAGGTCAAAAGGTCACCACCCAAAAATTTACCCAAATTACAAAAATGATGTCAGATTTGAATTGCTGTTTTTTCCCCTTTGAAAGATACTTTACTTTTACAGATTTTACCACTAGTTCAAAAGATATGGTGTTTTGAAATTGGGCGGCCCTCCTTATTTTCTCAAAAATTTCAAAAAAATTAACCTCCCATATCTTGGAAACTGATGATCGGATCATCGAAAAATGAGGTTTGGCGGCCGAAACCAACATGTATGCCAAATTTCATTAAATTCTGAAAGTGTATGGTTTAGAATTGTCTTTTTATGGGTGATTTGACATGGAATGACCCAGTGTGAAAGCGTTAGGAAACATTTGCCGGTTTGATATAAAATTTTGATACTTGTTCAGTTCAAAATGTTTGTCATTTAACATGTTGGCTGCAGGTGTACGAAATAGTCGCATTTTGAAATCCTGCAATAGCCACTATTTTCATGACACTTGGCAGCTCCATAACTCACCAGCTGATTGAGCCAGAGAGCTGTTCAAACCCTCAAAAGATGCGGCCTGTCTTCTGGAATGCTTGCCTCAGAAATTGTAATCACGTTATCTCAACAAACTACAAGTCAAGCATTTTACCGTATTTATTCTATTATAAGCCACGGCTTATAAAGATTGTTCTTCATTTCGTGCAGTTTATAAGCAAGGGCGGCTTAGAATCAAGAGCAGCTTTGTTTTTTATTTCTTTACCTTATTGAAAGTATAGATGATGCTCAGGCTTTCCTTGGCTATGTTTTTTTCGACCAAACTCGCTTCACATTCTATTCTCTTCAGCATCACGTGCACATCTGTCACAGGAGGGATTATGATGAACAGAAGGTAGTTGCAGTGTTAAGCATCATTGCCAGGATTACGAATAAACGCAAAACGTGCTAGTACACGAAAGTATCTGAGGCTTAGGTAACCTATGGTCAAGTGCGGCTTACAATCAAGAGCGGCTTACATTAATTTTTTAACACCCTTTTTTGCAGCTTACATTCAAGGACAGCTAACAATTGAGTAAATATGGTATTTTTGAAAGAGCTTCACTAGTATGAACTGTTAACAAAGTTATTTACTATGCAAGAAGCCCTGTGTTGTTTTAACATCGTAGCAATTGCACTCAAGCATTCATTTCCGCAGTAATTTCGTAGTGTTTTTACAATAATCTCAATCCTTAAGGAGTGCTCCACATACACATGAGATTGTCACCATCAATTTTATAAGTACAGTATGTTGGGATAAATAGGGTTCTCATTTCTGTATGACTGATGTTTATTAATTGTCCCATAAACTATAGTACCACATTCACATTCATGAGTAAAAAGTGATTTGTGATGTAATAAACCAGTTGTGACCATCAAGTGCAAAACGAAACAAAAAAAACGAAGTTGCGCATTGCCAGGGTAAGCCAGTCATTGTTCCCTGTGAGTTTGGATAATGTGACTAATACCGTTGCCTAAACAGCTAGTTTGTTCTAAGCTACTAGCTAAGCTTGATTGTGTCTTAGGACCCTAAACCTGTAGAAAATCTGTTTCTATTCTGAAAAGTAACATCAAAAGATACTCTACTGCGACAGACCCCCTTTTGCCAGGCTGGATGTGACATTTCCATAGTTGTACTTCAGTTGTACTTGTTGCATTTTTATGAACCTGTGTGATTGTACAACAGTGTAAATACTTGAGTTGCTCTGTAGAAGCAGTGACAGCCGCTGCCATCACACCCTGTCCCTGCATCCTGATTGCAAATTCCATATTCAGTATGCAAGATGAAATCAAGTGCTCATTGTGTTGCTAAACATTACGACAATACCACATTGCGTGCGGAGCTGTCTGCTCGTGTGTCGTACTGTAACGTGCAAAGCAGGTTGTGTCTGGCTGCAATTAGTTGTGTAGCATGCAAAGTATTGTCTGGCTGCAAAATGCTTTGTCTCTTTCGATTTATTTGTGACTATAACTTACGAACCAGAAGTGCTACAAAAAAATCTGAAACGTAAGAAAGTTAATATTGTACCTCCTGAACTGATGTCCTTTTCAGACTTTAGGAACGTCACTGTGACATATTACAGCGCAGAAACGGTAGCTCCCTAGTTCATAGAACCTATTTGAATAACACTTTACTAAATCATTTGCAAACCAATTTGTTGAAAATCGGGTATCGTTTTTAATACAACAGTTTTTTACAGCAATTTTTTAGAATAAACTTCAGAAATTATCGCTTTGTTTGCCTGGAGTGCGGGCGAATAATGCAATGAATTGTAATATGCCAAATAAAACAATGAAATGTGAGATGCCAAAGCCAACAACCAATTATGGTATGACACATGAAAGGGAAGTAAATCACACATGTTTCCGGGAGTGGTATTCGTTAACACTTTGAGAGCCGGCGTGCGATATATTCATACCTAGATTTCGGCCTAAAAACAGCAGTTTTTGGTTGCCTTACCAACGCCCTAGCTCCTTCGCCGATTGCGCTAGAGAGCTGTTCAAGAGCTCAAACGGATCGGCCAGTCTTCTAGTCTGCACTTGAAAAAAATTTTTTGATTGGGGGTTGTGGATTTTTTGTGACTGACATCATAAGTGAAGTAGTTTTGGAGTCATTTTGGCTTATGTTGCCTGGGCCAGGGCCCAGCCGCTAGGCCAAAGTGTTTCGCTGAAGTTTTTATTGGAAACTAAGCTCAAGTCTGAGTCTTTTGAGCCTTTGATCGACTTTCTAGCGTTTCTGGTTCAAAAGTTATAATCTGAAATTTTTTTTGAGTGGAGACTAGAAAAGACTTGCCACGTCTTTTGACACTTTGACAAGGTCGGTAGCACTTACCGGACTGGAGAAATTCTCGAGCAAAGCCACGTGCGTTTAGGTGTTTTTTTAGAAATCCCCAAAAAGCGGCCAGATGCCAAAGTGTTAAAACATGGTATCATGCAAAGTGAAAGCCCACATGCAGTGCAGTATTGCATTTGCCACACCTTCTGCATAATTTGCACCTTCGCTGAGGCCCCTTTGTTCAGGCTGTTGCTGGAATGACGCTCACACTCATACTATTCATTTTTGAACATAGAAATACACACTGTTTCACCTGAAAAATTAAAGTATTAGTCTAACAGCGCAAAAGTAACCACAAGAGCTTAACTGTACTGGACTAACCAAAAAGCAACCACGTTGGATTTCAATGTGAAACGAGTTTATCTTAGCATTGACTTGTGGTAAACACCACGTTATCTCGCATGTTGCTCCTCGGCTTATATCTTTATTCTCTGAGTTGTGCAACGCTCTTTCCACAAGAAAAAATGCATCGTAAGTGCTTCAGACCAACTATGAATCGCCTGCATAATAAATGCGAATTGTAGATGAACACCTGTTGTGGCACTTTTAAAGTGCGTTTTATGACGTGGATTTACACCCTCATGCACGCCGACGACATTCGCGTAATAACGCGCCTTGTCGCTCATACGCACGCTAAGTGATAAGCAATGTTGATACTTACATCTACTTATTTATCCTCCATAAAATTTTGAAGATTCTCACCTAGATTATGTTTGCTGATTAGTGACTTCAGTCGTTTATAGAATGCCTAATGGAGTTGGTTTTAAAGAAGCAACATGCAAGGTTTCACCCACATAAACTAAGCCAATGCTTCTCATCCTTTTTCAACTCAAGGCTTTTTTTTTGGAGGCCCGCATATGATTTTACAGAAAGATGACAATGCATAAATTAAACTATATTTGTGAGAAAGAAGTAAAATATTGACAGCACATCCGATTTACTGATAATGTAAAATGATACTGAATTATGCTTAAAATTCTACTCAATCATACCTACTGTTGCGGTCATCAGCTTTTAATTAGGAGCTGTGGGGTGAGCTGACGCTCACTGCAGGTTTGAAATGCACATGCATAAAACCTTGTTGAACTGACACTTTGCAAACTCTGTGCATCACTGGACTGCAGTCTGTCACTTTCCTACAGCATTTGCAAATGGGGTGAAAGGTAATCAGCACAAACCCTTTTGCTGGTCATGAAATCAAGAAGCGAAGTCAACAGCGATTGATCGTTGGATACGGTTTCTGAAACAAACCAAAAGCATTCTGCCAGTGCAGCTAAACTGAAACTTCGTAACCGATTAGCTGAGCATGCGACAGACATTTACTGATTAGACAAACGCACGATGCGGCTATTTACAGTAAATAAAACACATCTCAAACTCCTGATTGCAATCAAAGTATTATTTCAGTGCTGATTGGTAAGCTACAACAGCTTGATAAATACTCCAAAAAGAGACATAATTACATACCAAAAATGGTGTGCGTTCCACAGCTCAGATTTTGTCTTTAAGTTTATCAGAAAACTGCTGTTACGGTTAGCGGAATTTGGTCTATATGCATGATGGCCGAATTGTCACTAAGTTCTTGTTGATATGAGCGGCGCTATTATCAAGAGATTAGGTGTGGCAAAACAGAAAAACACTTGCTTTGTCACAACTGTTACGATACAATCAAACAAATGCAGCATATGTCGTTACATCCTCTTTAGCAGGCACAAGATGGCAACACAGGAGAAATAAATTGTTACTCAGCTCAATGCGAATTCTAATGACCCACACCAGGGAATAGCAAAAAGTTTGCTACTTCAGAAGTGACAGTGCTATCCGTCAAAGCTGTGCATTAATATTAGACTGCAAGGTGACATTGGGATTGAATCACACTCTTTGAACGTAGAGAGTTGTACAAGTTAAATATTGGTCACCAGATGAGCAGCTTGAAGCGGTTGAACGACGCAAGGTCATCTCTGCGCACCGTAACACCTACCACATGTTGATTAACACTTAGTACTGGGCACATCAACAGATGTACTTAAATTTTCCACCCCATATTTGGTACATCAATAAATGTACTTGCTGACTTGTGACAACGATGTCAATCAGGATTACTAGATTAGCTCAGCATGATATCTCTGTGACCAAGGTTGCCACAGCCATCCAGCTTTTGCACCTGGTGACCTTCCTGTTCTTTTGTACTGATCCAATGAATTGATTTTTTCTCAGACAAACTTTTCCGCAAGGCACCTGATATTCAGCTATTTCTCTTCAAAGTATTCGTACATAAATGTATGACTTTCCAAGAAAAAAAAGCTACAGTCGGTTTCTAATCAATTAATAGATACCATATATACTTGCATATAAGCCGACTTTAAAACTAAAAAAAATTCTCAAATTAGGGGGTCGGCTTATGCGTGAGTTTTTGCAAAATTCCTCATTTTGGGGCAGTTTTTTAAGGGTCAGCTAATATGCAAGATCGGCTTATGTGAGTATATACAGTAATAGATGTATGTAGGATGGTTTTAAATTGATTCATAAATGATAGATATATGCAAGCTGGTTTCCAATGATGGCAATATTTACCCTCCCAGAAAGGTATCTAATCAAAACATTATGGTCTATACCTGTTTTGTCTAGATATGACTAACTTCATTGTTGTTGCTCTGTTTGGCTTATTAGGCCTAGCCTAAGTGCAAACCTCATGGCAAGTCAGGAACAGACTAACTTTCTGACCATAAGTTTGCCTAGCAGTTAGAGCTTATTGCTTCCATGTTGAATCTATGTTGTTGTTGTTAAGGTGGCTAAGTGGTATAAATTGACCAATAGCCAAAATTTCAACACTATCAATGTGTTGTGATTAAACATCATAATTGTGAGATTGACACAAATAATGTTTGTAGAAAATGTTGCTTAGCTTACTGCTTACTGTAAATGGCTAGTTAAGAAGTTGATGAAGTGTAAGATTCTGAAAATGAATTGCTAAAGTTTGGCTCAGTATAGTGACTCCATGCAGTATGACTAGTTTGATGGGGTGGGATGCTAGGTTGGGTTTCGACTCAAGATATTTTAATGAACCATGTTTATAACACGACAGCTTTGGCCATCTAATGTATCAGAGTCTGTCATTTTTACTGATTTTGTGGCATTCTACACATGTTTATTCAAAATTAGCTAGGATACTTGAAGCTGCAGCAGTGCTCAGAAACAAATCGTTGCCCAATTTTGGAAAGAACGCAAGCAGGCAAAACTCTTCTGTTTTTTTGCCAAGTTTCTTCCAAATACATCACACAAATCTTCAGCATGCTATTTATCTGTAGGTCCTATGCAAAAAAGCAATGTTATGTTGCAATACTGTTTTATGTGGATTTCAATATGTCACCACATGAAAAATGACAACACATTTGAAATCACGATATTTTTCAAATAAAATCATATATACTCATGGATTTGTTCGTTCTCTAAGGATGGTCCGTTTGCATCTTGATATTCTTAGTACTCAGCTTCTAAAATGCCCATCTCAAGGTAGTTATACTGAGATCTTAAATACAATCAGTTGTGCAGTGCTCATTTTTTCCATTCGTTTTGTATTGACTTCCAATAAAGAGTTACAGCAAATGCACTTTGTAGCTGTAAGCAGAATTTCGCATTTCCTACAGGAACACCTGTAAAAAGATGATTGCTGTTTTATAGTCATACGAGATGGGGTTGCGGTTGCCCCCATGCTTGACAAATTTACAAAAAATGGGGTAGAAAAAGTCAGTGTCTTTATTTACATGAGACCTTTGGTCAGCAGTGGCAATACTTCGATGGCACAGTAACAGAACAAACAAAACGTGGTCCACATGCTGACAGTACAAAAATAAACCGCAGAAACCAAGTCAGTGCACCAGACCTGTACGTGAGCACACACACATGTAAACTCCCTTGACACAATGACAGGTAGACATGAGTAAGATAGCATGTACAGTAAAAAATCACACGTTTTGAAATGCTAATTTGTACTGCAAATGTTTTGCATCCAGTCTAACGGCAAACAAGAGTGTGTATAAGGCAACGGTGCACAGCCTGCAGCTGCCATGGCCGCATGCAGCCTTCAATAATGAAATTTGCAGCTGTCCACATGTAATTTAAATTATAAGATTTGGTGGCCGTGCTGGCATATATTGAAGCAAAACAAACGCAAGGCAAAAAATTCAGTCGACACGATGCATAACAATCTGGATATTTATGTCACAAAGAGTTACAGAATGAATGCGCAATTTATGTTTGAATGTGTGCTGTGTTGGTTGGCACTAGGCAGTATCTCATAAATATAACTCAAACTCATTGACGGCCGTACTTCATATAAATAAAAGTAATGCGGCCGGCAATAGCAAAAGGTTGTACACCCCTGGTATAAGGTAATGCCAATTGCACAACTGTTTTCGTTCACACTTAGTAACAAAAGCCGCATTCTGTTTAGAGATACATCTTAGGTACTGGGTGTCTCAACCTGTTTTTTTTCACTGAGACATTTTGGTCATTTTTTTTGCTGAGACAAATTGATCACTGAAACATTTCGGTCATTTGTCTCACAGTTGTATTTAAACTCACCGTAACAGTGTTCATTAGCCTATAATTTCAGACATTCTGACCGAAATGACTAAATTTTTTTCGGTCATTCCAAAAACATTTTTTCTATGACCGAAAAATGACCAAAAAACCCCAACAAATTAACACTTTTGGTACCAGGTGGATTGCCCACTGTGATATCCACCAGTATCGGGTGGTTTTCCTATAAGTCCCAAAGGTGCCACTGTTTTAGCGAAGCTTTACAACACCATAACTCGTCAGCCGATTGAGCTAGAGAGCTGTTCAAACCATCTACGGATTCAGGAAGTCTTCTAGTTTAGATTTAAAAAAACTTTTTTGTTGCTTTAGATTTGGGATTTCTGTGGGTGATATCATAATGGTGGAATGTTTTTGCCTTTTTGGCAAAGTTTACCTGGCTTTGGGCACCAACCCAATGATCCATTTTTGGCTCAAGTTTTTTGTTTGGAAACGAGGCTATGATCTGACTCTTCAGAGCCCTTGATTAGCTTACTAGCATATCTAGAGCCGAAATATGGCTCAAAAAGCCAATTTTTCACAAAAATAAAAAGTTACAAGAAAGGTATGATTTGCCCTCTCAGGGCAAATTTGGCCAGCCATAACTCAGCAGCAGATTGATTAGAGAGCTGTTCAACTAAAGACTCAGAAAGTCTTGTAGTTTAGAACAAAAATTTTTTTTGTAAGTTTTGGGTTTGGGGTTTTTGGTCGATGACGTCATGATTACGGTAGGTTTATGTTTTTTTATGATGTCATCAACTGATTCATTGAGCCGATTTCGTGGTTCAAAGTTTTATTGGAAAGTAGGCTATAAAACAAATCTTTAGTTTCCTTGATCAACTTTCTAGTGTTTCTGGTGCCAAAATTATGATCATAAACCCAAATTATTTGCATATTCCATAAGGGAGTAGTGGGATTTCCCTAATTGATTTGCATTTTTGGCCATAATTTTGGAACCAGAAATGTCAATCAAACCTTTTAAAGACTCATATTATACCCTAGTTTCCAATAAAACTCAAGTTGAAAAGGGCTCATGGCATTGGCATCCAGCGTCTGATGACATCATCCAAATATGCACAAACATATTCTCATTATGACATCATCAACAAAAAAAACAAAATCCAGAACTTAATCAAATTTTTTATTCTAAACTACAAGACTTTCCCCATCTCTTGAGGGTTTGAACACCTCTCTAGCTCAATTGGCTGGTGAGTTACCTCCGTCAACCAAAATGGCAAAAGTTACCTTTTGTGGAACTTGATTTTCCATCCAATTTTCATGTTCTGGGCCATAATTTTGGCTCCAGATATGCTAGCAAGACAATCAAGGTCTCTGAAGACTCTTGATGATAGCCTAGTTTCCAAAAAAACTTGAGCCAAAAAATGACTTGCCCAGGGCCAGATAACTTCGGCCAAAAAAGCACAAAAACATGCCCCTATTACAACGTCACCACAAAGCCCAAAACCAAATTATTTTTAAAAATCTTAACTAGAAGACTTCGAGAATCCATAGATGGTTTGAACAGCTCTCTAGCTCAATCCGCTGCTGAGTTAATGGCTGGCCAAAATTAGCCCTGAGAGGGCAAATCATACCTTTTGTTTAACTTCTTTAAGTTTTTGTCAAAAGTTGGGTTTTTGAACCATGATTTTGGCTTGAGATATGCTATTCCCATATGATGTACAAACGTACATTTGCGGCACTTCCAAATGAAAAACAGTAGGATTGGTACCACAATGTCAAATTTTCCATAGGAACATACATATGTCGACCAGGAACTGCAAGGAGTGTTCCCCTGACGTATAGGTCAGCTGGTTACAAAAGTGTTAACAATAATCTGGAGTTGACATAAAATTGCCTTGTGTAACAATGTTGGTGTAATTTTTATGCTTGTGTTCCTGTTATTTTTGTTTGTGGTTGTTATGATGCTGCAGTGTGTTCAGGAAGAACATGTTCCGATGCAGTAAAAATTAGAATTAATCTGTGCTTACTTGGTTGCCATAAATATTTTTGCTTTTGGCAGTATCTTGGATGCGTGGAAGTGCAAGAATCCAGAGGAATGCATATTTGTGAACAAGCTGTAAAGCAGTTGAAGCATGTAAGCATCTTACTCATTTTTACAAATTGCCTGGAGTAGAAGAGTGACCTAAACATGTTGCAATTACTTAGCAAGCATGGTGATGCACATTAATGAAAACCCAAACAAAAGATTAAGCAGAAAGAAACAATTTTGATTGCTGTTGTCAGTACAGTGAACACCATTTAACACATTCATTCCTGGCTAGTCAGGCTAGAAAATAAAAAAATGCTAGTTATCTATAACTGCCCTATAGGGCAGTCATTCATAGTTGCCACAAGTTATCACAAAATTTGTGGACGCACTAAATTGCAAGCAGATACAGGTGCTTGGGGTCACCACAGTCACGTCAATAAAGATTGCATTTGTCACAGTTGAAACATTAATCCAAAGGGCCTGATATTTTGGTTGCTTTCACCAAACCTGTAGATCTGCGTGGTATGGGATCTAAAGTGTTAATGCACTTCTTACCTTAAGCGATAGCGTATGGAAATTTTAGAAATCGTGTGATGATGCTGGCCAGCCTTAGAAGTATGTTCTGTTTGTTTGTTTGTGTCAATGACTTCATTGAAGTTGGGAAAGGATCATGAAAAAATGATGTTTGTTAAATCCATTTTATAGCAAGTGTATTTTTTTACCTGATCCTCCTTTTTTCAAGTTCAGTGGAGAAACTTACCTATGTGTTTAACGGCTTTGTCATGATATGACCAAAATTACATAATGTAACTGTTGGTTCTTACAATAAAAATAATGGCTTAAAGTAAACAAAGCAAAAGTTGTAATATAGATGCTTCTTTAAACACTGCTACCAACAGCAGTACAGTGAGATATGAGCAGCAACAAGCTGTTGACTATTGCCCCTCAAATGCTGTCAGGTTGCATGTGGTTGGCCATTTTATCACTTTCTGGTAGTAAGCAGTTACCACGAAGTGTAATTATCCCATGATACGCACTGTTGCTAAGATCAAAACTCAAAATTACTAAAATTGAAGATTACAAAAATTTAAATTTTTGTAAAGATTACAAAAATTTTTACAAAAATGTAAGATTACTAAAATTGAAGTTTAAATTTTTGTAAAAATTTTTGTAA
>JGI24158J21664_10012264_pt1 | contig 11367 bp, 4 predicted proteins | sample Ectturendosymbi3_FD_21664 | JGI IMG/M metagenome (IMG submission 21664)
AAGCTCTACAAATTGTTTGCAGTGTTTTTGCATTTGGATGATGGTTGATTTGGTACTCTTGGGATCCAATCTGTAGAGGTGTTGCCTTCGAATTTCTGTGTTCGCCAGAAGTGATATGTGGAGATGTTGCGCCAGAGCGCGCATGTACTTTTGGCGGGCGATTTGTAACGAGCGTTTTGGCACTGCTTTTTTCCTGCGCTGTGGCCACAAGCACCGATGCTATCAAGCAAGTTCCATTTAGTCATGTTCTGTCCTGGGTAAGGAATGTTTGAAAAATAATTGCGTCTTCAGTATGTGTTCTCAAAAATGAAATGCTCTTCTTATTCGGTAAACTTTATGAATCGTTTTAGGAAGGTAACTTGAGCTACTGCAGTGCATTAATTTCGTTGAAAAGTAATTTTTCTAAATTAAAAATATGCCACTAAAGACCGCAGCGATACATTTGCAAAATGTGATGTCTGCCTAACGGACATTAACGTTTTAGTTTTTTAAGTAGTCCTGCAATGAAGCTATCAAGCACTGTCAGTTGAATGGGTATTGCAAAGGTTACGCTGGAATAGATCAGTGTCATTTCGGACGTAATGACTATGAATAGTACGTTTACATAGCATGCGCTTGAATGTTTCGATTGTGTTGCTGCCGAGGTGTGACTTGCCAACAATCCGGCCATTGTAAGCTCAGAGTAGTGGACCGATAACCAGATCAGTTGATCGAATTATCACTTAACATCCACTGCGCCATGCTCCTGACTAGTTCTGCATAATCAATGTTTTTCAATAGCTGCTACCAATACCCTGAGGGTAAAAATGCTTTAACTTGTCAGAAAGTTTGGAGAGTAAATGTTTATTTACAAAAACTTTCCTTTACCGTTTATCCTATGGGTCAAGCTGATATGTTGCAAAATTTTATTTGAAAATTTCAATTCTTTTTAACAGGTTTCGCCCTGGAAAGCATCAGCGAACGGAATAAAAAGTGCTAACGAGCCGGATCAAAAAGTACCTGCCAGTTCATCACACAAACCAAGGCAGCCCTGCTCATGTTTTTACAAATTTGTCATGTCATCCTTCACAAATTTAATGTCCCTCTCATTAATTTATGCAAACATACAAGCAAATGTCCAATATTTCCTGAATGTACATGTACATTTCCTCTTACATTTCTCATAAATATATAAGATGGTCCTATTTACCCCAACTTTTCGTTGATTTCAGTTATAACTGAGTACATCGTCAAATTCTCCTTTTCCATAATATTAACATTTGTAAAGATTTTTTTTAATTTTTTTCTTTCAACCACCTAATTACAAAGAGAGTACGTGAACACTCATATTGCCCGATCCAGTCTTTCGTATGGTAAGGCGTAGCGTATCATCCGCCTGTACTAACGGGTACATACACCTGTTTGGTTTTACGTGCAGTGTTGGACTTAGGGTTGGGAGGGCGAGGAAAGGCTGAAAAGAGGGCCCTCTGATGACATCATCATACTCAGTGAACCGTAATAAGACCTTTTGATCAAGCCTAGGAAGGGGATATGTGGGCCACCCAAGGATACGTTCCTTATACTATGGCATGATTAACATAACAGAAAATACAAAAAGGTATTCATGATTCACAACTTGAAAAACATTGAAAGCTGGGAAGACAAAGCTAGCAACACATAAAAGTTAAGCGATAGCAAGCTGGCATCTCCTCCCACTTTTCCAGTTGCTATTGGCGGCGCCTTTAAATGCAGGGCACTTACACATTACAGCTGCTGTTGGGGCCCCTTTGAAGACGGAGTACTTAGGCCTACGCATTACACTTGCTATTCGGGGATCCTTTCCAAGCAGACTACAGTTGCTATACCGGGGGCCCTTTAAAAGACAAGTGCTGTTGACGGCCCTTTGAAAAGCAGAATACTTAGCCTACACGTTGCAGTTGTTATTGGGGGCCCCTTCAAAAGCAGAGTAGGCTAATTACGCATTGCAGTGGCTGTTGGGGGCCCCTTTGAAAGCAGAGTAGGCCTACTTACACATTACTGTTGCTCTTGTGGGTCAATTTGAAATCAGAGTTCTTACGTGTTGCAGTTGCTACTGGGGGTCCATTTGAATGTAGAGTAGGCCTACTTGCACACTGCAATTGCTGTTGAGGGACCTTTTTTATGTACAATAGAGTACTTACAGTTACACACTACAGTGGCTGTTGGGAGTCCCGTCGAAAGCATAGTACTTACGCATTGCAGTTGCTGTAGAGGCCTCCTTTGAAAGCAGAGTAGGCCTACTTACACATTACAGATGCTCTTGGGGGCCCTTTCAAAAGCAGATTACTTAAATATTACAGTTGCTTTTGGGGGCCCCTTTGAAATCAGAGTAAGCTACTTACTTTGATCTGCTTTAGGGGATATTATAAGAGTGGATGATAAGTTTTCACAAAAAATGAGAAAAATTTACACGCGAAACACCTCGAGGGAGCCCCTAAAAAGAGGGCACCTGAGGCAATTGCTTCGCTCGCCTGGCCTCTTAAACACACCACTGCTGCTGACTATTGCAGCGACCGTTTGCTTATCTGTAGTTCAAGTTTCATTCGTTTGTCGTGCTTTCACGTAATTTTCAAGACTTCATTAAAAACCTGTCGTATTTTCCAATGTAATTTAACAAACAAATTTATAACGCGTTTTCAACAATCAACATGCTGTGTTCTTATCAGGGCAAACATTTCCTGACATAGCTTCGAAATACTGAAAGAGTTCAAAACACAAAGAGTGAAAACAAACCAATTACTTGAAGAGGTTATAGCAATAGTACTTGCAAGTACTCCTGAGAGTGGTTAGAACTGTTAACTGCAAAACAGTGCTTGCATGACAAAAGACACCAATAATGACCCCAAAGCTGGCACTACACACCAGGCCAAGAAAACATATGCAGAATGTGTATCAGAACAACCTGATATCAGTGTTACCACCAATTAAGCAACAACCAGCCAAAAAACATCTTCTCAACAGCAGGAAAAAATTGAAAATAGAGGAACACAACGTAAAACCCTGTTCAACTTCCAGTGAAATAGTGACAGAAACAAGAAAACGATGATGAAGAATGGAGAATTTCTATCCACCAAGAAACCGATCACAGCATTGGCAAAATGGGCAGTGTCATCAGCTCATAAACCAGTGGTGCTATTTGTTACATGCGTGGAGCCAAACCCTACCCAAGAGATAGTGGAAGATTTAGCAAACAGTCAATTTCAAAATACTGCAATCCAATGTGAAAAACTTAAAACAAGACACAACTTTTATGCCTCTTTTAAAGTTACCCTTCAGGGTGTACAAATGGAATAAGCCCCCAGCCCACACAAATGGTCCAAGTGGTATATTAGTAAAAAGAATTATTCTGCTAAAGGGTTATCAGCAACAAAATTTGCTGGGAAGATTAATACCCAACAACAAGCAAAAATTGAGGGATTTTTTGTGGTTATTTATAACTGCCCTGGCTTAACATCATCATTGCATGACATTGAACAACTTTGTGCAATGTATCACATAATTTTTCTCCAAGAAACTTGGCTGGCGAAGCAAACACTAGACAAATTGACTGACATCCGTGATAACCACTTTGGCTGTGGAAAAGCTTAAGTGGATTATGCAAAAGCATTGCAGCTAGCAGACCCTATGGTGGGACTGCAATTTTGTGAAACAAATAGCTAAATGCAAAGACATTTGTGAATCAAAACAAAAGTATCACCGGACTGGAGGTATGTTTTGATTTAACCGCTGATATTTTTGAATGTACACATGCCCTATTGTTGCGAATCCAACTATGATGAGTACATGAACTATCTGAGTAAAATTTCACCACTCTGTGACAAAATTGATGATAGCCCAAATGTATACATAACGTATGTCCCTCTAACGGACGTCTGCAGAACAGGAGTATCTGTAAATGAAATCCCGAGAAGAAATACTACGCCCCCATTACACACCATTTCCGCCAACAACGGAAGTAATCCTGGCAATGGTCACCTCTAAAATTTTCAAAAACATTGTGAAAGCGTTTTTTAGTTGTTGGGTTCAACAGCAAGTCACATAGTTACATCCCTCCCGGAAAATTTCAGCTGGCTGTGGCCCTTATCTTACACTGTTTGACTACTAACGAGCAAAACAAGTAAAGCCTATTTTACTGTAGGAAGAGTAACAGCAGTGGACACGATATTACTCAAATCGAATTAACCGTCTGTGTCTATCCATGCCAGACCGTAAATCGGAGATCATTGAACCGTTGATCTCAGACGATTAAACAGAACCAAACCATATTTAATGAGGTGGTTTCTGGTTTCGACTCGTGAGCGTGGTCACATCAAAATTATCCCATCCACTTCAATCCCTCGAGCTAAAAAATTTAGGAGAGCATGTGAAGCAGCGAGGCCAAACCAGCGCGGACCCAACCAGTAAGTTTAGGGGGGGGGGCGATTTAAGTAATATTTGTTATTCGAGTCTCATTCCGCGTTCACTACCGTAAAAGAGATGAAGTAGGCCTACACTTCACAGCACTGCTGTGACAAAACAATGGACAGCAAAATGGCTTCATATTGCGAATGCTGTTTTCGGACTTATACAAAATCATGGTGAATAAAGCAACTTCCGCAGGTATTAGGAGGGGAGATCATCCCCCCTGGATCCGCCCTAGGGTCAAACACAATACATAGATAGACAAAATAAAAAACAAGCAAAGCCCAAAAATCTCAAGCATGCCAAATAAATAATTTAGGTTTTCGGTAAGGATTTCAGTAAGGAACTACAGGGACCACAAAAACGACGATTACAAATATAATAAAACTCTCATTGTCCTCTACTTCGCAAGCATAGCATTTAGGTGCTTTGCTGCTGTTTCGATAGGTGCTTCATCGTCTTTACATTTGTGGTTTGTCAATTCTCATGAAGGAACATGTGATATTGAAGTATTTCAGTGTAACCGAAAATAGGAAAGACGCACGTCATGTAGGCCTATTTTTCCTATCTTCATCACATTCAAGCTGATTCACTGAATAAGATGAAAGAGTCAAATTAAAGATAACATAAAAGATGAAGTACTACTGTGGTAATATTAAGAGGATCAAATCACAACAAAAATGGCTAAAATTAGTCTGCCTAAAATTTTTGCTGGGCGCTAATGTGCACCATCTTTTAAAATATTCAGCATGATAATCTACACACGTCCTTCAGAAAACTCCCCCCATCATTAAAATATTCACTCTCTAACTGCTGTGCATAGCTACTCACAGTATTTTGACTGACGCAGATCTTCGTCTTAAATCATGATGTAATTTCAATTGATTTAAAATCTAGTAATACATTTCAGGGGTTTCCCTTGATAATAGGTGGGGTAAACCAGTGAATCCATTCTTTATCACCCTGATTTTTATGCAGTTTTGCTCAGATTTGTATTGGCTGTTTTTTTGCCTGTAACCTAAGCAGTACATGTGCGTGTAAAGGGCATAATCTTACAAGCTTTATCGACTGGGAATCTGCAGCTCATGATAGCTTGGATAGAATGCATTTCAATTTACTCCGGTACAAACGTGCAACTATAAAAAGACCCTTCAGTTTCTTTTGAAGCTCCGTATTCTGGTTACGGGCAGATAAGGTTTGCTTTTTGAATTGACGGTGTTTTCCCGATTGGAATTCGTTGCTATCAAGTGGTTACGAAGTTTTGTAAGTGAAAAAATAACAATTCCAGATGACATTAAAAGGTGTAAATTGCAGTCTTCATAGCATGCTATAAAAGGCTAAATTTGTAAACGATCATTGCAAACCACACTGGCAAATCATTATATTTTGCGAAAGGGTGAAATTACCATATTGTTGTTCAATAACTGTAACACTGAATTCCCTCTAACGCATGATCTCAAACTATGAGAACCCTCTGTGACAAAAAATACCGAGAGGATTCTAGAAATCGTTTCAAAGGGAAATTGGAGCATGGGCACAAGAGACTCTCTTTCGTCAATTGCTGTGGCTTTGCCAACGCGGTTCACGTTTTTGCGAGTGGTTGAAGTTCAGACTCGATGGGACTCGAAAGCGACCTGCCCAGCCACTCAACCATACAGCTTTCTCTTCTTTGCCAGTTTTTTCACAGGACAGATGAAGTGCCAGTGCGATATGAAACTAGCTCTCTTGATTTCTAGCGTCGTTTACTGCGGAATAAGTAGCGGTTCAGGTAGCAAAAAAGTGTAGTTGTCCAAAGTTGATTTCAAAACCTAATTAAATATACAATCAATGTAATTTGCAATGATCTTTCGCGTATCATCGGTGAGTATCTTCTTGCGTCTAGAAATATTAGAAAGATAAAGCAAAGAGAAAACATCTATGAATGAATAGATGCTGAAAGCTGAAAACTTGATAGAAAAAATCAAACTAAAAATTACAAAAGATAAAGATCGTGAAACCAAGTGTTAAGTGAATCGCCATGCTTGTGCATGTGGTCTGTATTGCCTTGTAAACAACCAAAGTTCTAATATAGAAAGAACTGCGGAGTTATAAGTGAAGGAACATATCACGTCTTCCAGTTTGTGACAATCTGGGTATGTCGATTGGAAGCAAAGGAATTATCAAATACTATTAGCCTACAGAGTAATTGCCACTTTTATGTTGCCGTAACGTCTGACTTCAAACTTTCCAATAAAATCTCCCCTTATTTTGTTGAACGAAAGTTAAATATCCTCTATATTCTGGTGCAAATCTGCATCAGTTGCTCTAAAAATAGGGATGAGATTTCTTTGTTGCAATGAGCACAGTAATCACTAGAAGCAAAATTTACTTTGATCACCAAAAATCACTGTTGATAGCAAATTTATTCCGACATGAAAACATTTGTTTTTAAGGTGAATTTTTTTACGTAAGACAGCACGTTTCCGTAAAGATTTATAACCTGTTGTCTTCATGTTTTCAGTTTTTGTGTTATTTTTCTACAGTATTGCTGACACCTTATTTTTAAGAAATCATCATGAATTCATAGCATCAAAGTACTTTGACCTAGCTAGACCTATACCGAGTATCAACCGAAGTTCTGTGACCAACAGTAGCAGGCATTCAGGACATGAACAATGGACTTAGCGAGTTTGTTTAATTTGCCAGCGCACTGCTATATTTGCAGAATACGGGTGAAAAAAACATCTGAAATGTCACCTTTCACGAGAAGCTTGTATGAATCAGTTGATTTATTGCTTAATACAAATTTCATCAACCAGAAAACAAAATGTGAGCATCAGCTAATGTACAACAATATTATTATTTTGTTAAGAAGCATTCACTCACTGCTAAGAAAAATGCATTTTGATCTTCTCAAGTTATTGTCTTCTTCAAGCTTCGTGAAACTAGCCAAAAGCTTTTGGGTTGCACAGCCACCGAAACGCCCGCAATAAGTTTTTATAATGCTTTGCGTTTTTATTTACACCAGCTGAGATTTCAAATAAGTTTTTAAATCGGTGGCTTTGCACGTGCATACATTTTTCAAACGTTTTTGTGTCACATTTGCTCGAATCAAAAAGCTGAAGTCTTTGCTACCGATTCATCCCAAACTCAGTTGCTTTTGTTTGTAATGTTTAGAAAGAAAATCTGAAAATCTTTACTAATGGGTAGATCCAGAAATTCATTTTTTCCTGTCAGCGAAATTGCTCTGTCTATCATGATTGCATTCTACAGCGATCATGAAAACACGAAGCGTTGCTTATTAGAGAATTGAAAGTTCTTGGTTTGTTGTTGGCTTTCGAGGAATCAGCCTGCCGCGCTCTCATTTCATAACTTTGCGATGATTCAAGCTTGCGCATACTCACATTTCAGCAACATGTGCCCACAATTAAGAGCGACGCAAGGGTAAAACACTTGAGATGTAATTCGCTTGAGTCGCCCTTGCGGAGACATGTTGCTAAAGTGCTGTTTACTATTTAGGTTTTTACCGTAAATCTTTTTAGTATATAATAAAGAAGAACGATGAAACGTTAGAAAAAGATAAGAGTTGTTAATTGCAGAGGTTAAAAGCCTTCAATGAGGTTACCTGCTCTCGAAAAAGCATTGATACGCATTTTAATTAATTTCCTCACCTTTATTTTTCTTTTGATGTAGGAACATGAAAAGAAGTTGAAAGCGACCACTTGACTTGTTCTTGACCAACCTGAACAAATGCTGACTCAGTCATTTTACATTTGCGCAACAAACATCTTGTAAAGATTTGCCGAAAACAAAGAATAACCACAGAACGTCATCATAAACGAAACAATGTCGTGCAAAAACGAATACAGCTCCCTCCACGGCACTTGTCGCGAAAGTTCCGACAGAGGGTACAGCGACTCATACGCACAGTTCAGATCGAACGATGAGCTGGATGACGATGTTTTTTTATTGGAAAACGATAAGCCTTGTACGGTAAGTGGATGTAGAGTTAGGCGTTTGAATGGACTAGTTTGCAAAATCAAATGAATGTCAACCGTGATGGTTGAAGCGTTATATTCATGGTGGCCATTGTGTGATTTCACGATCTGGCAAACATTATTTGCACTGAGTTCAGGGTGCAGTGCTAAACAAAGAAGTGTGGAACGCACTCAATAAACTATCCATTTTCAACAGCACTTCAAACTCATTATTAAATTAGCATTTAATGAAGTAGGCTATTCACTTTCATTACGTTAAAAGCGAAAAAATTCACAGTTTTTAGGGCGTTGCACAAGAGATAACTTGTCGTTTATTCATTTATGTGACAACTCTGGAGCTATGCACAGGACATCTGTGTAAAAATACACATCTTCAAGTCAGGTAAAGAGTGTAGGAACGCCGTTCCTACGCGTTTCCGTCCCACTACAACCCTGACTGTATTGTTTCAAAAATTTACATATTGCCCTCAGCGATGAATGTCCATGCTACTTGCAGTGCTTTAACCACTTGCGTTTGTCAATAGAGCCTCCGCATGAGGCTGCCTCCTGGAAAACTGCAACGAGGCCCCGGGTAACCAGAGTTGCGGAGTTGGAGGTAAAATGTCCGACCTTTCCAAAATTTCCGACTCCGACTCCCGACTCCGTAACGTAATGTGAATAAAGTTTGGCTGTCAACGATTTTGTAGCAACTAGCAATCAATGGAAATCGTGGTACACAGCAAGAATCCTCTGTCTCAATAAAAGTTTCAAAAACATTGTACCATTTCAACAGGCACAAAATCGGATTCCTAACTTGGGCATGCGATGTAAAAATGATTCAATTGGATTTCAGGAGTCGGAGTCGGATAAAAAATCCGATTCCGATTCCTAGTGTTCTTAGAAATCCGACTCCTACTCCACCCAGCGCCTCCGACTCCTTGCGACTCCGACACCGACTCCGCAACCCTGCGGGTAACGTCACATATTTGCACAGCTTCTCGAGAAATGCTATAACAGCGCAATGGCCACAGGGAACAAAAATGTTCAGGTCGAAAATTGATTTATCAAAACAATAAAAGCGCGTGCACAATTAAGATTATTTCAAGACTCATATGTCGTCAACCTGCGACTCTTTTGAACATCTCAGCGACTCCGACAAAAATTAGCTGAACTTTGATTTATGTTTAGCGAAAACAAGTTCTTTACTATCAACTATATTTCTGATGCTGAAAAATTTTCAGAATAAATTTTTCGGTCAACAACAGTCAAAGACATTCACTACGTAACACATAGAAGCTATGTTGTGCAATCGTTCTTTAAACGCGTCAAAGCTAGCTGCATGCTTTTGTGATGTGACGGAGCAATAGCACCGAGTGAGCCCATCTCGAGCACAACCTACTGTATTTCTCAATTGTGGCAGCGAAAAGTGAAGGACAGGTCTTTGCGAAGAAAAGTAAAGCATAGCCAACAAAAGGTATTAATATGGATTCCAAAAAATGGAAAATCGAGGAAGAGAATGGAGAGTTTAAAAATAAATGGATGACATGTTTGCATTTACTGCAAATATCAAAGAATTGCACCTGTGCCTGTTTTGCGACGATGAATTGTCCAACAACAAGACGTAAAACTTAGAACGACGCTGTTAGAAAACATGCATCGTTTGGGGAAAAATGCCACAATGGAATCACAAGAAAAAAGCAGTGGAAGAATTGAAAGCATAGCTCCAGGCCCGTAACTACGGGGGCGCAGGGGCCAAGCACCCCTGAAAATGTTTTCGCCCCCTCCTGGAAAATTGCGTTAGACAAAGTTTAAAACTATTGGACATGGTTTTAAAAATTTGGTCCCCTGTCAGAAAACTCTTCGCCCGCCTTGGTGTCCTAAGCTGGTTCCGGCCTGCATAGATCTATCGTGAGCAAACATGTCTTTGACAAATATAATAAAGCAAATTTTGATGTGACTAAAGCCAGTTTTGTGATGATCCACGAAGTAATGAAAATAACTAAGCCTTTTACTGAAGGTTTAAATGCGTGAAATCATGTTTTATTATGGCTTCCGAAGATCTGCTCATCAATTTAAAACACAGGATTGAAATTTTCAAAATTTGAGGAAATGCCTTTGCCATCGAAGACAGTTGGGGTTGAAAGTACAGTATCAGTGCCATGCAAGTCAAGCACATCACTGCAGATTCAGCATTTTCTGTTGCTTGCGATGTATCATGAGATTTTGATGATACCGCTCAGGTAGTGCTGTTAGGCCGCTGCGTGAATTCGGAAGGACCAAAACAGGAGCTGATGAATGTGCTACTATTTGCCGGCCAAACAAGGGGGAAGATACCTGCAGCTGTAATTGAATATTTAACATAAAAGGCATAGACACAAGCTGCTTTGTATCTATTGCAATGTGGAACCAAGAGTAACAGAAGCTCACAAAGGGCTAGTTGTCTTCATGGAGTTGGAACGAAACGTGATATCATTTCACAGCATCATTCGTAAAGAGGCACTCTGTATCTAGTCCTTTCCTAAAGAATTCATAGAGTTATGAACTTAGTGATAAAATTCGTCAACAACATTTAGCAAAACGTCTAATTCGCAGGCAGTCTCGTGAATTGCTACAAGAAATCGTCAGCGAATATTCTAATTTGATTTTACAAAACAACGTCCGATCGCTTTCCTGAGGACAGGTACTAAGACGCTTTTTAGCATACTTGGAGTAAATTAAAGTTTTTCTAGATGGAAAGGGTCTTGAATTTCCAGAACTGACAACCGACAAATGGATACAGAAGTTTTACTTTATGGTAGATGTTACGCAACATCTGAACTGGCTTAATAAAATCTTCTAGAAGAGAGTACTTCATTTTTGTCTCTTCTCGAAGAAGTCTTTCTTTTCGAAAAAAAAGCTTGGCTTGTTTGTCAAAAACCTTAACAAAAATCTACAATATATCCCCTGCTTGAAGAAATACAAACAAGCTACCCGACAGCACTTGAATACAGAG
>JGI24158J21664_10012265_pt1 | contig 11367 bp, 10 predicted proteins | sample Ectturendosymbi3_FD_21664 | JGI IMG/M metagenome (IMG submission 21664)
TTGCCCGTATTTTGGCTGATTCGTTACATTTCGGTGTGTGTGTGTGACATGACAATCGCACCAAGGATTGCGTCAACAGCAGCAAATAATCTTCGCTGAAGGAACTGTCCTGACAAGATTCACTACAAGAGTCATTATGATTTGAGAAATTCTGCGTTAGTTCTTTTTGAAATTACGGCAAATTATTTATTTTCACAATCCCGGCTTCAGACACTGATTTTCAAAATACCGGCCTTTTACCGGCCTCTGCCAAATTAGCAGTAAAGTACCGGCCATCTGACAATCCTAGACATATGCAGTAGATCACTTTCGACCAGCAATATTGAAAACGATAATTTAGAAACTCTCTAGCCTGCATTCAATGTTTCCCAAATGCATGACAAGCTGTCTTGTTGTTTTTGACGGTCGGGTAACTAGAGTTGTTAATGACGACACACACCAGGGGTTGCTCGGGTCCTGTATGAAATTTAGTCAGACAGTGGTCGTAGTACTGAAAAATCCATTTCGAAACTAAGAAACAGTCACAGAAGTGGGGAGATTGATCTTTCGTGCATTTCAGTATGAGATGGAGCTGGATTATATTACTGTCAGTAGATTGTTGCTTGTCCCACTAGCAAAAGGTTTGTGTGAGAGCATTAGGAATTGGTTTCGGTTACGGTAATTGATCTCAATTTATCCTGGCTGTGGTATTGCATTCGGCTGCCTTGTGTATACGACTTCGAAACATCTTACATAAGTGGTTCGTGACTACAGTTTTAACTCTACCCACATGTCCTGCAACCTCATAGAATTTTGTACGGATTTTCTGTAATGATTCAGAAGCAATTCTTTCGCGTATTTCAGCTCATTGCCCCGGAGGTCAAACATTTCCATCAGAAACACACTTGAAAGAATTCACAAATCATATTCATTTAGTGAAAATGATTTGAAACGTGAAATGACTTTGGCAAAAAACTTGCTTCGGAAAGAGTCGAAGCTGCGTACTGTATATCGTTCGAACAATTTTTGTCATTTATAAAGCTGCGTTTGATTGTTCCTGGCAGCTGTAGCTCTTCCCGTCACCAGTGCTTCATGCGAGAGAAATTTTTCAAAAATGAAATTAGTGAAAACATTTCCCAGAAATTCCATGAAGAATGAAAGATTGGGTAATGTTGATATACTTAAAATTGGAAGGTACTAGCTGAAAAACAGATTTGGATGATTTCGTTGATGAATTTTGACAGTCGACATGATAAACGAAGGATTAAGTTACGTTGAGGTGATGATGATATAAAATTTGAACGTAGCCTGTGCAGGTATCTGTGTGAGAATTATATTGCTCTTTGTCTGAATCTTGTAGTAGCTTCTATTTGAATAAGAGCTGATGCTGCTGCCTACATCGTAGGCGAAATATATACTCTGTAAGATCTTAAAGTGTCTGATTCTTTGCTGAGAAAGGATTTCTTTCCATTGACATTGTCTGAATCTTTTTTGGTTTAGACTAGAGGTAGTGCGTGTTTCGCGTATGACAAGATAAATCAACGCAGGGTTGAGTCAGCTTTTGAGGACCAGTCAGGGAAAAATTCAGTGTGAATAATTAAATTACCGACTTTGTTGGGAATATCCTGCAAAATAAATTTTACGCCTGCTGTTACATCTTGCTATCAGGTATACGCCGATGCACATCTATCTGTGGCGCTGCTATGCTACTTACGTACAACTGGTGCCGAAACCTCGCTGCTGTTAACTGCATAGTACATTGAATAGTCGTCACCCTATCCACGCTGCACACTCGTACCGTGATAGTAGTTAGAAGATGGTTTGTTTTTATGTGCTGTGTAGGTAGAATATTTTGATGAAACTAGTTGGCTGTCAACAGCTTACTTGTCTCTGTGTCAAGATGGAATTCGTGGTTGGAACCAATTCGCTTTCATGTGAATTGTTTTCACTCTCTATAGCTTCTTTCGTTCATGTGAGGCCGGCACAATTGTGTACGGAAAATGGTGTTTCGATTTACATGTGCAGTGCTGTGGAAGTTGCATGGTTAGCACAGAATTTTCGGCATATCAGTACACGTGTGTAATTGCATCTACAGTGACGTTTAGGTGCCTCCAGGCCCGTAACCAGCTGCGGCGAAGAGTTTTCTGAGAGAGGCCCAAAGTTTTTAAACCATGTCCAATATTTTTAAACTATGTCCAACACATTTTTCCGGGGGAAGCAAAAAAAATTTTAGGGGTGGCTTCTCCCCCCTGGTTACGGGCCTGGGTGTCTCTAGCAAATAATAACGCTAGTTCATATTTAGTGATATTCACAAGCCTATGTTGGGTTTGATAGGGTTAATCATAGCAACTTAATCTTCAAAGCAATGAAAAATCACCATGGAAGATAGATATTTATGTTGCCCCCCCTACTTTTTCCTTGGCCCCGCAGTGGCCCCCCACTTTTTTCATTCTAGAATCGCCACTGGCGTCACAGTGTCGTTTTTAGCGAGTTTGTTTTAATTTGATTAACAAGTGAAAATATTTTTTCTGATGATGCATAAAGAGTGTGACAGAACCGTAGGTTTGGTCATAACATCAGAAAGTATTCCAAAATTCGACTAANCTAAGTCGTACTTGATGTTACGCAGGAATACCATCAGGATGTATTTGTTTCACAAGGGCACATATTTAAACTGTCGAAATAGCCTCCATTCACTGTCCAAATAATTCAGCTGATCTTCTGGTACAAGACGGGGAAAATGTATTTGCATTTGCTTTTGAACTAAGAGAATTTGTGAGATCTTGAACTGCAGCGGGATCTAATGAAAACCCCTATGATGGCAACAACTCCTTCCGCTAATCCAGNGTCTCCAAACTTCTTTGTCCGAGTGCCACAGAAGCTCTTACACAATAGTTTGAGGGCCGGACGGCTTACGTAACGTGATTGTTTCGGAATATGTTGCATTATATCAAATCAACAAATTTTTCCTAAATATACTATTTTTTCAGCATTGACAAAATGGCTTCGCGGGCCTTGGTTTGGAGCCCCTGCTAAGTCTAATAAATCGAAATCGTTTTTTAAATTTGCATGAATAGGACAATCAAGAANTGTCAACAATCANTCTTAAACCTTTTTTCACCANTATCTTCGATTGGAGGCTGAGACAATAACCATATCGTCCACCCACATGCAAATATTTCAATTATTTATGTAACCGTTTGCGGAACGCGCAACCGCGCAGCCACTAACGTACGGAGGGGGGAGGCCACTGTGCCATGGCCACCCCCTCAGACCCTAAAAATAAAAAATGTAAAAACAGTATTGTCTAAAACTTGCTTCCAGAATGCACAAAAATGCGTATTTTTAGGTGTAATTTTGCAAAATTTTCCCGGGGGCATGCCCCCGGACCCCCTAGAATGGTCGTGCCTTCGGCACTTCCCCTAAAGTTGATTTGTGACGTCACACGATTGTGACGAAACTTGCCCCCCCCTCAGAAGTTTTCTTCGTACGCCACTGCGCGCAGCCTAGGCTAATCGCACGCAACTGCATGGCTGACTAAACCGGATCGCAAGCAATCTGTTTGATATTGATACGCGTGTGAAGCTGACTGAACATGTTTTGTTTCATCCGATATACGCACTTTTTTCACCCGATTAGCGCATGCGAACACTGTGATAACCCGAAGATGTATTTATATTCTTAGATTTATTGTAGTTGTTGCTGAATTTATACTTGCAAAAAAACAGACTTAACGGGATTTTTCATAATTAACCCTAGATACCCAGGTAGAGTCCGAAAAACTCAAATCTGACTGGTGAAAAACAGCAGTGGGAGCCCTGTGTACTGCGCCTTCACCTTGCGTTTTGCTAATCTGCTTGGCTTCAGTCAGGTGTGATTCCACATTTCGTCATGCGATCCTTCTGACGTAAGAAAAAAGAATGCAATGTGTGCTGAAAAACGTCGACGCGCTTTTCTCGTTAGAGCGTAGCGTGTTTTAGTGTTGATAACATCGTTTCAATCTTTGATCGTAAAAGATGTAAGCAAGAAATAGAAATAATGAGCAAATGAGTGAAATTCAAATCTTGGTTGTGTTCTGGACAGGTCTTTGGAAATACCGTATGCAGGGCAGTCGTTTGCTGCAGCAGCTAGCCGGAGAAAACGAAATTTCACTGCGGGTCGTAGAATTCCCATAGTTAACTTAGCGACTACGGTATCTTTGAAGCCTTGCAACAAAGATATCTTGGAGTTGGTAAAGCGCTCCAGTTAGGTCAAGCGTCAGATGAACTTTTGCTCTTTTTGAAATTTTTTAAAACATACGGAAACACGACGCAGTTGCTGCCCGTGAGTGGTCAAAAATTCTGATGAATTTCGTCCTGTTGTGATTGATAGTCAAGTGGCAGCTTCAGAATATGAGGTACAGTCACTAGCGTACGAAGGGGGGAGGCCACTGTGCCATGGCCACCCCCTCAGACCCTAAAAATAAAAAAATGTATAAACAGTATTGTCTAAAAACTTGCTTCCAGAATGCACAAAAATGCGTATTTTTAGGTGTAATTTTGCAAAATTTTCCAGGGGGCATGCCCCCGGACCCCCTAGAATGGTCGTGTCCTCGGCACTTCCCCTAAAGTTGATTTGTGACGTCACACGATTGTGACGAAACTTGGCCTCCCATCGGAAATTTTTTGCGTACGCCACTGGGTATAGTCATTGGAAATAAAGCACAGTCGTCCGCGAGCGCCACTTTTCGCAAAAAGCAAGTTCTCTTTGAAAATGCTTAGCTGCGTCTTCAACACTCACTCATTCCAAGCGTTTTATCCAACCCGCATCTTGGACTTTGTTGAAAGTCGCGTAAGCGGGGTAAACGGATGGTTGTGCCATTCAGCAGGTTTTGACCTGCTGCAAGACTTCTGTTGTGTTATTCGTATCACGTTTCAAAGTTATAAGCTTTGGTTTAAAGTGCACAAGTACAGTCCGTGCAAAGTGTGCCTTTGTAGTTTTGCCAATGATGTGCCCTGCTCATTTACATTATAGAATAAAACGTAGGCAGACAGGAAAGCTGTTTAGAGATGGACGAAATCGCCTGTCAAGACTACACGACCAGTTGGAATCGGATGTACAACGAACACATTGAACGAGACGATGTGTGCGCCGTGGTTACCAATTACGACAGTTATGCACAGAGCTACGAGAAGGATTGCNCAACACTCCGGTTTAGTCTGCCGAACGTTGTTACGCAGTTACTGATGGACCATATGCCAGAAAGCCTGTTTGGCAGCGAAACAGTCGCCATTCTAGACGTGGCAGCAGGTGGGTGTGCCTGTGTAAGTGCAGTAATTCAAAATCTAGATTTCTGTATCCTGGATCAAACGTTTTTCGTGTAGTTTTTTTTAATCACACAACGACACCCATGTTTTAACCAGAGTTCTCTAAGCTTTTTGTCTGAGGCCCACAAACCATTTCGAGGGCCGTACATCTTACGTGATGTGATTGTTTCGGGATAAGTACTGCTAAATCAACCAAACTTTCGTGAATATAGCATTTTTTCATTATTTACAAAATGTCTTTGCGCCCAGTAAAATGGCTTCGCTGGCCGAATGAAAGGGCTTTGTGGGCCGGACTTGGTTCGCGGGCCGTAGTTTGGAGACCACTGTTTTAACCTCACAACAACCTTGATTCAAAGCAGCTGCGTTCGAAGTGTAATGTTTATTTGATTTCATTAATCACTTGATACAGTAGTTCCAAAGTGGGTCGCGGCCCAAACAAGCGTTGCGATGAATCAAAAAACTGGTTCGCGCCTGGTTGTATAATTTCAACGCTCCTTTTTTTCCTCTTCAAATTTTTTTAATGTTTTTCAGAGTAGACTGCATTATTGCATCAAACGAGTAGATTGCTAACGTTGCAAACGAAATTAGCAACTCACTGCCCATAATCATCCATGCAATCATTATTTGTTTCATGTTTTTGAAAAACGCTGTTTGAGGCTTGGGTTACGAGATGTTCACCAAACTCAGATTTGGGTGGCGCACAAAAAGGTTTGGGAACCGCTGACGTAACAAGTTTGGTAAGTAAGTTATCAGAGCACATGATGTACTTGGTAAAATTTCTAAATAGCTGAAAACTGACAAAACTCAGTGATTTGGTAATTTAATATTAAAGATCGTCACTACTGCAAACCCAGCCGCCAATGGATAAAATATTAAATCAGAGCACAGCTTTCCTAGCCCAACGTAGCACAAAAATCGTTTTAATCCTGCAGTAGAAAAGAAGTTTTTGCTATCATTACGTGGCGGCAGAAACAGTGGGCCTGAAAAGACAACGTTCAGCGTTGCGTAATGTTTTTCACGGGAGTCGTCTCTACTGCTTGATCACATGATTCATGCACAGTGTTGAGTAATACCAATATGCTGTAGCTTTTTAGCTTTCACTTAAGAAAACATATTCTGCTGGCACCTTTAATATATCACTGTGTATACACAAACGATTTTAGTCTTCGCCACTGGTTAAAGAAAAGAAAGCCAGCACCTTTATTGAAATAGTTATCTGAAGTGTAAGTATTGTTGTGTAGGCTGCAGCTGGGTTGCAAAGATTCAGGTTGCTTTAGGAATAACTGGTTCCTTCGCTTTAAGGCGTCCAGGGTTATTGCAACTGCATCCGATTCTCATTTTTCAAACACAACCTTCAGCACTTTGGTTTCGGGGACTTCGAGTTACCAATTCGTCTTTATGCGGCATCTGAGTATAGGCAAACCGTAATGCTCATGACCGCTGCAAGCTTGTTGTAGACGTTGCTAACTGCAAAAAATTATTCTGAACGCATACCACTCTCATTTGTGCAACGATAGGGTTAAGCTTATGACCTGAAACTACGATCTGATGTTTTGCTTGAAGAATTTGAAATAAAAAGTTGTGAGACCTCGTAATTGTAATGTGAAGCGGTGTGCTCAGAAAGCTTTGATTCTGACGCAAGTCACGTGAAAGGAATAAACGTTAAGCGCCCGTCAATGTACTGAGGAAGCAGATTGTGTCAAACGCAAAGCTGTGAAAAGCAAGTTTGGTTTCTTTTAATGAAGTAGATTCAAGGGCTATTTTAAAGATAACCTCATTTTCTTCTGATTTTTAAATTGCGACACAACTTTGTATTTACGAAATCCGTATCAGAATATATCGTAAAGTTGAACTGTTACTTCATAACAACTTTACTTCATAACAATTTTACTACTTGACATTATTGCTGACAGCATCCCGTGCGTTGTGGGCTTTGCTGTCTTTCAACAAAATCAAACATCTAGGTCCATGGCGATGTGATCATCAGAACTTGTTGGGATTTGCTCAGTTCAACGCATTAAAAGTTTGCAAAAAGCCCACATTGATGCTTGACTGTGGTGACACGTCAGCTTCCCATTCAGTTTTGCGAATACAGCGCGGAAACGGGATCATAATTCATCAAATCAGTCAGCGGCGGCTCGTGACTGTGATTCATGGGGATGCTGCAAGTCCTACCAAGGATTTTATAAAGACTAAACAGCATCACGTTTTCCTCGGCAGCGCGGTAGGACATCTCTCTTTTACAAACCAATTGCGAGACTTCTGTATATTGCTATGCTGCATGCTATGGGGTGAATGACTGGTGAGGCATTAGTATCTTTAAAGTTAAATGCACATAAAACACGACGCGAGTAACATCATCCAGCTCGCTTTTTGCTCATCCACTGCAATCTGCTCTTGTCTCACACGCATAACATTCCCTTCACAGTCATTCAGTGAAAAGGGACATTTGTTTCGCATCACGCCGGTTGTCTTAAAATAACGTCACAATTTACCAACTGCAATTGTCGCAGTCGCATTGACTCAATATATCGAGAACAGAAAGTACCATAGATATCATATCACACATCCGTACTAAGGAAAGGAGTGCCTGATCAGTTTGGAGTTTATACGGACAAGGCAATTGTTATTCCTGGAAGTACATAACACAGTGATTTGACGCCATTCATTAATAGAACGATGCTGCGATCGACTACCATTTGCGTGAACTAATTTCCAAAGATTTTAAGTGCGAGTAGCCATAGTTAAAGGTTTACTGAAACACTGTCTGGTAGTGCTTTAAAACTAAATTGTTGGGCAGTAATGAAGTCAGGCTTAATTTTGGTAATATATAATAGTATTTGCCAGAAGCCGACTTGAGATTTTAACTCAAGCACGAATGTGAGCCCGACTTTCAAACCGGTTTTCATTCTGACGCAATTCATAACACCAGGGCTAATCCAAAATTATATTCTATACGGTGTTCCGAATTTGAGGCTGAGAAAACGACAAGTCAAGCGTGTGCTCAAAGCACGTTCAGGATAACAGCCAATCAAACCCAAAATCACCTTGTATTGCAAATCAAGACCAACTCCACATGCAACATCACCTCAGAGAATTTTCAACCTCTTGTAGTGTTAAACGCCTGTACATGCAGTAAATATCACCACCTACCAAAGAGGTACAAAGTGAATCTACTCACAACAGAAAAAAATCTTGCGCAAACAGGAACGACCCCGTGACTGTTTCACTCATTGTTTCTCACTAAATTTCAACTGTCAAGAACAGCGTGGGCCAACTACTTCTCACCTCCGGGCCATTTTACAATAACGTGACAACTCGCCGGCCGCTTCCAGCAATATGATGTATAAAACAACTGATTCACAATATTTAAAATTAAAAATGGGAAGATAAATGAGAATATCAATGAAACTATTGCACAATAGCAATTTACTACAAATCTCTAAAAGTGGGATGCCTGTGGTCGAGGCGTCTCTGACACTATAATCGTTCCTTTATCAAAACCAGTGTTAGTGGTATTGATAAAGGAACTAGTATAGTGTCAGAGAAGTGTTAGTAGTAGCATGTCCGAGACTATTATCCAGTGTTTCGCGTGCCATTCAATTTCTGTTTTTAGATTGGACTTGCTTCATCGTAGAAAATGTACTCTCACACACGTATTTATTTGCAAACATCGAGTGCATTTTTAGTGCGAAACCTTGCAGTTTGAGAAATCTTTCTTTGCTGACTAATTTCCCGAAGCTCTCTACAGTCTCTAACACCGTTAGCATTGTACATTTTTATTGAAAGATGCCATGCTTGTTCCAATTAAAATTACCTATTGCGGGGATGGGCAAATAATGCGGCTCGAGGGCCACTTTGTGAAGGCCGCGTTTAGTGGATAGATGAGACAGATTTATTTGGCGGTACTGAGATCATTTCGCCAGATGTTCTCTTCAAGACGACGAACGGCGGGACACCGAAAAACAGAGGTCATCCAGACAGGTGCCACAGCGGAGGGTTAGCGACGGGCCGCACTTTTTAATTTAATCGTAATATAAATAAATAAACAAAATGGTACACAGACAAGGTGTTGTGCTTGTGCAAATTCACTTTATCCAGCGCAAGTAATACAGTGAGACAAATTTAACCTCACCCACTTTTCAAAAAATTTCAGATTTGAGGATTTTTTTTTGAATGCTTACGCGGGCCACTGAAAATGCTGTGTCGGGCCACATGCGGCCCGCGGGTCTGTAGTTGGACCACACTGGTCTAGAATAAATATACATACCCAAAGCAATCACCGCAAGTAAGATTCACTACCAGTTTAATACAATGTCATATCACGATGCTTTGTAAAGCTTGTGTTTACAATGTAATTAGTTACTCTACCTCTCACCAGCATCATGATGAACACAATAAATCTGCTGCATGTCACCTGGTCGCTGCACTTGCCAGCGCCGGATTTAGGGGGGGCTCAAGGGGCCCTGGCCCAGGGCCCCCACCACGTTCATGTGCGTGCCAGTTAGACATTTTTACCGAGGAAAATTTTTTGTAGACACTACCAGTAGTATTTCACTTAAATATTATTTGATATTGTAACGAAACAACTGTTACGCTTACTGGTTTCTTGAAAGTTTGTCAGGTATCTGAATCTAGTAAATGCAAGGCCAAGCTTTGCAGAACGCATTAGCTTACGTATCTACTCGTTTCTGGTAGATTTTGGGTCTGCACAGCCGCATGTGAGTAGCATTGTTAAGAACGGCTACCATACGTCCTCTTTTTGAAGCACATGTCCACGTTTGTCATGAGAAATAAAATATTCTCCGAGCACATTCAAACATGTCAACATGTCGTCTGTTTTGTATTTCTTATTTTACATAGCTATCATCAGCAGGCCTACCGTAACTAGAGGTTTGAGCCTGGGTGGAAAACTTATCTTAGTTTGTGGGAGGGCCTGCAAGTTGTCTAATTAAGCTATGTTTTGGTTGAGTTAATTCTCGGCAGAAAAGATGGGAATGCTTTCACATTAATCGTTACATAACAGTGGTAAATCTTTTTTCAGTGTTTCAATGACTTTGGCATTAGAGTGCGGACTGCTGACTCCACTATACTGTACTGGCTTTGCTGATGAACCGTGATACGTGATCAGTGTAATGCACATAGCTTAGTTTAGTAGTTTCTAGTAATTATAGCTAATCAGTAATGCTAAAAAATGAAGAAATACGTCAGACCTATCCCTTTTTCAGAAAAGGACTAAATGATTTTGAAGCTGAGTGAATTATGTGTGGTTGCATTTATACAGTTCGCAAGAAAGTGAAAAGACTATTGTGACTTTGTGGATATCGAGTACCAAAAACGTATTTCTCACAGTGTAACCAGGTGGCTGTCACTTTATCCTAGCTTGCCAAGGATGCTTCAAATGTACCCAGCTTCACATTCATACTTCATGTCCATCGACTGGCCAACTGTTCTGAAGCGTTTTTTTGGAAATTCTCTGAGCGAACTCTGTTGGACACATTATGACACTTGCAACCATTTGTGGTTGCTTTTAATGAGCAAGTTCGGAATATTGAGAAATCCAAAGCATCATTTGTTGTGTTTGTATCGTGTTTCGCCACTGTGAAGGCAAGGATTCAAGTGAATTCAAGTGAGACAATCAGATATACATATCAAGCAAAGTTAAATCAGCACTAAGAAAACTCAAGAGAAGGCAAGGGTCACGACTGTAATTTATTCATGTCAGATGTATCTGTATTGTACAAGTCTTGTGTTGCACGTCTGGCTAAATTGACCACTTTATTTGCTGAATATGTATTGACTAGATTCCTCCGTTTGCAAACAACTGAATGGTAAAATGATGAACCCTGTGAGTAGTATCTGCTTGATAGAAACGTTTCTATTGATGAAGCTGAAGTAAACTGTTTGACAAATACCAAAACGTGTTTGAGTTCGTGCAGAAAGATCATCAACCGAACGCAGTTTTTTTGTAAATAATAATAATAGTAATAATAATATTTTATTGCGGACTCATGGTCCATATCACAGACACAAGAGCATAAAAGGTGGCTTGCTATACATCATCGCACATTACAGAAACCGT
>JGI24158J21664_10012266_pt1 | contig 11364 bp, 7 predicted proteins | sample Ectturendosymbi3_FD_21664 | JGI IMG/M metagenome (IMG submission 21664)
GTTACTTCGCAATTACATTTTGAAATGTGTGCAGGACTTTATGGACACCCTGTACTTTAAAATGTCACCTTGTTATCAAAATGTCACCTTGTTATCGCGCCAAATCGTCACCGACTAGAATTTCTACTACAACTAATTATTTTTCACTGCAAGAAGCTCAAAAGTGGGAACATCACTGCATCGATCCGGTTGAAAAGGTCGACTGGTAAGGTCACATTGCGAAAGGTATTTATCTGAAACCCATTCGCAGCATAATCTAACAGCCAACATTTTTCAGTTTAATTCGGGCGTCAAGGACTGTTGCTAAAATGAAACCTTTTTAAACTTCTTTTTGCCGTTTGAAATGTCGAAAAAAAATTTTATTCGAGCTCAACGGCTGTGTTTTCTGTCCCTAATTGTAACTTGTTGATCAACGTCTTCTAACTCGTTTATCATATGCGTGACAAGCGCTTTCAGTTGATATCGCTAAACTTCAATTCAGTTTGCAATCTGAATTTCTTTGTTCGTCGCTGGCCAAGCGATNTGGATCAAGATTTTTATCACATTATAGTCCAATTGATCCGTTTCTTGAGCGTGCTCCACTGTAGCATATATTTTGATCAGCGCAATTTTTGGATNAGGAAACCAATATACCGACCCTTATCTCGATTCTATGAATTGCTCGAAAACAGGATTGATATCAATCAAAATCAACTGAATTTCGGAGGTTTAGTACAGGTTTTCATGCGGTTCAGCAAGAGCTGACCTGTTTCGTTTGGAGTTGATTTTGCGTACTTATTGCTTTCCACATTATTTCTTAAAACTCGCTATTGATACATTAATGTCGTTGTGACGCTGCTCATTCTAAGGGTCTGGAACTGTAGACAATAGCAAATTTTTCCGAAAAACAATTTACAGTAGGCCTGCACTTGGAGTGTTCTTTCTCTGATGCCCATTGGACTTAACTCAGGATGCACTCCTCATTCCATTGACGATTGGTTAATGCCTTTAATGTAACTCGTCTTAACTTCAGGTTATTAAGCCACGATGTTCTGATCGAATTTTATAGTGGGTAGCTCTGCGGGTCCTGATGCTCTTTATAAACAAAAACTAAAAATGCAATAAAATAGTGGGTCGTCGTGTATCTCGAACCCCTTAAAATTAGTGGAGCGTCCGGCCTCCTTGTTCTTCCGACTAAACAACGTCCGATACTGTGAGCGAGAAAAACGTTGTGCTTCAAAGATATTCACAAATTAAAAATTCTTGAAATGTTGCATATATCCAAAAATAACTCCCATCCGCTTTCAAACATTATTTATTAAGTTGGGGGATATTTTCCATATTGCGTTCATATAACACTAGAGAAGGCCGTCTCAGGGAAATATGCTTCCCAGGAAATAAATTTTTAATTTACGGTTCAAAAATATTTTGTTTCTATGGAGGTATCACTATGAGAAGTACTAGAGAAGATTAAAAGTACAGCTGTTTCATTTTCTCAAAAACGACTACAAATGAATACGAATTATATCTTCCAAACCATTACCATGCTTTCCAAATTCTCCAGTGAAAGTAACATTCAGTAATTCAACATACACCACACGGGATTTGCCTATCTGCTTTAGTTCAGTGTGCGTTTGCAACATGTGTCTTTCATTGTCTTTTTCCCATTTTTGGAGAAAAGAGCAAAAACATTAAACCAACAAGAAGTCTTTTCGATAGGAAAATGAGCAATATATCTGTCATCAATTTGACAGGTTTCTGACTGTTACCTTATTCTTCAATCACGATGTAAGAGCACCTAATCGAAAAGCAACGTGCTGTTCTGGATGTCCTGGAATGATTAGATAAGTCTTGCTTTCGCAAAAACAGCTTTCTACACTAGGCTGTAAGACTAAGATACAAATATTGTCTGCGCCTATAAATACAACCTAACCAGTAGCGTAACTAAGCGGGGGCTAGGGGGACATCTGTCCCCGGGCATATCATTTTGGGGACGCCAAAACAAGTTATGACTTATTTGTATAAAGTGCTCTCAAAAATGGATATTAGGAAGTTTATCAAAAGAAAAAGCATTTCTGCTGGCCTAGTGGCGTATCTAGGGTATGGCAGGCATGGCTCGTGCCATGAGCGCCAGTTTGATGGGAGCGCAAAAATTACTTGGCAAAAATCAAAATCTGCGACTTGCAGTTTCTTCAACCTCCATTTCGCGCCCGTACAACGATTGACTGCACAGCTGCACAGTGGCGTAACGAGGGGGAACAATTCCCGTGCGCCGAACCACTGCAGAGCGCGCCGAAAAAACTCAACAATGTCACAAGTACTTTCTTCAACACAGTGCATTTTCTTCCGAAAGACGTCAAGTTCGAACATGGGGGCGTCAAACTTGCTTCTTTTCCCTGGCGCCCAGAACAGTAGCTCTATTTTCAATAGGGGGCTTTACGGTTCTGTGGGGGGCTTTGCGTTTTTGCGGGGAGGGCTTGGCGTTGTAAAATAGACAAAAACTCCACTGATTTGTAGTGTTTCACGTTTCAATTAAGGGGACTTGAAGGTTTGTTTTGGGGACTTAGCCCACCAAAACCCCGCGTGCCGACGGGAATGGCGCCATCTAACCTCGTTACCCCCCTGCAGCTGCATCAATACAGCGCACTTAACTAATGTAATAATTTGGATGTGTTGGGTCAGCATCAAGCATTGTGACAAAACTGTGGTATCGTCACACAGAAAAACGGTCTGGCATTGTGACAGAACAAGAACGCTCGCTTGCAATATCTACAAGGCTTCGTCCTCACGCTATAGCTAGGCTTAGTGAATCAGTTCGCACTGCTGCTTTTCCGGCAAGAGGATGTTAATCAGAAGGTGGTTTTAAGTTAGTGACTGTGAGAATATGACTGTTACGCAAATAACTGCTCTTAAGCTCCAACAGGCTTACAAATTACTTGAAACTGCAGCGGCACACGCCGAATTTACGAAAATTTTTCGATGGCCACTTTTGTCCAATAAATAGGCTGAAGCCTAGGTTGTTCAACTGGAGGGCGTGTAAGGTTCGCAAGGGGCCCGGGGTATGACAGCGACATGTTGTTGAAAGGCAGGATAATGGCAAATGAATTGTTGTTCTGTATTTTGTATTTGATTTTGAGGTTACGTGAGGCGCCAATATCAATGACTTAACGCGAAAGGAGGCGCGCCTGAAGTTTAAGAACCTCTAAGCTAGCATTTCTTAACCTTTTTCTACCTCAGCACCCCTTTTGGTCACGCCTAAGCAGTCCACCACCCCCACAATTTGCTAACACCTGGCTACTATAAGGATAATAAAGACAAGTGCAGTATATCTTCCTTTTACTTTTGACCACCACATACGTGACCTTACCCAGCACCACCCCCTGAAATTGATTTCAGCACCCCTTGGGGACGCTAGCACCCCAGGTTAAGAAACATTGCTCTAAGCTAAACACAATGCCCCAGTCCACAGACTAGGGAAGAGAACCACAGTGGCTCCTTGAAACATTAGCAGTTAGCATCGTTACCGTGCCAGCCGATTAAAAAATGTTAACTCATGAACGAAGAGATGAGCTGTCTTATTCTGTCAAACTGTTTGGCTGTCCCACGTTCAAAAGTGCTTTTGCTTTTGTAAACGTAACCTATTCTACTATCCAAAATAAATGTGGTTTGGTTCAAAAATTTTTTCTTTCGTAGTGGGAATATGTCGTGTGATTTTTTTGCAAGATTTGCAATTTGGTCAGCCAATGCAATATGAAATTATGTAACACTATTATTTCAATGTTTTTATAATCTTTATGACAAAAATAAATGACTTTAAAAGTATGTTATGGTCATTATGGACAATTTACATTTTTATTTGCTGAAACGTTTAAGGCAAAAATAAACACACATTTTCTGTTTGAAAATATTCATTTACTTCATAGTTTATCTATCGAAAAAATGTTGCCTATATGTAATATTTAAATTATTAAAAAGGGCGCACATTTAAACTTTGCCATGGGCGCCATTTTGCATAGATACGCCACCGTGCTAGCCGACATGTAGAAAACAGTTCGGACAAAAGATTTCGGAAGTGAGTTCTGTTCAACCAGCACAGATTAATGAGAGAATCGCATACGTATTTATTGACAGTTCAGATCCATTTCAGACTCAGTTGTGTGAATATGCGCCGATTCAGCAAAATCTGTAACGGATGACAGAATGTACACGTTTGTGGCAAACTCGTACAGTATACAGCCCCACTTGAAAAAGATTGGAATGGAGCGCGTGCTTTCATGGGGCATTTTGTTTGTGGTGTAGAAACAGTACAGCGTTTTGTGAACATCCGTTTGCATTGTAACATCAGCAACCTGAAAAATATAAGCAAAATGTCGACGCTGCGCCACCTCTGGAAAAATTTCTGCGGACGCCCATGGCTACTTCCACCCTTTCAGCAAGCTTTCACGTACAGGCAAGTCAGGCTAAGCTAACAATGCACGGAATTGAAAACTAAACAAAACGTGTTATGACGGCACAACCGTTCTTGAATAGTTTACATTTTGCCATACAACTGAAGATGGAACAAATCTACACATTGTTCTGTTCTTGTTGCTTGAATAATGTTCAATGTAATCAATAGTTCAAAACTGAACAATTTAAAAACTATTCAAGAATTTTCAAGGACGACGAAAAATATTCAAGGGCAACAAGATGTTTTTCNAGAATCAAGGACATAACGAGTTTTGATAACAAATTCAAGGTCAGTCCTTGGCGCTCAAGGACGTCTGGCAACCTTAGATTGACAGCAATCATGCTATCACTTCCCGCGCGCTTCCCTGAAATCATATGTCCCACTAAACCAGTGCATTATGCAATAAAATAATTTTTACATCGGTGGTGATCGCCGTGGCCGGTTAGCTCAGTTGGTTAGAGCGTCGTGCTAATAACGCGAATGTCGCGGGTTCGATCCCCGTACTGGCCATTAACCATTTGTTTCAAAAAGATGGCGATTAGTGAAAAGGCTGTATTCGTTTTCGGGTGGGTATCCAAAGTGTCATTTGTCACTGCATACTTCAATCAACGCAGCGTGAAATTTGAACAAGCTAATTGGCCATTCCTCTGGAATTGCCTTTTGCCTCGAAGCGAACCGCAACTATCCTGTTTTTACTCACATTTGTCACATCGCTTAAGGCAGAGTGGCCCGAACCTTCTCAACGTACGCCTATGGTAAGTTGCGATTATTACCCAGAACTCTTCAATTTTGGCCAAACAAAAATATTGCTTGAAATATCAGTTACATCCCATAATTCAAAGGCATCATTTGAAACATCAAAAAACATAACATTGTCCACATATTTGTATAAACGCTACGTTTTCCTTCAAATTAATGAGTCAAGAAGCAAAAATCAATCATTCCTGCTTATTTCGCACAGTCGGAAAAAGTCTGCAACAGTCAGAACAACTGTTTCAGAAAGAGCTGAGGTTTACGCTGAAGTATCAAAGTGGGACGTTGACATCTGAACATTGAATGCTCCAAACCAGAAAAAATCCGGCACGGATTTCTTAAATTCGCACTTTGGCAATTAGACATGTTTCGCGTCTTCGCAGTCTAAAGCCATATAGCAGTATCATGTTATAGGCACTTTTGACCTGCAACAAATAACTGCTGTATAGCAAGCTAGGCCTGGAACCGTCATCACTGTACAGCAGGTAAAAAGCTGGAAGAAAAGACTGCAACATGGAAAACAAGTCAACGTGCGAAAATACATTACAGCTCAAAACCCCGGCCACACTTCCGATCATCAGGCGATCACGCAACTAACCACATATCTGGCCAGCGTCCAGTCACGGAAATCGTGACCAAATATCTTGTGACCACCCATAAAGACAGTCACGATTTAATTACAGGAGTGTCCATTTTAACCAATCAAGACGCTTAATTTAATGGGGATTCCCTCACAATTTCAGTATAAAAAGGGGTGATTTCGCACCCAAAATTTGGGTTGGAACTAACTGCGTTTGCGAACTGTTCCAACCTCTTCGGGAGTACAAACTTAAAGTTTGGATTCAGAAGTAAAACACTCTGCCTCTGGGGCTATGCCCACGTTAAGCCTTGGGAGTCCATATGCCTGGCCCTTGCTCAAGAGTTTCTAACTGGTTAAGTCCTGTCCAGGGATTTAAACCGGTCAAGGTTGGTGGCTTGTCCGGGGAGAACTCTGCTGGAATAGGCAATAAAATAAGGAGTCTTCCTTACCAGTTTATAAAATTGGCATGTCCGGGTTAACCCCTGTCAAATAGGACGGCAAGAATTGGTTTGTCCTGGCTAACTTATGCTACTTTATTTAACGTTAAGAAAGTAACTTGTTGTATCGAAGAGAATGACTTCGACAAAATTCAGATTTCGTGTCACGCCGAAAAGATTAACTGAAACATGACTATGCTGAAGAACAGCGGTTCACTTTGACTAATGATTAGTTTCCGTTAACGAGGCTTAGTTTCATGCGAAGCGTTCAGAACAAAAACTATGAGAATTGAAACGAGTCAACTGGTTGAAACTTAAGCAAATCGTTGAACAGATAATTGCTTTTGAGATTGAGTGTCATATTAAATTATTAGTTAGGAATTGCATCCAACTACTTTCATTGACAGTTGCATGAGTGTTCTTGTTCGAGAAGTGTATCAAGATAAAGTCATATACTTGGTGAGTACCATTGAGTATTTATTACTGTGACATATTCGTAATATCAATAAAAGTCGATAAATAAAACATGTTTTGTGTTTATTGCCGGTAAGCTTAATAAAATCTCAGATGTAAGTCGGTACATTAAGCAGACAAGTATCTGTGAACATGGACCGTGGTACAGTTAAGATTCGAACCCACTTAATTAAAAAGGCTGTATCTAAATGGGAATTTTAGTCTTCCTACCACAATAGGAAGATAATTTTACCTTCCAGTGACGACGAGGCAAGGAATGCTCAACTGAACACGAGGAATTCAGTTCTAAAACTGTTGCTGATAAAGCGCAGCGCAGCACCTACGAATGGCCTTCGCCGCTTTCGTACAACCCTAGGGCCGGGTCGCCCACAGACACATAAACCGAAACCGAACACAATTGTCGCATCAAAATTTGAATAAATTCTTTTTGAAATTTTGCATGTTTAACCTCATCTTGAACTTTAACTTCACAAAACAGTACATTCCACCACACAAGGGAATTTCGGCAGTTTTCCATCCTGTCAACCGCTCGTCTGCTGCACTTTGCATGACACTGAATATTTGTCCAGCAAGCACTGACCAACCGCGCTGCAGCACTTCTTGTTGATGACCGGAGGATTACAGAACACATGGCGCAGCATGGAGGATTTGCGGCACACACAGTAACGTGTGTCTTTCGACGAACGTCGTCGCCGACGTAACCGAGACCTGGGCGTCGGAAGGATTTTTTCAAAGGGAGTGGGCAATAGCGGTGAGAGAGGGCAATAGCGGTGAGAGGGGGCAATAGCATAGTGGATCCAGGGAGGGGGCAATATCGGTGAAATTTCATTTTACCCACTCGAAACTGAGAAAATAACCTTTTTTGCTGAAAATTTAATTAAAAAGCCAAATTTTGAAAGCCAGGGGCCAAGACCGCCCCCTGCCTCACCTTCCGACACGCATGAACCGAGGGAGACACCGAACAGATCAAGTAGGTAAAGAAATGCGCTGCTGCACGATCGAGTAAATGTGAAAGACGCGAACAAGAATCAAATCACAGCAAATGCAATATCGCCTGATTTCGAACTCATCGCACAAACGTCACTTGAGCACCGCGAGCGCGCGCGAATCATCAGCATCCGGTTTAACGAAGCGAAGTGAACAAGATGAGGGTCCGTTTCAGGGACCGAATTAACGAGACAAGAAGTTAAACGGGGCGACCGGGCAGAAAACAACGTAATCTTGATTTTCTTTTCGCAAGAAAAAATATAGCAGCTAATCTATGGGCGTCCACAAAGAAGAACAAGCACCGCGTTTCAAGCAACACTGACCGCAGAAAAAAAAAGCACCAGCACACATTTGGTTACACACAACACACATCGTACATCAACGGGGGTGGGGGGGTGCAAACCAGGAGTTGTCATCGCTTTCTCTCACATTCCCGGCGCTTTACAATCCCGCCCGCCATGCTTCCTATGACTGACGCAATGGGCGCGCATTGCGTCAGTGCGCGCTTTTCGTCGAATGACGCGCGAGCCATATTGACGTCAGCGTTTTTGAACCTAAACATTCAAAGGAGCGACCTCTGGCTGGTGGTGGCGACGGCAGCGGTCGAAAGAAAAGCGCCAGGATCGAGGGAGGCGGAACCTGCCGTGGCGCCGAAAAAAAAAACATGAAAAAAAGCAGTAACGGGAAAACAAAGTCGAGTTGAAGCAGGGAGGGGCGAGACGACGCAGCAAGTAGAAAAAGCGGAATCGCATGTTCAATTGACAAATGGCAATGCACCGTAACGATATTCTTGATAATATGAACGTCGCGCTCGGAAACCGACAACACAGACAGTATGACGTAAGCGCGCACAAGACAAGCTGAACGTGAAGGTCCTTGACACGACACGACGCCAACATGCTGCTTTGATGGGTGACAGCGACTGGCACGAAACCCGCTCAGATTGCCGAGTACTGATACGAAACTCGCTCAAATGGCCGAGTCGTGCTGAAACGACCACATCTTATCTCCACATCACCAGCACCAAAAGTCAAGTTGGGAATCACGACGCTTCGGCAACAAATACGTACAGATTCGCACATTGAGCAGTGGCAGTTCGCTGGACAGCGTTAATTTGGAGGCAGTCACAAGGCAGTGTGTCTTCGACTTATATCGGACTTGGAACTCGAATCGTCGCCTGTTCGGGAAGTTTCGGACGGTTTCGGATACGGCCGGTAGTTGAAAGGCGCCACTTCCTGCACGACGCGGCGCACGGGCGCCGCAAAGAAGTGCGAGGAGGAGGAGGGCTCAACCGGGTTTGTTCTTGACGAGCTTTCGGTTTCCTGCAACAGAAACAAAAAGCGGTAATGCGTGAAAAAGATTTACGGAAAGCTGGCACTGGCGTACGAGCAAAAATGGAGCGCGAGTTTCGTTCCACTGAACTGCTTTGCCAAATACTCTTCATCTCTTCAACCGGCCAAAATGATTACAGTACTGGCCGCCTCATGCCAAACGAGCAGAGACAAAATAAACCGATTCAACGCCAAGGGTTGTTTCCACCGGAATTTCCGATCCTGAATCACAACACTTTTTTACGCCATAGCGCTGCGCTGACCTTCTTACAAGACTGTGGAAAACTATTTTACTCCTACGAAAAAAAAGTATCTGTTTTTTCTGATTGGAAGACGTCTTGAACAGTCCCTCAAAGGCGATTTACAGCAAGCAAACTGTGTGTCGTGACTAAAAAATGGGGGCCTCCGACGGAGCAAGCAGAAGCGTGATTATTTGTTATGTTGCAAAAACACTCTATTAAAAAATGATTTGTCTGTCCCTTATTTCAGTTGCGTTGGTATGTGCATGCAAGGTTTCGGAAAATGTGTCTATTTCAACAGAAAAATATCATGTTTCGTGATATCAGCGATCAATTAACTACAGCAATATTAAAAACAGGCAAAAATGCCCGATTCATGCCGGGGGGAGACGAAGAAGCAAAAATCCAACCTTGTGTCGCTACGAACGTTCAACACCCCAAGCCGTGTCGTACAAAATTACAACAAAAGATTACAAAAAAAACGTTGTGGCAAGCACATAGTTTAAGCTCTCACTCTAGCACACGTCACTTTCCATTGAGTGAAACACTCACATTACGGTCTGTCATACACACACCTATTACCAAATACACACGTATTTCCAAACGCTGTTAACGGCAGTCGTAAGTTTCAAGAAGCTGCGTCATAATTTCTCTGCGCTGCAAACGCATAGGACAGTGTAGTTAATGATTTCACTCAAAAACGTTCACAGATAAAGCGATTTGGCGTTAAGCATGAATTCATCAACCACCCGTCATCTCTAATTCACATTTCCACCAAATATACAACATAAAAAAACGGGCATTGCCATAACAAGGCACAAACAGCACCTCCTGGCTGCAGTGATGGCAGCCGGATACTGACATTAGGCCAAGCACCTTCATCACAGCAGCATGCAAACGAAGTGCGCGCGAGGGCGCATTACAGTAAATAAGGATGCAACAACATCAATACCTCCGACACTGAACGTGCTTCTGGCGTCTGACCTGCGGCCGTTTTCCTGCCTTTGTTCGCCTTCGTCGCGGAGGGCAACCCGTTTTGTGGCCCCGGACCCTGTTTGGCTCCACTCGCCGGCCGCGGCGTTGTGTAACGGGTGGAGGCCGAAGAGCTGGACTCGACGCTGATCTTGCGCCGCGTTCCGGGCCCCGCCACCCTGTCCGAAGCCGGGGTGCGACGCCATGACCCGGACGATGATCCAGCGCCCTTGGGACTGCGGTTCGCGGCCATCGAGCTCCTGAGGGAGGGCGACTTCGGGACATGCTGAGCAGCCTTGATGGAACGCTCCGTGGGATATATGGTCCTTACCGGGCCCGAGGCCTTGAAAGCGTCCACCGCGTCGCCGGAACTGGCGTCACTGTTGCTACTAGACAGGGACAAGCTGGATGTTTTGCTACTTCCGCTCAAACTTAGGTTGGAATGCTTTGCGGTTGGATCGCCAGCCCGAGGACCAGTTGATTTCGCAGCGGCCGTCTCCTTTGCTTTCTTCTTGCCCTTGTTTTTGGTCCACGTACTGGAATCAAAACCTCGCTCAGTTTTCGCTGAGGCCTTGCCAGAGGTCTGCCCTGCGTTGGTCGCTGACTGGCCCTTGTTGGCCTTGGCCGGCGAAAGCGCGGAGTGTTTCGGGTCCTCGCTCGGCGACAACAGCTTTTTTAATCCTTTCAACACGTGCTTGCCGATATTTTGGTCGGACGCTTTCTTCGACAGCTTCGTTGGGGCCGACGCCGACTTCTTCGGCTTCTTGCCGGCCTTGCTCTGGAGAAGCTCCTCGCTCGGTGATTCCTTGACGAACGTGTTCTGCTTGGCCAGCATCGGACGCGCGACCTCGTACGGGATGGTTACCGGAATGATCTGGGGCGTGAGACCGGGGGCGTTTGCGTCCTGTTGCATTACCACCAGGTCGCCGCGTGCCGCCATGCACGCGACGCCGCTCAGCATTTCGTTGTTTTTCATCGGGGGGTACAGCTGCGTGCCGTACGGGGAGTAGCAGGCCGAATGGGCACTGCGCGAGCGTCCCGGCTTGCGAACTGCGTGTCCGTACTCCCTGCACGCGGGCCTGGAACACGACGAGCCGGCTCCTCTGGCCAGGGCCCGGCCGGGACTGTCGGTCAGCTTGCTGGTCGAAGCCGAGATGGGCAT
>JGI24158J21664_10012267_pt1 | contig 11364 bp, 6 predicted proteins | sample Ectturendosymbi3_FD_21664 | JGI IMG/M metagenome (IMG submission 21664)
ACGATGTCCCTTGAAGAGTGTCAGACGAAAAGCTTTGGGATGAATCTCCTACTTCACGCCATCTTCAAGTTCTGTACCACCAAACGCTTATTCAAATATCAATTTCTTTCGCATTTCAGATCGAAAATTTATTTTGCAGTGATCGCTCATAAGACAAAACAATAATGTGGTTTTGGTTTTGCGTTACCCCCCAAAGAATTGCACATTACCCCCAGTTTGGGAACCACTGCCCTAAAGGGTTTGTAAATTTGGTACAAGAGGTCCGTGAATATGATTTAAAGAGCTAATGGGCTTTGCTCTGACATTTCGATGACTACTACGATGATTGGAATTCAATTTCGAATATTTATTGCAACGTTTCTTCTTGTGGGGTCAGTAACTTACATTGAGATGTACGAAGCGTCCGTCACCCACAAATATGTAAGAACCACTGTGCTAGGGTGACCACACGACCTCGTCTGACCTTGGGCAATCCCGGTCTTGTTTAAGAAAACGCTGCTAGAAAGTAATTGGTGAATTTCGTGTTTTCATAGCAACGAGATAAAAAAGTTCGAACGATATCGAAAAAACATTTAAACCTTTCGATTCTGTTTTTTCCCAGCTCATGACGCGGTCGTGACGTGTGCAATTTTTGCGCCGAAGCCGCAGCGAAAAGAGAGAACGGACCTCCTGTCGGCGACGAGCGCCACCCGCTCCTCAGGCCTCTCTGAGAAATACGTCATCATCTCAGCGGACTTCAACGGCGTAATTAAAATCTTCGCAACGACCTGACGTAGAAACGTTGCTTGTCCCAAACTCATAAGAAGCAGCTTTCGTGACTTGATTTCACCATAAATATCAGGCCTGCTTGCGTTTGCCACCTTGCGGAAACTATATCCAGATTTTTCTACCGCCACGTGGCGATGCAGCTGCATATGAAACGAGCACAACTGTGTGTTGCTTCGTTGTCAGGTCAAGTGCGTTGGTCGTTTTTTCTGCATCGGGCGCACTGTGCTTCTTCGTGTGAAATATCACCGTTCTCCGAAAACACCCGAAACGTGACGCAGCAAAGCTTTCACCCAAGCACCCCCCCGGGGATGTTTAGGTTGATCGAACCCGTTCTCAGTGCAATTGAACCTTTTGCATCCGGTAGCTGGACGCGAAAGTGTTCGAGCGGTGTGAGATTCTTCGTTGTTGCCATTCTCTCCAGTGGTCGCCCCGAAACAAACAGAAAAGTGGAGACTCCGCTAGTCCTATTGCGCTCTTTACCGCTTGCTCTTCTGTTTTCTTCTGACTGTTGCTCTTGCCACTTGATAGCACACGCGGGTTTCTTTTTCGCATAAACTGTCTTCTCCATGTCGCCGCGGAGAGACGTTGCGTTTTTGAATGCGTCATTTGAATGAAGTCTCCAAAATGGAGTCATTTTGTTTGGCTCCGCGAACCGCACGTAGATTGCAAACCTACTGCTGGAAGTAATCCGAATTTTCTTCCTATTTCATCAAAGCTTTTGAAGTGTTTAAAAGGGAGGTGTCGATGGCCCGAGATTTGGACGCACTGACCTTGTGACTGACGAAACCTTGAATCAAGAAAGAAAAAATGATTCAACAGATATCGGTGCGAAGGCTTCGACAGCTATAAGGTGCCAAACATTTCCACATGGCGCCAACATGCTTGTTTAACCAAACGCTCGAAGATCTGAACCTAAAAAAGGCCGTTTTTCTAAACTGTTGCTTCTGTTTTCGGATTTCTTTTCTCAACCCTGTCCAGCATTTTCGTCAACCTTGAGCGATTTGCGCTTTGTACTTTTTTGGAAGACGAAGACGACTTTACAACTTCCTCCCACCTTACAGGGGAGACTGCTACCTGCCCGGTTGTTATCCCGCATTTGTTGCAGTTCGTTGAAAATAAATATTTGCGTTCAAGATTGACTTGTATTGTGACGTGAACGCAATGCAATTTGTGTTTTTTGCGGAAGTTGCCTTTGGCGACGGTTTTGCGATATGCAATGCAACTGGATATCATGAAAAAGAACATGCGCTCATCACATGGTCAGCGAACTGCCCACAGTGCACCACTCTACACCCTTATTGTTGCCCCATCAACCAATCCCCGGCGACGTGACCTCGCAGTGTCTATCATCTTTATGGAGTTTTGAAGCTAGTTTGGAGAGTTCATTAACAAACATCGGCAGACAGGATTGCTAGATCCACTTTTTGCCAAGGGGCCAAATCTAATCCAGAAAAGAGCCAAATTCTAAGATAGGGGGCCCAAAAAAGGGCCAACCACTTGTCCAAATTTATTAGCAGTTACAAAGTCATGAACCCATTCTTCGAAATTTATTGAATGACAGTGTTCCTCAATCACAATTGTAGCTCAACAACAAAACAAGTAAATGATGAAATATCGTAAGAGAACAACTTGAATTTCCATGGATAGCAATATACTGAAACTTACCATCCTCGATAAATCTAAAACGATCAACAACAATCCGAACAAAACCAACAAACACATGCACCACCTAAATAACAATAATTAGGCAATGTAAGAGTTGTCATTGCGACCTATACAGTCTACAACTGCAGCACGTAACAGGTATTCTGATGAACTTACGAAACTTTGATATTAACTCAATCTCAAGGATCCCAACAAAATTTTGCAATCGAAAACCTTCAAAATAGAGGTATTTAGTGAAAATCTGCAATCAGTCAAAAAAGTGAAAAAATATGGTTTCTCAGGGTTGTCAGATCTACTTCCTGAAAGGGGCCAAGTCTTTTCAAGACTTAACTTCAGCATAAGGGAGAATTTTGCAGGTACGTCAGAACCGAACCTTTTTCTGCGGTGGAACAACGAGTTTTCGACGGTCGAGTTACTCAGGTGTCCAGTACAAAGGTTTCCTTCACGCCAAGTTTTCAGCGTCTAGAAGAATAGAATGCAACCACGAGTTGGACCAGGGTTGCGGAGACGGAGGTAAAATGTACAACTCCCATCTTTCCGATTACAACGTGAATAAACCTTGGCTGACAACAATTTTGCAGCAACTAGCAATCAATGAAAATCGTGGCGTCCAACAAGAATTGTTTCAATAAAAGTTTCAAAAGAAATAGTACCATTTCAAGTTATGGTTTAATTTGACTTCCGGTGTCGGATAAAAAATCCGACTCCCAGTGTTCTTAGGAATCCCAAAACCCACGACTGTGCAACCCACAGTTGAACTACGCTGAGTACAAAAATGGCAAATGCCGCCAAGATGTAATATGAAGTAAAAGAGTAAGCCTGAAGACGAATGGGCCAGTGGTGTGGAGGAGCCGGAGTCTTAATGAGTTTCGAAAGTAGGAGTGAAGCCGAAGTTGATTTTTTCACGAAATGTCAGAGTTAGTGTGGAACCGGACTAATGGTTTGAATAACTTATAGCATTCAATTTGGAGTTTAAGCACGAGTTGGATTCAGGGCTGGTGTTAGCAGGTGCGGGGCCCAATTTGAAACACTTTTGCGGGGCCCCACTCAGTGGTGTGTAGAAATTTTTTGAGGGGGCACATCAAGGCGTAACGATAGAAATCAGTGATGTTACAAAGGTGAGGGCCGAAGGGTGACACGAAGACCTCTCTAACAGAGACTTCAAGGGACAGTGCTGTTAAACCGCATAAATCAAGTAATTACAATTTACAACCCTCATTAATACCTCCTGTCTGGCCAGGTACCTCCCTGATCAGAAGGGAGGTACGAGTGTAGTACCTGCAGAGAGGAGAGGTATTGAGTTCTGTGCTAATGGATATCCAGAGCTGAAAAGTTTGCAGTAGTAGCAAAATATTATATTTTTCCAGGCTAGGAATAATAGCCATAGATGACCTACCGCTTCACCATATGGTTGTAATCCTTTGCAGTGAAACTTAGAAAACCGTGTCCTATCACTCTCGTTACTGGGGAAAACTTCTATTGTGATTTCAGGCGGTCCTCTTGGAGCTAAAAAGTCCAGGGTATTCCCTAACATTCCAACTAATGACACCTGGCTAAGTAGCAGGATCATTTGTTCATCCACATTTTGAGTGTTCATGCTGGCATGCCTCACTAGATGCACATCCGACGAAGTTCCTTCTTTGTCAGAAACAACAATTTCGAAACGACTTGTATCACTTCCAGTACATAAACTTCTACTTTGACTATCTGGCGCAACACGTGACAAGTTAGGCTGCCTTAGCTTTAGGCTTCTTTTCGCTGCACTTTAATATTTTTGGCCTATATCTCTTGGTCTTTGACTCATAATATTTAGCTTAGTCACAGACAAACATATTCTTAAACAAACAGCCCAAATTCGACTGTTTAAAGCTAAAAACAAAACACCTGCCTATCACTATATCCTTTACACGTGGAAAATGGTTACAGTGAAAACCACTTAATAGAGCACCGATTAAGAGTGCAAACCGTTTATTTGAGCAGGGTTTGAATATCCCGGAGAAGGTTAAAATTATTTTCTCTATTAACACTAAAGAAATAAATGAGATGAATGTAGATCTCCCTTAAGTTTAAAACCTACTTTTTAATTTTTCGAAACAAGGAAGTACTGCAGCAGCCTGAAACGTCTACGGAAGTTATTCCACTTTTCAGAATTTTTGCAACTTCCAATTTGTTAGGCTAAGTTATTTTCCAATTTGTTAGGCTAAGTTATTATATCTTTGCTGGCTGGTGATTTAAAAAAAAATGTTGTTAATTCCTTTTAGCACATGGTCAATTGGCTGCCGTACCCCGCGGAAGGTACCTGACCAGAGAGGAGTTATTGAATTTGAATGTAGTAACTGTTAAATTTATTGGGTGTTACGGAGATATCCGATGAAGTCTCTGCAGGAGAGGTGACACTGCGGGCATGCCCACAGATACCCTTAGCTTGGTATTGCCCCATCAGGCCTGGCTCTTTAATATCACCGATTTCTATCATTGTGACTTAATGCCCCCCCAAATTTCTGTACGCGTCACAGAGTGGGGCCCCGCAAAAATGCTTCCAATCGGGCCCGCACTTGCTAAGGCCGGCCCTGATGGCAGCATCATTGAGAGACACCCTTGCCGTATACAAACAAATCACTCCAGAGCACAACCCATTGAAAACTAGAATTACTCCCAAGTTAGCTACCGCTTTCAGAAATCTAACTTACAAACGCAGCACATTCTTACGTCACAAAGTTATTCGTGCGTTGCCAAACGCAACAGTACTCCGTACTGCAATGGCCATAATAAAGCAGACTATCATTTTTGCCAGGTGATCTTATTAATTTAGCTACAACAAACGGCGTTATACGGAATATAAAATCTAAGAAGTAATGCAGTGGCGCGCCAGTACCACTACATGAATTCGGCGAAGACAGAGTGGGAATTACCACATGGAAAGTACCTAAGAAACTTGAAGCTTAAATAGCCTAGCCGCGATGCGACTAGGGACACGTGTCTTTGGTTGAATCGTCTGGTCCGGTGTTGTTTAATCACTTCCTCGATTGTCCGGCCAACAGTTAAAACACACCTTGGGGCGGATCACTCAACCGGGACGTTCCGCTTCAGCTGTCACCCGATAAGGGGCACCTTCAAGAAAGAACCTATGGAGGAAAACCTCCTACCATGGATCAATCGCGAAGGGGTCAGGATGGTCGGCAAGTGGACCCAAGGTGAGATAGGCTCGTCGCTCACCAACGGTTGCGATGGAAAGAATCTCTGTGATGGCCGAGGAGGGCTCTGTGTGATCCATCAATAAGGCCTGCAGGACGGCGGTAATCAAAAAGCTTGGAAAAGCATCCACGGCGAACCTGGCTGAATCCTCATGAAGAAGACACGATAAATCAACAACCAAAATGAAAGGGGGAAGTGATGTAGTGGCACGCCAGTACCACCACATGAATTCGGAAAAGTCAGAGTGGGAATTACCACATGGAAAGTACCTATCTTAGCTGACCTAGGACTTGGGCGAACGCGGAGTAGCTTTATCGTGGGTTTAGCCCGCAGGAATTGCCTCGCCAGTCCTTCGCGGGGCATTTTGGATACTTGGCCGAACTAATGTAGTTGTGAAATCTCAACTCGCACAAGTGGTTTGACATTCAGGGCTCTGCAAATTCACAGCTGCGCACTTCGTCGCGAAGTGTCATACCAGAGGCGTAACGGGGAGGGCAAGGGGACACAATACTCTGGGCGCCGAAAAGACCCAACAATGTCTCAATTTTTTTCTGCAGTGGGTACATTTACTCAAAAAAACTTAGGTTCCAACATGGCGAGGCAAACTTGTTTCTTTCTCCGGGTACCATCTAATATCGGTACGCCCGGTGTCACACCGTCAAGTCTTCGCAAAAATCCCATCTCTGGCGCTTGCACCTGGGTAAAAATTCTTTTGGGCATTGCCCAAGATTTATGACCTTATGTAATAATCGGAACAAAGATCGATTTAAAAACTGACAGTTTGTGGTGTTTGCAAGCTCCCGTTTTGTGACCACAGAACGATCAAGCTCACGCCGAACTGCGTTAGTTTTACCAATCCGTGTATCAATTTCCTCGCTCCACCTTTCGTCATTGGTAAATACGCTACCACCCCGAGGTACTTGAACTTCTCCAACTGCTACAGTGTATTTCCACTCACTTGTGGCATACGTTGCATTGGGTTTGTAAGGAGACATAACACCTCGGTGGTTTTAGTGCTGATTTTGATTCTGGTTCGGTCGCACGCAGCAGAAAACCGATCGTGTGCATGCTGAATACTCTGTTCAGAAGATGCTAGCAGTACCAAAATCGTCTGCAAACAGTGAGCGGTTGATTCTGCAGCTCCCAACTGTGACACCCTAGTCGACTAGGATGTACACTGTCTATCCAATTCATGTAGTGAAGACTATGAAAAGGAACGGTGACAGCACACACCCTTGTCGGAGTCCAATACCAACGGTGAATGGTCGTGATTTAACTTTCCCGACATGGAGACAAATTTCAGGACAAGAATGCAGTGACATGACGGCCAGTAACAAGCGGCCGTCAGCACACTTTGTCAACGTAAATGTTACATTATTTGAAGATTTCCAAAAAGCGTTGTTAAATTAATAAGTTGAATAAATGTTTAAATAAATGACAAATTATTTGAATATTTCCGTACAAAAGACCAACGCGGGGCCCATGCGGCCCGCGGTCCGCGTGGTTGAGGCCCTGGTTTATATAAAACCTGGCTAAAGCTACATATGTAAAAAGTCTTTGACTTTCATGCATTTAAAGATATCGTGGATTCATCTGGTCTAAGAATAACATACACTCCAAACATTCGCCAACACGACGCTGGAGTAATTGAAGCAGGGCATACTGTTTCGCCGTTTCAGCAAAAATATTCCTCCAAATATGGAATCGTTTCTCAGCTCCGGCGAATGCACTGATCAGTGTTTGTTGAGTGTAAGTTTCACTTAATTGTTTTTGACGCTTCCGAATTGAAATGTCTTCCGTTGTTTCTACTTTTTGGTTTAAGTTATTTTTCCGTTGTTGTTGATGTTACGCTTACCAGTAACCCTTTCCGGACAATGTAGCAAGAAAATGTTTACTTTTAATGCAAACATATAAAATCAGGTATTTAAAAAACTGAAATGGAAATGAAAGTTTTGCAGAAATTCTTCCCTAATTTTGTGTTAACGAACGTTCAATTTCAACCTTATCATGCGAGATTGAAATTCCCTAACTACGTGCATCAACATACTGTCTAACTACTCTAGTGCAACCGCAACTTTGTTTTTAATTTGCAACTGGGTACTGCAGGTCGGTTTCATAAAACTAAACCAGGTAAAAATAACATTATTTTTTTGTGCAAGATGTAGTGAACCGGGCGTCAAACTTAGCCCGGATACACAGGTTGTGTTTAAACCAATCACGTATAGTTTTTCCAGCAAAGCAATGCAGTGGTTGTTCCAGAACTATTTGAGCCATCATACATTTAAATTGCTTTCATGACAACATATTTATGCAACAGAATTTAAAAACATTTTCTACCAGTTCCACATTCCACCAACATCTCACCACGCTGCTACTCTAAGATTGCGGTCAGGAGGTTGGACGATAGGTTTCGCGGTCACTTATTTGGGTCATTTGTCAAGTGATAACGGACGAAAAAAAGTAGTAAAACTCACGAACACGCAGGCAGTTGGCATAAAAGAGGCAAGGAAAGTCTACACCAAATACAGGAAAGTGAAGGAAATGGAAAATTTTTCTTAGGTTGGAATTTTTTGATAAGTCAGAAAAAGTAATTGTTTATTTTCTAATTTGCTTGTACATGAACACGATTTTGTGCAAACAAGGTTCATGGCACACGGACTCAAAGATTGTAAAGTATTTGGCTCAGTCGTATATTTCCCAGTTATTGAACACAATTATCTCTTTTGCTCAGTCATATCTCAATGGTTATGCGATATGACGGCAATCTACCTCGTATTGACTGAGCCAGGTTTGACGTGATGCATTTGAATAACTCCATGTACTTTTCTTCAGTAGCAATACAACAGGACAGATGAAATACTAAACCCGTTTTCAGCTATGTCAGTTGATCTGCGCAGATAAGACTTTAGCATTGTAGAAATCGTGGTTGTTTCGCGGTTTTTGATTGAAACCCCATTACTAAACTATCTGATTGTTTTAAAGTATATGAATAGGATAACTTTGTTTACCAGTTGCAAATACCTGCTTACACCTCGCTAAATACCTGCTTACACCACTAGACTCTGACCCAGCCTACGGAGCTTATAACTACTTAATATGCGGAACTGTTTGATCACCATTTCGTTAAGTAGATTGAGTGCTGTTGTGACGGAACTGCCTTAGAAATTCGGAAAATGCATTGAAAACCTATTATTACGAAATACGAATTGACTGTCACGATTTTAATATCTCCCATGAAAAGTGAAATTAACTCTGCAAAAAGATTTACATCCGCCACATAATTACGCTAAGAAAATTCATGTTTTTAGTGAAAAATTTTGAAGGCTAACAGTTTTCGTAGCATGTGATGAGTGGTCAGGTTTATCAAGTATAATCCTTCGTTTGTCATTTCAGGGTTGCGGAGTCGGAAGTAAAATGTCCGACCTCGAACTTTCCAAAATTTCCGACATCGACTCCTTAGCATAACATGAATGAAGTTTGGCTGTCAACAATTTTGTTGCAACTGGCAATCAATGGAAATTGTGGTACACCGAAACAATTTTTGTTTAAATAAAAATTTCGAAAGAAATAGAACCACTTCAACAAGGACGAATTAGGATCATTTTTTCCTAAATTGGGAGTGCAATGTATCAAATGATTCAATTGGACTTCCGGAGTCGGATAACAAAGCCCGACTCCACCCAAAAACTTCCGACTCGAGCTCCGAATCCGCAACCCTGGTTATATACCACAAATTAATCTTTTGCGTGGATTTTCAGGGACTTTTTGGGCAAACAATTCTGGAAAACAGTGTTGACGTCAGTTGGCCTTTGAAGTGATGTAATGTGAAAGAGCGCGCGATCGTCAAATGAACTGCGCCTGTATTTGTACACAACGAGATTGGCTTCAAAGCTGTGGGTTTAATTCGAGTGAAATGCACTGGACAGCTTTATATGCATTAAAGTGGAATGATACACGCTACTGGGGCAGCAGCAAACATATAATCAAATCTGATTTTTTACCAAAACTATGTTTTTTTTCATGGCTTTTGAACCACAAACGGTAGAAGGCAAAACACGGGCTTTAAAGATGAGGATTTTCACCTAGTTATATTTAAAACAATGGTTCCCAACCGATGATTTGTGACACCAAAGTGGATCGCGGAGGAGTGGCTTTTGGGTCGCGAGCAACAACCACAATAATTTGCTGAAGTTCCAAATTTTCAGAACTGGGCATATCAACATATTGTGCTGCACCATCAAACCGAAACACGGACAGATTTTTGTGAAGTTCACATTATCACCATTGCAATTCCTATCTGGTTTTCCACTGTAGAGTTTCAATCGATCTTACAGTAGAAATCGGCCAGCACCATATGGGCTGCCAATTGGTGCTGTGATTATGTCAGCCTGGTAAACATCTCTCCTGCTGTGAATACTTGCCAGATGAAATTCCAACACACACAACCGATATTTTATCGTTATAGTTCCGTATTACATTAATTATTTTGTATACGTTATGGTTCAAGTTCATGGTCCCAGCACAAAGTAGCGCATAGTTGACAAATGGCAGGATCTTACCAGCAGGCCTCATAGGTGGCGGAATCGGGATGCGTAGGCTTAGGCCCCCCACTTTCAAATTTCAAATTTTTCCTAAATAAGTTTAAGTAACACAATTAGTATTGGGTCCATTCATAAAGTAAATCGTTTAATGAACAAATTTTGCAGAATTTTGTGAGTAGCCTGTTTTATCAATATTATTTGTAATATACTATTTGTAATGGCAGGATTTCGTAATTGTTTTGGCAGAATACACACTGCACAGTCTGTCACCCTGCTATGGCTTGCTTACCGCATTGGTGTTGTTGAACGGTGTTGCGAGATGGTGTAATTATACAACACAATTTTTTACAAAAATGGTGTAATTTTACATGCTTGTGTGCATTGGCGTCGGGAAGATTTTGTCCAGGGGAGCTTTCCAAAAAGTTTTTCTAGGAGGGCCAAAAGTGGTGAAATTTGTTTTTTACCACTCGAAATTAAGAAAACAGCCTTTTTTGCTGAAATTTTCAAATTCCTGCCCCCATACAGATACCCATGCTTGTGTGTTGGAAAATGTTCGTGCCACACCATGAAAAAATTGGTGTAATTTCAATCTTTTTAACACCATTCTAAATAGTGAAATTTTGATTAATCTTATACGAAATGTTTGATAGATCAATTTAAATTGTGTTTTTGGTTTTGCAATAGTAACACTAAACAGCTACAGTATAGCCTATTTATATCTGCATTGGCAACACAGTTGGCATCCTTTCAGACAACTTGCTAGTTGCTACATATGCTTTGTCTTGTCTTTGCATTCCAGTAACTAATGCAGTTGTAGAATGAGTATTCAGTCATGTTACTTCTGTGTTCAAGATGTGGAAAATTTGTGATTTTGAATGTGTTTGAGACAGGTATCAATGCTGTGTCATTTTTACTTGTTTTTGTGCTGTGTTCCCGGTGTTTTTAACAGCCCAGCAGCAATTCCGTCACACAGGTTCCAGGGGCTTAGCCCGAGTCTTCGATTACGATTTATATCGGAGAACGCAAGCTTGCTTTATATATGTGTGCTACCACCCACGGTCCCACTTCACTAAGTTGTCAATTCAGGCTCTTTTCTTTGGACCTTGTCACTGTTCATATATTTTCGTTCCATGTCTGGTCTTTCGCGTTCATGTTGCAGGTGACCTGAATAAAACAATATCGTTCGTAGTAGGCG
>JGI24158J21664_10012270_pt1 | contig 11363 bp, 7 predicted proteins | sample Ectturendosymbi3_FD_21664 | JGI IMG/M metagenome (IMG submission 21664)
TTTAACGAAGTTTGGATCAAGGTACACTATTATAACTAAACAATATTGTTTTTGACGACAGCAAGCACTGTTTAGCCTTGTTCAGCTAAGCTTTTTTCATCTCCTGCGTTTTATGTGGTTCGCTTCACGGTTGAGCTGATTTCTAGTGTTTGTTAGTCCATAACCAGGTCTCACAGGATCCATGATTCATAATAAGAGGATTCGCTATTTGCACAGGTCGGAATCGGCATCCAACTACAGTACACAATAAGATTAAAGCCTACCAGTGCCAGATTGAAAGGCGGTGAACTGATAATCACGTTTCTGCGCCTTGCTGTTGCTTTGAGAGGCTTTGAAAACTGAACAGTTTTATTCTGTTGGTAGCAGTTGAGAATGTGATTGATGTTCTTGCAATTTCCAGGGAATTCTTTGAGACAAATGTTTCAGCACTTTCATTGCGGGTGACAATCGCCTAATTAGTTACAAAATCCATCAGGTTTCATCTATTATCCTGTCTGTCCCGTCTTGTTCGTTACAATGGCAACCGGTTTGTTTATTCAAAAAAATATACAAAACATGATATAAACGAATCCCAGACCACTAAATAAACACAACAACCATCCAAAGAAGCACTTTGAATAGTTTCGTATTTTCCACATGGCTTGCATCTTGTTCTTACGAATAGCCGAAAAAAGCAGAGTTCAGTGGCAACGTTGCTTATAAATATACGAAGCATTGTTCGTAAGTTTCGTCACAGTACCAAAGCCAAATCTATGTTAATGAAAGCCTAAGAAAGAGAGGGAATGCCGCGGCACGCTTTGATTTTGGATCAAGAAACGCGCTGGAGCAGTACACATGCAATGCTGGAAACATTCTGCTGCAAAAAAGCAATTATTCTGGCCTACATAGAATTTAAAAAGTTTGGCATTGAAATACTCGAAAGCAATCGAAAGTCATGAGTGGGAAATTTTGCCAACCGTTGTGGCATTACTAGAAATCTTTGCTGATGTTGTGAATTTTTGTGAAAAAGAGAATTCGTGCATCTCTGCGGCAATGGCAAGTGCAAAGTTTATCATGATCACTTTGGAAGAGACTGATTGCAAAGGAGCGGTTGAACTACAGGAGGCGCTTCAGCAGAACATAAATCGACGTTCGAAAACATTTCAATTCCATCAAAAAAAGCCAGCTGTGGTTTGCAACCCTGCTGGATCCAAGATTGAAAATGGGATTTTTTCACGAAGAGAAGCTGATCAAGCAGAGTTATTGCTGGTCCAGCTGGTTGCAGCAGCGCGAACCGAAACAATTAAAAACAAAAGCCAAAAAAGGAAAGAATCTCCCATGGAAGGATCACGTGGAGAAGCCGCTGATAGAAAACGTCAAAAAAACAGACAGGGGTTCTGCCAAGGCTATATACTTCGCGTTTTTGAATGATGGAAGCAGTTGCTCCGCCGACAATTCATCTCAGTCAGAAGAAGATCCGTATGTCAAAGCAGAACTGATGGTGGCCACGTACTTGAATGAACCAAAGTGTAAACGCAACGTTTGTCCATTACAGGTGTAGATGGGACAGTGCCACAGATATCCAGAAATTGCAACAATCGCTTGAAAATATCTTAGCGTACCTGTGAGTTCAGTCGCTAGCGAGAGGGAGTTCAAAGTGGCAAGAGCAAACGGGAGTAGAACTCGGCTAACTTGAAAGCAATTGGCTATGACTCGATAACGTTGTCTGATATCAGGTTGACTACGTTAAACCGTCATGTTTGGTGTGCAAGAAGTGGAAGTGGCACTTCTTGCTCTGAATGCGATGAGTAGAGGAAAAATAATGGAGTAACCGAGTAGATTAAAAAAGTCCATGTTGACGGAGTATAATAAGTCGATGCATACCAAAACACTTGCTTCTTTGGTTTGTCAGTGTTTTTCATGTACTAATGTAGTCGGTAAAATCCATATGGCCTGGGCAAAAAAGCTTTGTGTTTCTTGCTACCATTCTGTCATGCTATGTGAGTTGAGTATTGTCATGTGAAGGAGCAAAGGCTCTTCTTTTGCTGCGTTTTTGTCAAGTGATGTTGATTTGTGCATTTGAAAAATTGGCAACAACAATAAAAGATCTGTGTAAATTAACTGGTGAGTGGTGACACATTCTTTACACCTATACATTTGGCTGGCAAATTGCAGTTTGCCATATATTTTAATTAAAGTTTCTACTTCATATTTTTGAAAAAAACTCTGCTTTGCATTGCGAAAAATTGTAAGAGCACCTTTTCAAGATCATATCAGCAATGGCAATGTGTGTACAGTATACGTTACTCTTACTTTCTTTGAATTAACTAAATCTATAAATTTGTTTGAATGCCCCGGCCGGGGCAAAGGTTAATCCCCGACACCGGCTAAATTTAGTGCCCCGGTCGTTCACCACAATAGGCCACATAATAGCTACTACTAATACTGTGAGCCATCGCTTGACGAAGACCACACACGCCTAGACAGTGTTTCTGTTTAGGGTGAAGCAGAGGTTGCCTATGCCTCAACTGCACACGTGTGGCCCTCTGTGAAGAATTTCCGATGGCAAGGCCCCCCATACTTCTCTCTTTACACCGTAAGAAGGCTAAATTATAAGGTATTGGTTAGACCATGCCCAGAGTCGAACATCAGACCTGCCAGAGCGGCACTAACTACTAGGCCACGCGTGGCACATTGATAGTAGAGATATACAGTATAATCAGATGTCTTAATGGATGAAGGGAAGTGCTGACGACATTGCGTCTTCGGCATTTTGTTTAAACTTAATAGCTTCGGAAGAGTTGCACAAAAAAATTCCCATGGCTTGCCAATTTGCGGTTTACAATTACCGCACCAGTAATTTTCAGCGGCGAAGAAGTTATTGCAGATTTGCAGTTAACGAACAACAAAATGGGGGTGAGTTTTACGCTGCACGGATCTAGTTTTGTTCAGGAATAGCGAAGTCTTTTCTCGTACCATTTAAATTGGCAGAGACGTCCTTCAGAAGCAAATCAAATAAAAAAAGCTGCGGTTCAGAGACTGGCCAATCAAGATTCAAAATTCAGGCATTGTTTGCATTTAACGCTGTTACCTCTCGAAGCATCTAATCGCCAATACGTCAGTCTTTTGAAGTAGCAAATGTACTACTCAACCTGGCGGTTACTGACTGGAAGATTTGCTGAAGCTGCGCGCTTCAGAGAAGTTTGAAGCGTGTGAAGAAATCTTTGATTATGGGTTTTTCACCAAGTGTAAAATGTTACGCAGGTTTCGTCATCCTCATTGAACCGTTTGACGACAAAACACCGACAATTCTTAATCCGATTATGCATTTTAGGTGAGAAACGTGATAATAATAATGCAGATTATTGTATTTTTTCTTTCTTCTCCGCCAATTCTGCGACCTTTGCTTTTTTCTAAGTTTATCATTTTCGTTATGTTTGTGAGAGATCGTTGTTTTTTTTTTCTAAAACATTCCCTTCACTGTCATCCGCAGCTGCATGGATGCATCGATTGCTGTGAAGCCAGTGTTTTCTCATTTCCAAAGTGTCATCATCACGTCTGGGGTTGGTATTTCTTTGAAAACTCGCAGAAGTTCATCTAATTTATTTTTAATAAACTTCTGTACATCTGTATTTTGTCTAATTAACTATTGACTTACGAGTGAACTTGAGCGAAAAATGTTTGATGCACCTAAGTTTAGCTCGATGAATTTGTTAATACGCCCTTCGCCTTATTGCAGGAAATGTGGTTTTGCTTTGTGATTGAGTCTTTCTTAATCGTCGTTTGTGTCTTTCCAGACTCTCTCCCCACTCGAAATGTACCCGCGAATTCTCGACTTCCAGCCTGTTACCATGGTTACATTTACAATGACTCTTGCACGCCAATGCTTATGTCCTATGGTAATGCGTATTTTTTTTTATTTGCGCTCGCTGTTTCACTTGATATCAACTTAACTTGTTTTAAGCAGCGTGGTCGCATGTAGAGTGCCCTTTCGATGACATGTTTTTACTGGAAGTTACGTAACAGACGCAGAAAGGACTTAGAAGTATTTTTCAAAGTGTCACCTTTCATGGTTGGTTTAAAAGCTTTCTTTTGATCACTGAAGGATATAAACTATGAAAAAACTGTTTTGAAAAGTGGTTTACTCAAGTTTTTGTTTGACTTTGCCAAGAAAAGGCTAAATGTCTGGGGACGTTGTTTTCGGGTTTTAAAACTAAGAACCTTACAAGACACACTACTTGCCCTGTATTTGATTTGTCCAACAGTTTTAGAAATGGTTTCCGCGAAAGCAAAGTTGCCGACAGTTTATTTGTCGTCAGCTGTAGTTTGTCCAACTATTTCCAGTGTGAAGTTTCTAATTTAGTGCTCTCGCTTCTGACGTGGCTTCGCTGAATACACGTTATGCTGCTTCCTCCATAGCAAAACAGTGCGCGTTCTGCTCCCAGGTGCTCACCAGAGGGAACGATCAGGTTGCCATCAGTTCAAAGTTCGAGACGAGAGAGGACATCGCGGTTATTCGCAACTATGGCAACCTACTTGTGGAAATGAGCAAGATTGTTCCTGACGGGATTGTTTGTTTTTTCGTCTCATACGCCTACATGGTATTGTATTGATGAAATCATCCTTTTGTACAAACGTGAAACCAAGCTTCCAAACACCGAATTCCCCCGGTTTTTGTGTTCCTACTTCACTAATCGTTGTGTCTGGCTCCGTTGCGGGCTGTGGGCTGCGTCGAGCCGTGAACTTGGTACTCTGCAGACAGTCGTCATTTTTTATGCGGCGTGCACGTACTTAACGCCAGCAGAAACAAGGCAGCTCCAGCCTGTTTCAACCACACAGATCCCCCCGTGTGCTTCTGTTCTAAAGTATCAAGTAAAATGCAAAACGTGAAATATTTGACCACGTAAAGGTTGGTTGGACTTTGAGACTCTAACCCCAGACTCCAGCAAGTCTTTTCCGGCTGTATTAGCCTATACATCAAATGTAAACTTTATCGCGGTCGGTTTTTGTGTAGACCTGTTCCACCCGGACGGCAAATAACTGTTGTATCGCTGAAGGAAGCTGCCAAATATAATATTAATGAGAGCATTTCATCGGGCTCGGGCGTAATGCTTGATGTATCTCTGCGATAGTAATCTTCTGTGCAGGAAAACACGGTGGCGAGTTGGTACGAACAGGGAATCCTTGAAAACGTTCAGAAAAACAAGTTGCTGTTCATCGAAACGCAGGACGCTGCCGAGACTAGCATGGCGCTGGACAAATATCAGGAGGTACAGTTCTTGAGAAAGCAGGGTCATTTCTTTTCAGGGCATTGCTTCCATCCCATAACAGGGGCCCGCAAATACTTTCTGGCGCGACCCTAAAAAATATCTGTAAATTCTCGCGACCCAAACCTTTAGTCAGCATATGATATTGTAGAAAATACTTACCCATAAAAAGACTACCCTATTGACAGTAACAGTTTTCTTTCATAAAATTTCATAAAACTTAGCACATAAAACTGTAAATGATGGCATTTATTCTGTCTACTGAGAATGTCAAATTTATACAGTAATTTTGATTATATCGCGACCCAGGATTTGCGGACTCCTGTCCCATAATACGACCCATAATTCCGTATCCATTTTTCTATTGATAACACAAAAGTGTGTCCGTGGACGATCGATTAGAAGTTCGTGGTTGGGTTGAATTTGTAGAAACAGAAAAGAAGAAGCATTGCTTTGCAAAAAAAGCGATCAGTGCCTTCGACGAAACCCAGTACCGCGTTAGTTTTCCCCCAGAAGACCATTTTCACAGATCCCTCCCTCGAAATTCATTCTATAAAACTTTCTTTTGATAGCAGTCTTCATGATATGCGGCAGCGATCAAGAAGAAAGAACTGTTTGTTAATGATGATGTTCCTTCAAATGTATTTTACTTTTCATCAAAGGCTTGCGAGAATGGACGAGGGGCTGTACTGCTGTCGGTCGCCAGAGGAAAGGTTTCCGAGGGAGTCGATTTCAGTGAGTCTGCTGCTTATGTATTTTTTCGCAACTTTTTTGCTATTTTCGACGGATAAGCAAAGAGCGTGAAAAGATTGTTACGAAGGCAAAGACGCAAAAGAAACCTTTGCGTCTGTGGAGTGGACGTCTGGCAGATATCGTCAACTTTTTCTATTTTCGGCTTGATTCGTCCCCTTAATTCGTCCCCATATGTGTAGTGTGTTGGCATATTGTTAAATTCGTTCATCGTCTTGAACGGGACAACTGATCTGCAAAGTCTTTATGTCTGGAGTGTTTGCGCGAAACTTCCAAATTCTGCCACGTTTTCTGTTATTTTCCGACAGTTTGTTTTCTGCAATACTTTTTCTTTTCCGATATCAGCGAAGTTCGCTGACTAGTGTTAGAAACACGGCAATGTGTCAACTTTTTCCTCGTGAAAATGATCCATACATTACGGCCGTTCAGCAGTGATGGAAGAATTAGAAACGTTACGTAAACTTTTAGCCTGACTGATGCAACGATGTTTTCATCGCTAAAGAGTTGTTGACTGCGTCTGTGGAATGCGACTCTTACTGAGGCAAACCATTTCTGTATCTCTTTGCCAGAAAAGCCTTCGCTTGGGTGATTGCTATTATTGCTATTCAAGCTTGTACGTGAACGTGTATATTATAATTTCAGGTTGGTGTAACAGGGAAGGCAGCAGAAACTGTTTGATGTTCCCAGACCCTGGGTTGATGCACTTCTTTCAGTTCATTTGTTTGTGTCAACAAAACAACTATTAAGTCACTCGTAATTTTGGTTAAGATGGATTGCATTTCTGTTCTTGCTGTTGCTGTAGTTCAGGCTGCCTAAAAATTTCCTCTTGTTCCGATTTTCGAATATTGTTTTTGACATGTCACTTTCGGAATGTTGGCGAGGGTATTGAACAAGCCCCACCTCAGCTGCGTTGAATCCCAAGAACGTTGGTTTGCTTTTGCAAACCAACGCAGCCCGCGCATATAATTTGCTTTGTTGCTTCTTGTCACAGACCGATGCGGTCTCGGCTGTCACTTACCCTGGAATTTGTCTTGATGGTTTGACTGATTGTGCGAATACATGTAGTCCTTGTTTACGCGTGTATTTGTTTTGATCTCTCAAAAGAAAAGAAACAACTTCCGCAGTTTGAAGTTCTTGGTCCAAATCGTTTAAAAAAAGCAACTGGAATTGTAAAATTTCCCAGCGCCACCGTTTCTGACCATTGTGTGTCTTCATTACACAGCTCATCACTTCGGCCGTGCCGTGATCATGTTCGGCATACCGTACGTTTACACTCAAAGCCGAATCCTGAAAGCGCGACTCGAATATTTGCGCGAACACTTCCAGATCCGCGAAGCTGACTTTCTGACGTTTGACGCGATGCGTCATGCTGCGCAGTGTGTGGGTCGCGTCATCAGAGGCAAGACCGACTACGGGATCATGGTTTTTGCCGATAAGGTGACGCGGACAGTTGCTTGTTGTTGTTGATACATGTGCCGCAGTTAATGCAAAACAGCAGTTACTTTCTACCACCTAAAACTTATTCTCATAATTCCAAATGTAGAAGCTGCTGTTCTAGTTTGACAGAAAATGTTTTCTTTGCTGGAACTTGGTGTTCGTGGCACAAGCGCGAGATTTGCGATCTTGGCTAATCTGATCTTTTTTGAAAAGAAAGAAATGTTTGGACTTTAATACAAATCAAAAGGTTTCTCAAGTTGAGCTGCTGCGATGCAACTTTCGCTCGAATGGCGTTTCATCACAATGCAAATATTAAAAGCTATTTTTATCGGCAAGTTCATGAAAAATTAACCTTCATCAAATCTATTAACAGCAGAAACAATTTTGAAATGAACAGAGCCGTAAACTCAGATATATTATTTTCATATAGGGGATGTTACCTGCTCAGTAAAACGCTAAATACCAAACTGCATATGTTCCAAAACAGTGGTATGCCCTCAACCTTACGATTTCGATCCTTGCGGTTTTAATATTTTAAAAAAGAACGCAAATTGTGCGACCCAGATTTTGATGCCGGTAAATGATTTTTGCAACTCCTATCATCTGTTACACAAGTTTTTATCTGCCAATTGAAGATCGAGTGTTAAATCTTATTCGCCTGCTAGCAACGTCCCAACCTGTTGCGGCAAATAAACCTTTTTCTTTTGCTTAGCGGTTTTCGAGAAGCGACAAAAAGAGCAAGTTGCCACGATGGATCCAGGAGAGTTTGTCAGATGCTGTGTGCAACTTGTCCACGGACGAAGCAGTTCACATCGCCAAGCGCTTTCTGCGACTGATGGCTCAACCTTTCAGACGGGTTAGTAGTTCTTGAAGCTGACTGAAATGTTGCTGTTCTTGTGTTACAACCCGTTTCATGTTGACGAGTGACGGTCACAGCAGAGTCTGTAGTTACAAGATGCTGCAAAAAAAGAGAAAAGCAACCCTCCACATCCGATTGAAGTCGAGCAGTCGGGAAGAGAAACCTAACCAATGGCATTTTCATATGAAATGGTTGCTTGCTACTTGGCGAACTAAACGTTCTCACCCAGGACAATTTTATGTGCATTTTTTTATATTCCTGAGGCCAGTTTTTCATTGCGAATGGAATGTGAGGCAGTACCTCCAGGTCCATAACCACCTTGGGACACCAGGGGCGGCGAAGAGTTTTCTGAGAGGGGCCCAAATCTTTTAAACTATGTCCAACACGTTTTTCCGGGATGGGCGAAGCCCCCCTGCTCCCCCGCAAGTTACGGGCCTGAGTACCTCGTCTGCTGTTAGTTGCGTTTTACTGAATTTCAAATGACAACAACTTCCACCGTTGCAGGAGGACCAGCTGGGACATTCCCTGCTCACTCTCGAGCAGCTTCAGTCCGATGAGTTCCGGGAACGGATTCAACAAATCGCGCACCAGATTTGAGTTTCCGTTTGCAGCGAAGCTTGCGCTGAAACTCGTGCGACACCGCCGTAAATGTGCGACGCACCGTCGCAGCGTTTCCTCCTGTCTTGCTGGGGATGATGAATCGGGGTCGCGTCGGACGGCGAGCTGGAGGAAACTCGACGAACGACAACGAATGTTGCCGAAACTCGACAGGGCGCGTCAGTTCAATTGACCCAACAAGCCAAGATCCGGGTCAGCGTGCGAAGCAATTCGCCGCGAAGTCTGACGTTGCAAAGTTTCGCAAATCATTTGATCGGGTTCGACCCATGGTTTATCCTTTTTCAAGTTGGTACTGAGCACTCATTGAGCAGTCCGCGCAAGAGCAAAACTGTGACGTTTTGTATTTCAACATTTGATCCTTCGATTCGTTTGTTGCTCAGTGGTTCCGGCTGAGTTTTTAAACAACTGCTATGCCAGAAAAAATGAATTTTATCCAAATCACTTTCCAACAACGAAAAATTTGCGCATCTCGTCGTCTCTACAACTAACCTTGATGTCAGTGAGCCTACCGCAATGATAAATCAGGCTTCGTGCGAACGTCTTGTTACAAATTTACCTGTGGTGAGTTGAAACGAAGCTGATTTCAGAATGGCGGGTTTAACTTACGAAAACATACGAAAATCACAGCAACGATTTTAACCGAATCGGAAAATTGCTTTTCGTGACCAGGCGCCAGGAATGTGGTCGTGAAAACAAAGGGGAAGCATTTTAGACAGATATGCTACTTTTGTCTGGAGCTTCACCTCTGTTGCGCACTCACACGTGCGTCTTTCGTGACGACAAACTAAATACTAAGTCGAAATTTTATTCAGTCTGATCGAATCGTCCAAACGTCAGTGATGACACGCTACGATTGATTTCAGACTTGGTAGTTGAGGCNAGCACATCACTGGTACTTTCATCTNTACTGGTGGGGAAAGAGAGTTTTTAGTAGTCTGTTTTAACAGTGCAAGTTGCCAGACAAATTTTCACTGACTAGTGCAATCCTGCCATCAGAATATACTGTACAGGGTTTTGATTCGTCTTCATTTTGAAAATATAGGTCTTTTCGCATTCGTGCCAGTGATGGACATTCAGTTTTGAGTCATGGTCTCGAGACTTTAAGTGTCCTGCCATCTTTGAAAAACTCCACGAGTTCAACCTGTTCCGCCGTTGATCTTATCCTTGGGAAGAAAAAGTGAAAAATGTTTGAAAATCGAATGAAATTTGACAAAATTGAAGTTCGGAAATGTGGGCGAAAAGGGCGAAAAGAAAAGTTTCCTGAATTAATTCTGAGTCTTTGCGTGCCGACTTCTAAAAGAAGTATCGTCTCGTACTTTGAATAAAGTCTTGGTCTCGGATCTTCAGGTCTCGGCTGCATTACTCGCCGATAGCGTTTGCTGCAGAAGAAACGACCCACTCGAGGTCCTGCGTGCAACGCATGTTGCCAATATCTCCCTGTTCAAAGCTTAAAAATAGTTTACTGAATGTTGTTACAATTTCATAAAAGACGTATATTCTTTAGTTTTACAAGGTGAGTTTCACAATGGTTGAAACCGTTGTGAAACCAGTGATTTTAAAACATCAAGTTTTTCGCGTTATGGGGAAGGTAATATTATATTCCAATGAGAAACTATTTTTGTCATCGTGTTTTCAGTGCGAGACTGGCCCGTTTCACACAACCTTCTGGTGTTTTGGAGAAAATAACACAAATTGATAATTTGAAAAACTATCAAACAGAATACCGTATTTTTCGGACCATCAGGCGCACCAGATTATAAAGGGCAGCATCAAAAAATGAATTAAATGAAGCAAAGCTCAGATAACATACGAGTGAGTTTAATCGGACAGATTAAACTTACGTTGGATTACCGCACATAGGAGGGAATTTAACCTGTCACACATGCCTAATCCGCTAGACACAATTAAAATAAAATAAAAGTGCGAAAGTTTGATTCTGTGTGCGCCAATGTAGTCGGGAGCCTCATGGAGTAATATGACCTGTGGTATGTGGTAGCTGCTCATTGCTTTTGTTGATGGTTTATCACGTAACACGACGGTCTGTTTACAATAAAGTCGTGTCTAGCAATTCAATAAATAGCACCATTCCCCACATAAAATTGATACTTGATGAGAAAGCACAACCAGATCCATACATTAGGCACCGTATTATAAGGCGCACTTTCGATTTTCGAGAAAATTTGAAGATTTTTAGTCGCCTTTTAGTCCGAAAAATACGGTATCAATCAGTCAACTGTGGTAAAGTCTGCTAAGCTTGTTTCTGATGTTGCCCAGTCATCTGGGGCGGTCGTTTTCTCTGTTTAGAAAAACAACTGCCAAAGTCAAAAGCTAACCGTGCTTTTCAATTTAAGTGTTTTTAGCTCAAATCATCTTCTGTTATGCTCACAAAAGAAGGAAGCCCTAGAACAGGGGCGGCAGGGGGGGGGGGGGCAATCCCTTTACCAAACTAGTAA
>JGI24158J21664_10012273_pt1 | contig 11359 bp, 8 predicted proteins | sample Ectturendosymbi3_FD_21664 | JGI IMG/M metagenome (IMG submission 21664)
CCACGAGCTTGTGGAGCAGACATCTGCTGTGAGATCTTGCCCTGGCAAGATTGGGAACCATGTTCAACAACATGCGGCCCAGGACAAGAGAGACGAGTGCGATATGGTACTTGCTCGCCAAACACACCCGTTGATACTCAAGTGCGCAACTGCAATCTGGGACGTAAGTGTTGCAGACAATTCCACGTTGCTCTGAAGAATAGTACGATCCGATATTTCAAAATATATGTGTGAAATTTTTTCATTTTGTGAAATTAAAAAATTTGTTGAATTTCAAATCAAACTTATCAACAACGAAAAGCAAAATGTGATAAGAAAATTTCAGGGCAATACCAAATTTGCAGGTAAAATAGGTTTAGTTTATTGAGATAAGTTGGTGAATTCAATCTCATGAAATCTTCTAAACGGAATCCCTTGGAAATGGATTATACAAGTGTTGTGTTTATTTTATGTTATTTTTTTAATAGTTGGAATAACCTCTCCATGGACACAGTGGACTGTATGCAGTCAGTCATGTGGAGGTGGCATGCAAACACGAAGTAGGACCAGTCCCTGCGTTGAGCTTCGTCCAGAAACAAGAACATGCAATCCACAGATCTGTCCTTACTGGGTGTGGTCCACCTGGTCAGCATGTTCTGTTACTTGCTTCCAAGGTGAGGAAAATTTTAAGCTGATCAACTGTTATCGAAACCATTATCGGTTTTGCAACGTTCTGAATGATGTTTGCCTGCGTTGTCAATCCCAGTTAAAAACTATCAGGTGTTCCGATTAAGAACTTTGACAAACCGCACACTTTCATTTTGCGTTAAACTCCCATGAAACACTTTATAATTTTATTGGAAGGAACAGAGTATAACACTTAAAAACACGCAAAGGTTTCAATGAAGGCATCTTCAAAAAATGTTTAATCGAGATTAAAGTGTTTTTTTCAGAACGAAAGCTGTAAGCTTCAGCCAATAGCGTAGCTAGCCCAAAAATGTGGAAGGGGCCAAAAAAATTTGGGGGGTAGCCAAAATGCGTGTTTTTAGGCAAATGACACTATTTTGTTTCGGATACCGCTTCTTAAGCACTAAATGACTATAAGTTCCGAAAATTTAGGGGGCCATGGGCCCCCTGGCTATCTATGGCTACGCCTATGTCTTCACCGACAGTTCTATAATCCTGGTGTGATTATTAGTTGCATTTAACATTAATTGTGGTTATCGACGCTTTGAGTATGATAAAAATATATTATTTATTCATTTGAAGTAGTCAGCAAATACTTACTATACAACCGTGATTTTCAGGCGTAGAGAGGCGTCAACGCACTTGCATTGGAGGCACTGCTGGACAGCTCGGTTGTATTGGCGACCCAGCAGAATCACGTAATTGCGACGCTGGCACCGGGTCATGGAACCCATGGGGAGCGTATTCGGCATGCTCGGTGGGTTTGCGTGTTCAAATAACAGCGACGTCAACATTCAAAACAACTTCTGTAACTATTCTATCTTGCTTGTGCAGGCCTCTTGTGGAGGTGGTATAGCAACACGACAAAGAACTCACACCTGCTTGGAACCAGAGCAAGATACAATAGCTTGCAACACATTTGGAGGTGAGGNTTGTCCTTAATTATGACTGGGGACAGGATAAGCAAGATGNCCTTTNCAATATTGGATTGCTTTGAAATTTGCTCTTACCGACTTAAATGGGTTGTTGTCACAAAATGAGATCGACTGCACGCAAAAAGCAGATAGTTTGGTTTAAACAGTGGGCTAAAACCTTTAAAAATAATTCTGCTAGTCTAACGTTTTATTCATCTTTTACTGATTCGTGTCACGATATCAGGCGCTTATGGTCCATGGACTCCATGGTCTGTTTGCACGAGAACATGCAACGGAGGAACACGACAACGCTCTAGAACCCAATCGTGTACTGGAGACGTGGACAGAATCGTTGAAGCTTGCAATACTGGTGCTGGTTCATGGAGCATCTGGGGTAGCTGGTCGAGATGTTCTGCTACGTGTGGCGGAGGAACTTACACAAGAGTAAGTGAAAAATTGCTGATTTGGTTGAAACCTTTAAACTGTCAGCACTCATGCGCTTCTAAACTAAAGTATACGTAAATGAATAAAGTTTTCGAAAAATATACTTGCTAAAATTTTCTAAATCTACAAAATTGAGGTTGCGGTAAATCACAAATGCATTATTTATCAAAAATATCTGGATGTAATTTGTATGCATACAGCGAAGGCATTGTTAGAAAATGTTGCAAGTCGATAGACTTACACACGCAAAATTTTAATCTCTAAAAATGCTGCGTAACTAGTTTTACATTTTTATTCATAAATCAACAAATGATTGATAGGTCTTATGGTCTTATACTCCAACTGTCGTGTTTTATCGATGTTTAGACACGCACTCACAATTGCGGTCTCGAACCAGAAACCGAGGTTGGACAATGCAATACATTCCCTGGAGTTTACTTTCCTTGGGGAAATTGGGGAGCCTGCAGCGCAACTTGCCAAGGTGGTCAAAGAGTCAGAGTCCGTAGTCACAACTGCGGACTTCCTGATGATGTAGACTCAGAGGTAAGATAAGTCAAAATATTGATATCTTCAAAACGCACTACTACTGAGCACATTCTTGATTCAGTTGTTTTTCACAATTATAAGCAGTGGCGTAGCGAGGTCAAGTGACGCCCGAGGCCGACCACGAAATCCCGCCCTTTCCACCCCTCAAATTAAAAATGAAATGAGGTCTTATTTCGTGCTTAGTAAAGATATAATGACTGTTAGAAAACATCTTGAACATCAAAATCAAACACTCAAAAACTGAAATGGGTCTTGTTTTTCATTTTCGATTATGGGTTTTGTTTTTTCTTACTTATTCACCACGTTTCTCATTCTTCGTTCTTCCTATTTTTCTGCCTTTTCACATACGCATCCATGGTCCTGACGTATTTCGTTAAATTTTCTTCCCAGTTGACTTTCAGTCCGTGGTAATCCGACCCACTTAGCTTTAATTGTTTTCTCATTCTAGTGGGGATCAAATGAAAAACACAAGTGTGTGTTATTGTGGTCCCAAGCAGAGAAGTGATGCGGAATATCTACTTTACAGACGCAAACATTTATTTATGTTTATACTGTATTTCGTACAGCATCCCCGTCTTTGACTTAAACAAATTATATGCTGCATATGTTAGGCTGTGACAATAAATGTAATATTATAAATTCAGTAATATAAAGAATGTTTCATTGTACACTTCCCGTTTCAGTAGTGGTTTATTTCTTTCAGATTATATGAAATGCTCCAAACATTAACTCTCTCGCCACTTGCGCGGGGCGCTCTTTGAAGAGCGGGACCCATTTAGACAAACTTTTTCAAATAGGCTCAAAACTGCCTCTGGTTGAGGAGTGTTGTCTTGCAGCCTCCAGCTTGGTCTATCTGTTGACTTCCTTATATTCGTCCGTTAGCAATAGACATCTATTCAGAGTTAGATGGAAAATGAATTACCAAACTCTACCACGTGGGACATCGACATTTGTAATCAGCGGTGATTACAACGTCTTAAGTGTGACGGAAATCGTTGTGAACAATTTCACCCGGTACAGTCATTGCTAAGTTGTGTAATTGTTTCGGCTAAAATCGTTTTGATAAAAGCCTTAGTCACAATCATAATTGAACATGTTGTTTGCCCTTGCGTTTGGTTTTCTGGCTAAGGTTCATTGCCTCTAATTTATCAAAATGAGAGCAACACTTTTGCAAGCTTTCGTTGTTGAAATCACCTTTCCATGACTGCAGATGTTCAGTGCACCGTTGAACAAAGGAGTCAAACCTTCCAACAATCCCAAATTGCCTATGTGTTGACCATGTTATCCTTTACCGATGCGTGGTGAACTTTTACTTGCTGTTCAAGCCTACAATCTGAGATCTAAAGTACCCACGCAGACACACCAGCTGCCCTATCTAACTTCAAGAACGTCATTTTCCGATACCTTTATGTCATACAAAAAACATGGTTCTATTGAAACTAAGCACTTTACTTTTTCAGAGCTATTCACTTCACTCGCAAAAATTTCATCTTTATAAGACCACCTAACGAATAGGCTGCAGAGGTGAGCGGATATTGATTTTTCAACTCCTGATCCACATCCGAAAAAATATTTGCATATCCATATCCAATCCTTATCCGAAAATTTCAGAAATTTAGTATCCGATATCCATCCGTATCCGAATGCGACACTGGCTAAATACGAAACAAACAGGCAGTGGTTATAAGTCCGCCAATGGACCTTCATTTTTTAAAATCTATTCATCCGTCGCCTGTAACATGACACTAATCCATTACAAGTGTGCAGTAAACTGCACTACGCTTGGTAAAAACGTATTAACCTAACCCTTTATACCTAAGCCTTAAACCTAAACCTAACACTTAAACCTAAACCGCAAATCTGACCAGAAAGTTTGGAAACTTTTGAAAAAAGTAAACAAAACTGGTACCATGAAAAGTGCAACCACTACTACTAAAACAAAAGGTGCCCGATTGTGGCCAGAGTTAACGCGAAAACCATTTACAGTGTAAGACAGGTCTACNTGACTACTATGAAAGTGCTGCTAATGCTGCAAACTCAGCATTTTATTCTAACCATGTCACTACCAGCAGACCTATAGCCACTTCCAAACAAAAATACCCTGTCATTTTGTGACCCAATCCATAAAAATAACATCACATATTGTGCACTTTCAATCGGAAAAACAAAAAAGTAGTGTGTATTTTGCCGGCAGTGGTTTACCTCTGCTGTGGTCATTTTTCCATTTGAACTGTGGTGCATCTGGCTTTGTCCACTTATAACACTGAGTTCTTGGCACCAGTATTGGGTACAATGAACCTGGTCAAGTGGGAATTCCTGCTGTGCGAGTGGTCATCGTTTGTGCTCTCAGCACTGTTGTTTCGGCTTGGCTAATAGAGACGACTCTTTTTAGGGCAAACGTTTGATGTAAGCTACAGGACTTTTTTAATAAGTTTTGAAAATCAGACACAGGTTTGCCATTTGGGTTAGGATTTTAGGTTATATAGCAACGACGATCCGCTCATCCAAGGATATAGTCCATTATCATGTGACCAATTCAACCAGTCTGGTTCAGCTAATTGCAAAAGAGCTCCAGCATTCAATCAATTGGTAAAATAAAGAAAATAGATTTTNTAACTCTGAGAGACCACGGTATGAAATATAATAGAGTATGTAGCTTNCAAAAACTGCAAACTCAAACTGTCTTTAAGCAAANGTTGACTATATAAAACNTTAGGTAGAATTTCAAAATTCCAACCAAAANAATGTAGCTTTAAACGCTGAAATCGACCGATTGATCGCCGAATGTCACTTGATCGATTGCGTCTGATTTTGCATTGGATTGACAAGATACCTAAAAAGAAGATTTTTCAAACAATATTCCAGAAAGTACATAAAAATTATCCATCAGTTGGTTGGACAAGTATATTATTTGGTGCCTATTGCAATGGCTGACCATAGGCTAGCTCAGTAGATTATTGCGTGGCAATCATGACTTAGGCGTAACAGACTTGCCTCTCTGTCTGTGCATCAAAGGCGGTGGTGCACTGTACTTGCACATGTGATACTCAACTTTGGCATGTGATGTTGTATTTATAATTTTATTACCAACCAGTTGATCGCGAGTTGTCAAGAAATTTTCTAGTTGTTCCCAGTCGAAGACAAATTGGTCATCCATGAAACAGACTATATTAGCCTACACAACACATACATATGACATTCAGCACAACAAACAAAGCAGCATACCAGCAATATAAGAGCAGCTCACTACTTCCACTTGGTCGGAAAAAATCAACGATGAAGCAACACGAATCACCATTGGTTGTGATGAGTGCAGCACATACTGACAATATAAAAAACATAGCAAAGAAAACACTGCCACCATCATTTGTGAGTTGTGACATCTTGAATCACTCTCAGGGAAATTTCGTTATAGAAATCAAACCAATATCCTGATCCAATTTTTTTCAAAAATGAATATCCAAATCCAATCCTGATCCGAAAAAATCGCAAGCATCCTGCAGGATATCCAATCCTGATCCTGTCCATGCTCACCTCTGCTAGGGTGTAGCGTGTGGCACTTGTTTATGCTCCTTCATCGTTTGAACGAGTTGGTTTACCCCTCTGCTAGACCGCCCTAGTTCTCGGGACAAGTGTTCAGCAGCCAAACGCTTGTTTCGTCATCCAGAACTGTCAGCCTATACACTCCTTGAGGAGGCCGGTAAATTGGACATTGGAGGACAACATCGTCAACAGTTTGTTCTTATGCGCCACACACACAAGCTGCAGAGGAGGCCATACCCCGTTTATGTAAGCAGGAGTGGAAACTTCCGACACCGGTGCGTAGGCGGTTAAGCCGGACGCAAGCTGTTCTTAGCAGGGCCATTCCAGGAGGGGGTGCCGATGTCGGGGATGAAAATACAGAGTCTCATAGTGTTTTCCAACCACTGCGCATTCAATCGGTGATCCGCCCAGAGCGCCGCACTTCTGTGTCGTCAGATGAACTGATGAGCTGTTGTGCGGCGGGTAAAAATGGGTGTCTCTTGCTTATACTTGTATATTGAAAATATCCCACTGAACATTAAGCCGTAGCATGAGACGTGCCAAAAAATGTTGGTGGTCGATGCTGATGGGTGTTACGTGATGCAATGATGTGTCGTTGGGGCGTTGCTAAGGATCGAACGATAGGAGAAAAAGGATTAAGATAGCTTTGACTTACCTTGATTTTAACCTTGAACTACCGGAAGAGTAGCCTAAGGTTTGCTAGCCTGCTGTTGGATGTCATCTCTGCCCTTTAATTAAAGGGCTTTTTACTGGGGTCGTGGGATATGTCCTTGGCTAGATAGGAATGTGCAGATACTGGGTGCAATTTCTCCCCAAATAAGTATGCGAAAATTCCCTATTTCAAGATAAATACAGGGACGTTTAACACCCAGTGTTTGATACAGACTACTCAGTAATCATTTTATGAATTTGCTCGCTGTACAACCATATTTATAAATTTTCCAAGCTGGGGATTCTAAGCACAAAAACTGAGAAGAGTTGAAACTGATTTTGAAAATTAATTTTCAACAACGTGCCACCCCCAGAATGTGCTGCACGGGGCCAGGAGCCTCCAGGACCCCCTTTACTACGCCACTGAGTCAGGACCGTCGCCAGAAACCTTTCAGTAGGGGAGCTTTACGTTTGTTCAGGGGGGCTTGCCATTCTGAAATTTTATAAAAACTTCACCGATTTACAGTGCTTCATAATTCAATTCGAGGGCGATTGGAGCTTTGTTTGGGGGGAAACCCCCAAAATACCCCAGTGGCGACGGGACTGCAGTGAGTAGCAGGGGACTGAGTTTGCTAGAAAACTATGTGGGGGACAAACATTAACTGTTTGCGTGTTGATGACGTCACCATGTTCACTCAACCTTACTAAGACCTTTTTGTAAAATTGGCAAAATAGGGCAAATTATGGAAATTATATATTTTGGATAACACGGCCCAAGCATCCCACTGGCTACGCCCATGGTGGTGGCATAGCAACTGGTACTGTACAATGGTGATATATCTTGCACTGCATTTAATATGTAAACACATTACTTCTGAATATCTGAGAGCTGGGCTTACATAGACATAATTATGCTAAAAAATTGTGATGATCACTTAAATTTGGTCAGTTCCGAAATAAAATGTACTGCTACTAAAAAACACAAGATTCTCACTGGAAACACTAAACCACATAGATCAAATCAAAAACAAACCGCAAGATCTTTTGGTAAATACGAGCAGTGGCAACCGTGTTCTGTACATTGCAAGCTGCAGAACAACGCAGGAATTCCACTCACAAGAACATGACACGAATCACTCGCATCAGTGAGCGACGTTTATGTACACACTGATTCGGTTAATTCAAATTAACCAACGCAATTATCAACAATCGTGATAACTCAGTTGGCATAGTAAATCTGTACACTGTGTCTATAGATAGTGCAGTGATCATGTCCATTTTTATTATATATTTCCTAGTTTTATGCTGGGGATTTCCAACAGTAATGCAACCATGAAGTTTGTACAACTACAATATTTTTATCACAAAATATTGGGGGGACAAAAGATATTGTTTCTCCCCTGCTCAAAAGTTGGAGGGACATGTCTCCACGTTCCCCCCTTAAACTCGGTCCCTGGTGAGTAGAAGTATTCAAAAAATAGAACGTTTAATTGTATTGTTAAAAAGACCCTTAACCAGACAAAGTCACTTGTTTATGGATGAATTTAAATCACGTTTGTAGTAATCTTTTGCAAGTACAGTATTTTAACAATTCAATCTGTCCCGTTTATTTTCAGCGTGTCCTTGCTGTGGAAGTGAAAAAGAATATTGAATATTCCGAATTTATTGGCTCAAATCCTGAAATATCAATAAGTTGTTATCGACATCGCGTGCCTTGATATCGAATTTCTAATCTGCAAATACTTGTATTTATTTTCAGACTTGCAACAATCAGATCTGCCCCTACTGGTCCACGTGGACAGAATGGAGTGCATGCAGTGCAACTTGTGCTGCAGGTGTTCAAACACGGCGGCGGTTCTGCCAATCTGGACAACCTGGCGTCAATGGCTGTTTGGGACAATTCTACATGGAACGAGACTGCTTCGCAGGCAACGGCACTTGGTCCACTTGGACAGAATTCAGTCCATGCACAGCTACTTGTAAAGGAGGAATTCAGTCGAGGTGAGGCAACAAATATTCAATGATAAAAAACAATTTTGAGATATTAATTCATTCAGTTTCGGCTCGAGGAGTGGAAAACATCAGGGGTCCCACACTCCTACCTCATTTCTTTCCACCACCCAAAGTGGGAAACCCCGACCTTGATCTCAGCCGCTCTGCGTGATGTAAACTGAACCACCTCAGAACGCAAGTCGGACGCTTCCGGGAATTACTACACCGATGGAAGATGGCACCGGTCCTTAGTGTCCATGCGGTTCCAGAGAAGCTCAAACCGCGAAACATATCATAAGTGGGCGTTGTGACTCTTTCCGGATGCCTGGTGCGAATGCAGATCTTGCTCCACCCCCACCGGCTCTGGTTGCCTTGTTAGAAAAAATTGATCTTGCAGTTGAATCATACGCACGACGACGACGATTCAGTTTCGCACTAGTTTTTCTTTCCTCTGGGAAAGGTCACAGAGGCAGAAGCCCTAGGAAGACTCGAAATACATTATGGTCAACAGCAATCTCAGGTAGTTCTGCTTGTTTCACACCATGACGGGACGGAGCCAGATCGGAGCTGTGATCATTCCAGCAGTCATCAGTCAATTTCTGGGCCGCTTTCCCGTGGGTTTAGAAAGCAGGACTTGCCTAGCCAATCTTTCCTGGGGCAATTTGGTCATATGGTCGAACCATTCTAACTGCGATCTCTCTATTCAGAGACGAGGCTGGACATTCAGGTCTTTCCAAAATTCATAGCTGCTCACTTTGTCGTAAACTTTGAATCTATGTATGAATTCTTCATCGAAATCCCACTTCTTCGACTTGTGCTTGAGTTAGCACTCTTTCAGCCATTGGAAACGATTCATGACCATAGATGAGGATTGGAACAAAGATCGATAAACCGACCGCTTTGCAGTGTTTGAAGCTCCCATTTTGCGATCACAGAGCGATAGAGCGCACCCAGAACTGCGCTTGCTTTACCATCCCTGAATCAATCTACTTGTTATTCCTTCCGTCACTCCCTGAATACCACTCCAAGGTGCTTGAATTAGTCCAACCGCTGCATCATAATGTCGCTTACTTGTAGCGCACACGGGCTTGGGTTTTTGGAGAGATATAACGCCTCTGTCTTTTCAACGTTAATTTTCGTTCTTTCTTGGTCGCAAGCACCAGAAAATCAAGCAAGTGCTCGTTGAAGGTCCTGTTCAGAGGATGTGCGCAGCTTTAAATTGTCCGAAAAAGCAAACGGTTGATCCTCTAACTTCTAATGGTGACACCCCTTGTCGACTGGGCTGTAAGTTTCTATCCAATCCATACAATATGAAGAAGAGTGGTGACAACACAAGAATAATAGTGACGGCATTCTCTCAAAAAGTCTCAAAAATTTGCTGGAGAATGAAAGTTTGGTCTGTAGTACTACGGCCAAGGCGAAAACCGTATTGTGTAGCATTGAGGTATGGTTAAGGTATTTCGCGGTATATTTCGACAAGTCACTTGCAATGCAATTTTCCAGGGAGGCTAAGAGAGAGATGCCTCAGTAGCCAGTGTATTCTCTACTGTCTCCCCGCTTCTGCATGGGGTGATCATCATCACACAGGGGCGAATCCAGGGTGGGGGCAATTGGTCGACCGCCCTCACTAAAACGTACGAAAATAACTTTATTCACCATGATGTTGTACAATTCGGAAAACAGCGTTCGCGATTTAGGCCATTTTGCCGTCCGTTGTTTTGCCACAGCAGTGTTGTGAATTGTATTTCATCTCTCTTGCAGTAATGAACTCGTCATGAGACTTGACTACCAAATATTACTGAAATCTCCCCTCCTAACTTTTCTGGCTGGAATCAGCCCTGTCACCACAATTTCTGCTGTCCTAAGATAACACGCTGTCAAATATAGCGAGAGGTGTTGTGGAATCATTACCATGGTAAAGAAATGCTGTTTTGTAATATCGAGCTCCTTTGACGTTTTTCTTCATGCCGTGCGAGCTGGTGGTTTCAAGTAAATTTCTATTGCAGTTCAGAATTATTGTGGCTGGAAATGAATTACTTTCATTCGCTTTCATTTTTGACCATAATGTTGCCAAATATTCTTCTACTGAAATCTTCCACATTTTAAAAAACTCATAAGTTTTGATGATTTCGGACTGCCAAGGAAAAAACAATACTACTATTCCTTTGTGCATGTGCATTGTTTAAATGGTGTATGACTATCAAAAATCACACGTCGACGCTGATGAAGATCGATTGTCTTGATATGAACTAAAAAAGGACTTGATTATTTACACACTACTTGAAAAATAAGCTCATTTTTTCAACGCGATTTTACGATCTTGTTGACTTATTGCATCGACTGATGACTGTCTTGTGGCATACATGCCAGAATTGATGATGAAGTTCTTTTTCAACCTGACTACCGCGTAGTAAAACAGTCAACTTTGATTTCCAGGAGTCGAATAAACCCGTGCTCGGCATCGCCTGATGTTCAGACCGCGGCCTGCAATACCCAGATTGGGGAATGGAACAGTTGGAGCCAGTGGACAACTTGCACAAGGACTTGCGGCGGAGGAATTACTGTCAGACGCAGAACTCACACTTGCGGAGAACCTGACGAAA
>JGI24158J21664_10012274_pt1 | contig 11358 bp, 6 predicted proteins | sample Ectturendosymbi3_FD_21664 | JGI IMG/M metagenome (IMG submission 21664)
GAAGATCCACTCGTCAAAGAAAGCCCGTTGTTCGATACGGTGCTGCGCCGTATATTTAGTTGTCCATTTTCTTTCGTTCGTTCAACACATGTTGTTTGTGCAGGGGGAGATTGTGGTAATCAATTCCCTAAAGCGTAACAGTTGCGCTCGTTGATTGCTTGCTGTGCATTCCTTGGTTTGCGTCCTTACTTTCGTGTTCGTTATTGTCATTCTGTTTTGACCGTGGCTCTGTTCATTGCTGTTCTCTTTTCTGAATAAAGCTTTGTTGAGGTCGTGTAGTATAGAGTTACTACACAGCTGCCCACTTTATTGCGAAGTTTCACACCGTGGACTCTCCGCAAATATCCCATCTCTGCCGCTAGCACTTGAGATAACATTCTTTCAGTCATTGCCCAAGATTTTTGACCATACAATAGGTAAGGATTGGAACAAAGACCAATAAAACTGACATCTTTGCGGTGTTTGAAAGCTCCCGTTTTGTGACCATAGAGCAAAAAAGCTCACGCAGAACTGCATTTGCTTGACCAATCCATGTATCAGTCTCCTTGTTCTGCCTTCCGTCACTCGTGAATACCACCCCTCTAGGTACTTGAACGTCTCCACCTGCTGCAGTGTGTTGCCGCTCACTCCACTGCCTTGTGTTTCTAGAGAGACGGACCACCTTGGTATTTTTAGTGCTGATTTTCATTCCAGCTCGGTTGCATGCAACAGAAAGCCGATTGAGTGCACGCCGAAGACCCTGTTGAGAAGATGTAAGCAGTAGCAAATCGTCCGCAAAAAGTAAACGGTTGATCCTGCACCTCCCAACTGTGACAGCCTCATCGATTCGGCTGTGAATGTGTATTCAATTCATGTACACAATGAAGAGTGGTGACAGCACACACCCTTATCGGAGTCCAACACCAACGGTAAACAGTTGTGATTTAACTCCCCCGACACAATCTTCTCGGCAGGAATACAGTGACTTGACGTCCAGTAACAGGCGCCGTCACGTACTCCCGCAGTGCTCCCCAAAGCTTTTCACCAAGAACTCGGTTGTATGCTTTCTCAAGGTCGACAAAACATGTGTAAACATGTTAGGAATACTCAAAAGATTTCTCGAAAATTTGATTGACAGTGAATTTTTTTCTGTATAGCTACGGCCAGGATGAAAACCATCCAGCTTTGGTTCAATTATTTTGCGGCACCTTCTTCCAAGGCACTTGGCATGCACTATCCCGAGAGGCTAAGGATAGAAATGTCCCTGTAGTTGGTGCATTCACTCCTGCTTCCCTTTTTGTGTATGGGCATGATCACCCCAGTTTTCCGATCTTTCGGTGTTCTTCCAGAACACCAAGCCGGCGTCAGCTAGAAAAATTTCACGATTCAAGGCTATCAGTCTGAGTTCATCACAGCCTGCAGCCTTCAGTGTTTGACAGCAAGGGAGAATTCAGCTGCAATAACGGCCTTTCTTCCCCCAAATGTACCTCGCGTGTGTTCAGTGGTGTAATAGTGACTGGATTTAAAAGATCTTTGAAATACTCTATCCATCTACCAGGATGTTCTTCTCATTGCTGAGTAAGACAATATTTTGATTTTTGATGGATCTAGCAGTATGAGATATTTTGCTGCCAAGACGCCGGATAGTGTGCTAGAACACTTCGACAGTAATTGGAATCCAGTTTACTGTCCGAAACAAACCCAAGATTGCATTTTAAACTTTTTTCGCCCTGACTTCTTCGGACTTTCGCGCCTCAACGTACCGCGAAGCTTGAATAGCATCTTTCACCTCCTGGTTCCACAGAGGGTTTACTTTTCTGCAATTATTCGCCACACCGAGTCGTTTCCGTCTGCATACCAGAGCAGCAGGATAAGCTACACTCAGGGCCGACCGCCGATGCAACCGATGCAGCTGCATTGGGTTCCGCACCCCTGGGTGCCTCGCGTCGCAGTGGTTGGGCAAGTTGTTCATTTTCTCCAGATACTCCTTGCCCTCGAGAATTGCATAAAGGTTTATAATCTCATTGTCAGCAAATCATTGTTTCGTTTGAACTAACGATAAATTTCCTCTAATTATCGAACGTTATCAAACGTGCTCAGCTACCACGCTAGGGCGTTTTATCTGCGCTCCCCGACGTCCCATTCTTTACGGACAGAACTTGGTTGTAACTAATGCCAGTTAAGACCGCTGTAAAGTTAAACATGGTGCATAGTGATCCAAATCGCAATGAAAGGGTCAAGACATGTGTCTGCCTTCATGGGCGTTGGAAGGATTTTTTCCAGAGTGGTGCCACTAGGGGATTTTTCAAAAATGTTTCCAGGTGGGAAAAAATAGCGAAACATTTTTTTTTGCCACTCAAAACTAAAAAACAACCTCTGTGCTGAAAATTTCAAAATCCAGAGGGGGGCCTGGATTACCGCTGCCCCCCTTTCCAACTCCCATGTCTGTCGTATTAACTATGATGGCATTTTTTTCCAACATAGAATTGTTCAGTTCTCGAAGGATCCTTCTTTTGGAAAGTTTCTGATTGATTGCGTGTCATCCGCATTTTGACAAAGCTGGATTTATTTTTTGGTCATTTTTCGGTCATAGACCGAACTTTTTTGAATTTACCGAACAAAATTGACTCAAGGCGATCGTAATGTCTGAAACGGTAAGTTAGTGAACATTGTTACGGCAAGGTTTAATGCTATATTACGGGACAAATGACCGATATGTCTCAACGAAAAAAAACCAGTAGCAAAAGTTTCCACTTTTGCTTCATGGAAAATTTAACATAGACTATATCAGTGGTTCTCAAAGTTGTTGTCATATTCCCCCATTACGAACCCAAAAACTGTCAATTCCTCTCCAACAAAAACAACAAAAAGATATTTGCAAAAAATTCACACCACCTACAGCGAAGAAACAATAGACCAGCGTTTCTCCAAGTGGGCGGAATCCCCCCCTTGGGGGCGATTTTGAATGGCAAGGGGGCGAAAAAACAAAGGGGGCGATAGGGGGGCGAAGCAACATAAAGGGTGCGAAAATGCTCAACCACTAACCCCATCACTGAATTAACTTCAGTTGCTTAATATTATGACTTGTTAGTTTCTTGCAAATTTTGATTTACTATGATAATCGTTGGAGGTTGTTGCTACAGTAATTTATCTGTTGAATTTTTACTCTGGATCGTCTATGTGCCCGGCTGCAATGTGGATTATTCAGGGCTGCGGAGCCGTCGTAAAAATGACACAGCTTCGGCTCCGCCTTCGGAGCTGTTGGTTTCCATGAGTGTGGCTCCGGCTCCGGAGCTATCTATTTTCATGGCTCCAGCTCCAGCTCCGGCTTCTGTTCGTTTTCACACATTAATATTTTATTGTTTTGCTCTACCTCAAGGTAAATGGAAAATGAATTAAATGAAGTGCACAAAATAAGAGAATATACCAAACCTCTTTGAGTAATTTAATCTGGTAGTTTCTTACAAGTAGCGCTGTCAGCGAATAAACAACAATCACAGATTCAGATGATTCAGAGAACAGTCACCAGCAGAAACGTAACTCAAGATAACGATAATAAAGTATAAACAATTTCTGGAAAGGCAGTCGCTGGTGTTGCCGTCAATGCCTGAGGTCCTTTTGTTCTTTCTTACGACCAGAATCAAGAAAATGGCTGTTTGAAGACTACATTTGTGTCCGACCATTTAAAAACAGACCAATCCCAACTGACCAAGTATTTTGCACTCGCTGCATGCTTTGCCTGTTGCAGCCTCGGCGATTCCAATTAATAGCGCTGCCCAGGCAACCAAGGAAAGAAAGCAAAACACATAGTCGACTCTCATGTGTTCTTTCAAATACGCACACATTTGCATTAACACAAATGTGAAGATGTGTTTAAAAGCCTTTTGTTCATAGAAATAGTATGACAAAAAATCCACATTTGACTTTTCAAAAATAGCTGAAAACTTCTGATTTCTTACCTTTTGCACTCACAATAAGCAATGATGATGAATCGCAAATAATGCACAATTTAACACGCAAAGCTTAGGAGAAAATAAGACTGTTGGTTACCATGCTGTAAACAGATTTTTTCCACAGAAGAAAACTTCAAGAGAAGTCCACAATTGTATACATTGATTTTTTATACCCTCCCTGATAATGCACTGCTCTGCAAAGCAATGCTAGTTTGCTACCAATAACTTTCAGATTACGTTACTGCTTGCAAATATAACGTTTCCCAGTGAACTTTGCCGAAAATCTGGGAAACCTTGCTGGCAGGCCCGTAACCAATGGTGGCTAAGCCCCCTAGAAAAATTTTCACCCCCCCTGGAAAAATCTGTTGGACATAGTGCAAAACTATTGGACATAGTTTAAAACATTTCGGCACATCTCACAAAACTTTTAGCCCACCCTGGTGTTCCAAGCTGGTTACGGCCTGCTTGCTAGTAAGCCTGATGGTTTCTGATAGAAATTCCTACTTTACAATGGCGTGCCGTACATTTTAAGCTTAAATGTACAATGGTATTCTATCTTAATCATATTCCCTGCTAACAGCATGACTACACAGCTACAAAAGCTCTGGATATTGTATTATATACCTGTTCATTGTAGCTCAGTTCTTTTCAGATCGCTACACTGCTACAGATCCGGTTTGATTATTCTGACTAGAAAGTAAGGTGCTGTGGTGGTTACGTTATTTTTTACTTCTACAACAGTGGTTCACAAACCATTTCGCTGAAGGAGCCAAATCCGGACCTACGATTTTTTTAGAGGGCCGCAATAAAAAAAATTTTCACAAATCAATTGACACGTTTGGTTGTATTGCACTAACTAAGTGTGCTACACAAAATATTACAGGTGTTACTAAAAGACACTGCCTAAGGAAAGGAATCCTTTCCCAGCAAAGAATCAGCCACCAAGCTCTTACAGTGTATATATTTCGCCTATGAAGTAGGTGTCATCAGTTCTTATTCAAATAGAATCTGTTACAGAAAGGTTGCTAAAGCCGCACGAAGGATGCTTGGGATCTGCATGCGGTTCTTAGAACAGTGTTTGAAAACCATTGTTCAACAAGTAACACCACGCCTGCCAGCTACGATGTCACAGCCTTAGCCATTATTAAACCAAAGAAACATCAAAGGCTTGCATATCCATTGTTGCAGTCTGGTGTCGTAACTCGCAACAATCGCCTTTAGTGTGCTATAAAGAGCACACGTAAGTCTATCTGGCAAAACCGTTAGTATATAGGAAGGGATGCGGAGCCGGAGCTACGTCTCAAATGGCCATAGCTCCAGCTCTGGTCCTACATTTTAAACTGAGCTCCGGCTCCTGATTTTTAATTTGAACTCCGGCTCCGGGTAAAATGACCAGCTCCAGCGTTCCGGCTCCGCAGCCCTGGATTACGAGATATTTTCACAAGAATTCCGAACGTAATATTAGCGTCGTAATACAATTGCTCAGTTCAGCTATTTAGTACATTCTTTAAATAAAATTATTTAATTGACTATCTTGTGTTTGCTTTATCAGGCTTGGGGGCAGGGTCGGATTTAACTGATGCGAGGCCCTAGGCTAATCCACTTGTGAGGCCCCCTCTTCCATTGTTGCGAGGAAAACAATGGAAAGCGTTAAATCTATTTGCCAAAATTCGAAAATGACTCTCTGAAATTACGGTTAGTAAAAAATTCTAAATCATTACTGGAGTTCCAACGATCACTGCGTTTGTAGCTGCCTTCGACGCAAAAGTGTTGAATTGCACGGAATTGTTAAAATCCTACTTGGCTGGCGGGAACAGGATTATTAACTGCCACAGGCAAACCAACCGAAATCGCCACAATTCAAATATTTAACAAAACACATGGTCTACGTTTTTTCAAGAATCACATCTGTTTTTTTCTTACCTTTGTAAAAAAAACAAACACACTGCACCTATTAAGTATGTGTGGCGGCATAAAGACTTTAAAGTACAGCGTGAGGACCACGTTGCAACTCGCTTACCACGCCCACAGCTGAAAAAAATCTCACACACACGAGCAAAATAGGCCTACGTCACGTTAAACGCACCCAAATGGTTGTAACTGTTAGGTTCACCATTTGAAAATTTGATAAAATCTTTACTGATTTATACTGTTTCATATTGAAATTTGGAAGGGTTGAGCTCGCCAATGCCCACCGTGACGACTGCACTGGTTTAAATTTCGCTTATGCTGTCCCTATTGAGATACGTATAAAGAAATAAAAAGCCACAATCATTGAATCAAGTAAGGCTGAACATAACACAGTAAACATTTAAAAGGTTTTGTCCTGGCCTTCTTCATAACAAAATTATCTAAGAATTCATTACAATTTGTTTGCCCAAGTTTGTCACTTTGGGCAACCTCTCCTGGAACATTGCGACTGTTCAATTCATTTTTAAGTCTTTTGAATCTTGAAAAGGATCTTTCGCCTGAGCAGTTAGTGACCATCAAGCTAATGCATAAAGGTCCGCGTGGTTGCATAAACTTTACTAATCACTAATCTAAGGCATCAGACTCAAACGCGCTTTTTTCATTTTCTAGCTGTCTCCCTATTCTTTGTTTCTTTGGGGAGGAGTTCTGTGGTTGCCGGTTGGCAAAGTGACTTTTGCTTGCTATTCAAGCTCATCAAGATCTTCTCTGATTTGCTTAGCATGGAAGCAGAACAAACTTGCGCACGAACTCAATAGCCATCTGATTTCTGAATGACTTTACTGAAAAATATTCAAATGCAAAAAATCACATCTAAAAGCACCAATCGAACTTTACATGGTACAAACGCTGACAAAACTACTGTATTGCTCAGTCACCTAAAAAATAACTATGTTTTTATTGTAGAGTACTGCTGCTAGCCCTACACATAGCTCTTATCTGCAGTACAACCTTGCAGGTGCAGTGACGTAACTAAAGGTTTGAGCCAGGGGGAAACTTAGCTGAAGGGAGCCCGCCGGCTAAAACTCAGAAAATAGTTGGGAAAAAATAGAAAATGCAGTATTGAACGGCTGTACAAAAACCCGAAATCACCGGAAAACACTCAAAAAAACGCAAAAAAACAACAATCTACTGAAACCAAAAGAATAGTAAATACCAATATACAAGCTAGGTAGGGGCCCGGCTTTTACATTTAGCTTGGCAGGGGAAGGCGGTTCGCACCCTGCCACCCGTTAGTTATGCCACTGATCAGGCGCATTTAAAACATGAACAGCCACAACTTCTTTTGATAGAGCCACACGTAACAATCGATACGATTCAGCAAACGCAGGAAGCAGCCAATGTGCTTTGAGCATATCGACACAATAGTTGGCATGCAGCTTGACCAACCGTCATATTGAGATTCATGCAAACTCGTTGGAAGGCTTGGCGTTATCATCACGAAAGTTGAATAAAACTAAATTTCGTGAATAATAAATAAGACGTAAATTTTTGACGAAGTTTAATCTAAATGATCATATACCGGCCATTGACTTTAAGCGTACCACAGTTTTCTGAGGCCCCCTTGGATCTTGAGGCCCTAGGCTTAAGCTTATATAGCCTATAGGTAAATCCGGCGCTGCTTGGGGGTCTAAACGACGTGTCGAGAGTGAAAAGGGGGATATGGAATAAAAAAGTTTGAGAAACACTGCAGTAGACGATCATGAACCTAACAGACTATATCAGTGGTTCTTAAGTTGTCATATTCCCCCTTACGAACACAAACACTGTCGATTCCTCTCCAACAAAAACAACACAAAGATAATTGCAAAAATTTCACACCACCGACAGCGAAGAAACAATAGACGATTATGAACCAAACAGACTCTTTTATAACGCCAGTCACTGCAGTTGAAGCAGCTTGTACTTGTATACTGTATGGAGATTCCCATCTAAACCAATCTCGCAGTGCAGCTTTCTATGGGTTGAATAAACAAATAATAAAAGCTTAAGGTTTCATCATCACAGCATTTCCTCCCCAATTTCTCCCTGGAACAAATTTCCTCCCAGGAATTAATGCCTCCCTCAGTGAGACTAGTGGCACCCGTTTGAGAGTCATTGGACTAGATATTTTAATATTTTTCCAAAATAAAATGAACTCTACCACATCGAAAAAACACGACAAAGGATGAGAGGTTGAACCCGTAAAAGCCCAAGATCTCATGCAAACCAGCGCAAAAGTTTGTGAAATGTTCGGACTTTATTTTGCCTCCTTGCTTTTGTCCACAAAATTGTTCTGTGGTATTTGTCGGCCGTGCCAATACTTTTATCATTTGCCACCCTACCAAACCATCATTGTGTTTTGCCTATTTGTGAGCGTAAATAGATAGATAAACCACTTCTAAGTGCAGGTTCATAAACGTACAGGTCACTTGAAGCTGCTCTGCAACTTAAATAGGCAAGGCAAAAATTGTGTATGTCATCCAGCACACTCGTTTTTGTTTATCAATATATATTTCATCAGTCAACCATGCACGTTATATAGTGCATTTGATAAATGTTTCTATATCTGTGACGTGGTAGTTGTAAAATCTTCGTACATCACATTTCTAATTCGTAAAAAACAGTTTGCATTCCAATACCATGCATGTTACGAATAACTATAAAATTGGGATTTGGGGGATCTTTGGACGCATGCGTGCGTTGCTGTCTTGTGACGTCTGGTTCTTTTCGTGTATTGCGTCATCAAACGGATAGTTGATCTTGCGCCCAGACGTTATACCTTGCAAGAACGCGTCTGCGCCAGCGGAAACCGAAAGCAAGAAAAGTAATCAGTTCATTTTAGCAGTTTTCTCCAAGTTAATTGTTCTTTCGGACGAAAGTATCGATCAACAAGAGTGCAGTCATTCCATTGTAGCTTCATTTCGCTTGTCAGTTTGGTTTAATTGACGTAACTTCGCACTTGCGCTTTCCGCTCGGATATCCACTGCAGAGCTTCCTTTACAAATTTCGGCTTGATTACGAGTGGGAGCGTTACACTGTCTATTGTCCACCACAGAAGCATGCTATTACTCATAAACATGGACGTAGCATGAGCTGTGCCTACGCCCCATTCAAGTAAAAGCAACTGCTGTGTTGTCATGTACATACAGATCAATTCCCAGAATTTGCCGTCTTTTTGATATTCATATACATTTTTTGCTACTATATCTTCATCAGAAAGGTCGTATCATGGTTGACGGAGCACGATGACACCATAGCACCACTGCTCCAAGGGGCTCGCGCCTAGGTCTTGTATTGGGCCCCGCGCCTGCTAGGACCGGCCCTGGCTACAGCTGCTTTGAACAGCCGCCACTCCAACTCCGCTTCCACTATGCGTTGCGGGAATTTTCGGAACAAGGACGACAAGCTGTCAGCGAAGGTCTTTCTTGCATCTTTGTCCGACGAATAAGGGCCTCCCACCTTAGTCGATAGGTTATCTTAGTCCTGCAGGTTCCAAATGCAAGTTGCAGACCAGCAGGTGGCGATCGGTCGACAGTTCTGCACTCTTTTGTCACGAACGTCAACACTGAACGGAACAAGCAGTGGTGCACTTACTTAGGGTGGAGGGAGCCGGAAGCGAGGCTGAAAAGGAGCCCTCTGATGACGTCATCATACTCAGCCAACCGCGATATGATTTTTTGATCAAGCCTAGGAGGGGGATATGCGGGTCACCCAAGGATATGTTCCTGAGATTACGGCATGACTGACATAACAGAAAATGCAAAATGGTATTCTTAATACACAACTTTAAAAACACTGTAAGTTGGGAAACAAAGCTAGCAACACAAAAAGTTAAGCGACAGCACGTTGGCATAGCCTCCCATTTCTCTAGTTTGTGCCCCATTTCTCTGCAAACGCCATCAATAAATTAGAAAGTTTATAACACTTTCACCTGAGAAAATGCTTGGTTTCCTGAATTTGCTCACAACCATGTCCTTAAGGGCTCCATGAAACCACGTGCAACAACCAAGCAGATTCAAAGCACTAATTTTTTTAGTTTTATCCTTTCAATTACGTTCAAGAACATGGCATAGCCTACATACAAAAGCATCCAACCTGAGCCTTGTTTTGAAAAGCTTTTAGGCTGGGTGAGTCAAAATTGCCCTCATCTTGCATTGATACTAGTTGTTTGAAAAATGTGCAAAACTATTTCATATGCACTACATGTGCTCTTGAAGAGCTGTTTTGCCATTTTCACTAGTATGCTAAAAGCAAATCTTCCATATTAACAAACAATAACCTAATAACCGTTGAGTTAAAAACAATCATACAGGACATTGCGCAACACAACTGTTTTTGTAAGCTGCAATAAAAAAATCTATTATCGGTCAATTTGTTAAATCAACGAATCTTTCCTGACAATTAAAACTGTTTCTCGACACTTCTAAGATGATTTCATTTAAATCATATGCTGTTGTTTCTAACATGTCTTCCATCTTCTTCTGGATTTTTTTACTTGTACCGTGGTATAATCGCANTTACCTTTTGTCGANGTTTTGACATTTTCTGCCTTTTTCAGGTAGAGGTCGATAGTTTTTTCGACAGCACCTGGACGTTGGTAACCTTTACTTTTGACTTATTCATAGCGACTGCACTGGTCGTCTACAAAATCTATAAAATTCAACTCACTGAATAGTCGTTTTCAGCAAATTTCTTCTTTGATAATTTCATGTTTATTGGCCTCTTCATAAACAGTCAAATCAATTTTTACCATTTCAGGAAATGCAACGCGATGTTTCCTAAACGTCTTCATGGAAATCAAATTAAATAGACTGAAGTAACCTCTGGTTACGTCATATCAATCTTAATCAACCAAGGTGATAATCGCTTGTTGGCGGAAGAGTTGCACAAACATCCAAACCAGTAGTTTTCAACCTTTTTCATGCAGCAACCCATTTTGCAACCCGATTTAACCTAACGTCCCCTTCAGAAAGCTTCCAGTCAGCTTATGTAATGACGTTGTGTTTCCACAATAAGGGAGTGTGCAAATTAATTGACTCACTAGCAAAAAAGAGCCATAAATTGCTTTTTGTTGTTTTGTTGCAGTTTGAATAAAACCAAAGCTGTTTGTAGTAAGCGATATGATCACTTTTCTTCTTCATTAACTGTTCAACACGTTTTGGCATTGATTCCACAAATTTTTGGCAGTCTTGAGCAATATTTGGTTACGAAACTTATGGCAACAATAGCTCCATGGGCTTGGTCAGGGTGGTGCAATCGTTACCCACTCGCTTTGTTTTGAAAATTCTCCACGAATTTTCGATCGGTTTTACATCGGGTGAGTTCCCAGGCCAATCAACAAGCTTCATACCTTGCTCTTCTAAAATTGTTTCACTTTTTTTTCAGAATGACAGGGAGCCAAATCTTGTTTAAAAATATCCCCTCCAGCTGCAAGCGTTCATTCCATCTCCCTAACCACATTTTGTCACACCACCTC
>JGI24158J21664_10012276_pt1 | contig 11356 bp, 10 predicted proteins | sample Ectturendosymbi3_FD_21664 | JGI IMG/M metagenome (IMG submission 21664)
GCGCAGAGAAGTTTGATGCGTTTCTTAAACTTTGCAAAAATGAAGAAAACGTGGACGTGAGAAATATGCTTTCCGACAGTAGAAAAAAATCATAGGTTAAAGCAAAACTCGGCTGAGACATGTAATCAAGGTGGTTGAGTTTTACGGTCGTCATGAAAGAATATCAGAGAAACAAGATGGCAGTTTAGTGTGAAGGAACCCTGGTTTCGTGGTGAGTACGGTCAACTGTTTATCCACAATATATGTGCTTTCCTGGCTATTTTTATCAGAAGCAATTTTTCCTTTTCATAGCTTTTGCTTCCATAATTTCAGCCCCCCCCCTTAGAAAAATCCTGGCTGCGCCCCTGGCTACGCCTGTGCCCTACAATCTTTCAAATTCCTTCAACGTACTTTTACCATGAGGAAGTTACTGTTATGCTTTATTCTCAAGAGAAAGAAACAGATAATATGAAACCGACAAAATTTCTTAAAGCAAAATGCAAGGAAAAGAAAACCACTGTTTTCTTCTTTCGCAGAAAAGAATTCGTGTAGGTTCTTCTCCATTTTTTTACATTTTCTGAAAGAAACAAATTTTGTGCAGTCAAACTTGCCAATTCAGAAAACACCAGGGATGCACTGCTAACAAAAAATGTGTGGGAACTACCTAAAAACATAGCCATTTCAAAACAGCTATAAACTCATTTTAGACCAAAACTTGAAAAAGGTGTGTGAACGCCGTTCCCACGCATTCCCACCCCACTACACGCCAGTATACCACAGATTGTTGTCAAAGCTCACTCATTGTGACGTTTTTAGTTGTGTGCAATAACTGGTAAAATGGAAATGAGGCTGATAATGTGAAATTAATTGATGCATGGGCATCGGAAGGATTTTTCTTTGATTTTTCCCACTCAAAAAACAACTTTTTTTGCAAAAATTAAAAAATTCGGAGAGGGGCAAAGCCCCCCTGCCCCTTTCTGACGCCAATGGATGCAAGGAACTATGCAGGAAACAGTAAATTCTTGAAAGCAAACTGAAATCCCAGGTGTTCTCTGTACAGTTGGGGTCACGATTTTCAGTCTTCTAACTGCTGAAACCAAGATTGAAAGATTGCGTTGCAGCAACATGGCATCAACGTCTATTTACACTGGCTTCAAAGAGAAAAAAAGTTTAAAATGCAGCCTATTCAAACCACAGGAAACAAACATAACATCAACGTTGCTAAAAAATCAACAAGTTTTGAGAAGTCGCAATTTTGAAATTTTGCCAACATCATTCGTTTTTGCTGACATTTTTATTTACATTGAAATAAATTGTTTTTTTAAATATTGCATATTCTTCCTACGACAAACAGTGTTTTTATACAACCTTAAATCAACTCCCAATCAACGTTGAATACACGTGGCATGTTAGCTGGGTAATCCCTTTCAAATTTACAATCATATAGGCAATAGAAATGCAAAACAATATAGGTTATCTTCAAAGCTGCAACTACCACAGCAAACATCCAACTTTGGTTAGTATAGCTCCAAAATGTGAGCAGAGGCTGGCCTATGCAAGCGGTGGCTAGGTTAGAAATCTGCACAATGAATGCGAATAAACATTGTATTTTGTACTACCGCACATTACTTCTAACGTCTTTGTCAAATCCTGTCACTTCCTAGGTCTACAGTGTACAGGTCATTTCGGCGTACGATTACTTATCTATAATAACTTTTGTTAGCCATTGTTTTTGTCAGGTGTCTTGTGTTATTGCCCACATCATTAGCCCCAAATTCTCATAGTTACGACATGGATTCCGAAATTCCCGAACTGCATTGGCGCTTACGTACTGTATTTTGCATCGGCCATGAAGCCATCATTAGTGGTGAAATGCTCGGTACCCCCATCCAGTGTTACACTTTCGTTATATACGACGACACTGGTCAGAAAGCACGTGTCAAATAATTCCAATTCTGTTTGACAACAAGCATCATAAAAAAATTAGGTCCCTTAAAAATTTGGATGGGTTCCTGCACAGACCTTAATGTTGACTCCGGCTCCTGCTCTGGCTCGAGCCTAAAATATTGACTCCAGCTCCTGCTCTAGCCGAAAATGCAAACTACAACCGGAGTCGACTCCGGCACTCCGGCTCCATGGTCATCTTTGAACTACGCAAGAAACGGTAAGAACACAATGCGCCAATCATGTAATCACCCTTGAGCGAGCACGTGCACATCCAATAATTGCACCACATTCACCCCCCCTCACACGAAGTCTGCCAATACGGTATAATGCCATAGCAATCGACAGGTTTGTGTGGCCATGTGGACCTGCGCACAATGGGGGCAGGTGACGTTGCAGCGTATGCATACTTTCTTCCGCTCGATTGCCGCCGTCTTGTGAAGCTGCGCAAGCATCGCAGCGACTGGCATTCTCCGGTAAGGTGGGATCACTAACAGTGTTTTCAACATGTTCACCATGACCAGGCACAAAGCCGACCGGGCTATGTGCTGTTTGAGCTGCTTCTTCCGTGTTTGCGTCATTCTGCTCAGAAGGTGAACCAGGTTCAAATCTCTCCCACCGACGCAATATCTCGCAGAGGCACTGTCGACTCTCTGCCAGACAGGAATCGGATTTGAGCATAGTTGGGTGTCGCATGCACCAGCTCTACCTCGTCAACAATGGGGTCATACTTAGATGAACGTAAATGTCTCTTCAGAAATACAAGTCCAGGCACACTCAACAAAGTGGGAATCGACACACCAAACGTCAATCGTTGTATAGAATGAAACAGGCGCTCATGCGGAGTCGCATTCATTGCGGTACACAGCAGAGAACGTATGGAATGCAACGCATCAGGCAAAACACATTCCCAGTGCGCAATGTCCAGCTTCCGAGACTTAATCGCCAGTTTGACCGCTGTCCAAATTATGCCATTATAGCGTTCGCATTGTCCATTTCCCGGAACATTGTAAACAGACCTTCTACTGCAGGCGATACCATGCTAACGCAAAAACATCGTCAACTCGTTTGACATAAAAGCCGCCCCTCTCTCGGAATGAATGTATGTAGGCATACCAAACAACGCAAAAAGCTGGTTAAAATGAGCTATCACGGTCTTAGAATCAACACTGGCACACGGAAAAGCGAACGGAAAATGAGAATACTCGTCAACAATTGTTAGCAAGTAGCGATTCTTCGTGGATGAAGGGAGTGGTCCCTTAAAGTCTATGCTCAAACGTTCGAACGGCTGAGTCGCTTTAATAAGCTGAGCTGAATCGTTTACAAAAGTTCGGTTTGACTTCTAAACCCATGCGACAACTTTCGACAGTCTTCCGCACATCAGCTAAAGAATATGGCAAATTCTTAGCGCAGACAAAATGATACAAACGTGTTATTCCAGGGAGGCACAATGACGCGTGAATGGTAGAGTACTTTCATGCAAACTTGTGCAATACGCCATAGAAAGGGCGTCAGGGACGGCATTTAACTTCCCTGGACGAAACACTTTGTGAAATTCAAATTCGCTGAGTTGCATACGCCAACGGATTATGTTCTCATTTTTTATCTTACTTGAGTGACGTACATCGTACATAAAAGACACAGACTGTTGATCCGTCACAACAGTGAATTGACGGCCACAAAGTAGATGATCCCATTTTCGAATGACTTGAAGAACAGCGCAAGCTTCCTTTTCCACACTTGACTGATGTAACACGCATTTGTTCAAGGTTCTCGAGAATAACGCCACAGGTCGGCCTTCCTGATTCAGAGTAGCAGAGATCGCATTATCTGAAGCGTCCGTCCCCAAAACAAAAGGCAACTTTTCATCGATAACTTTAAAGGGCAGCTGAAGTTAAATCCTGCTTCAGTGTCTTTAAAGCTTGCACAGCTTCCTCGCGCAAGGGAAACTCTTTCGTTGCAATCAACGGCTTAATTTTCTCGGAAAAACAAAGGACCCACTGAGCGTAGTACGCAAACATTCCCACAAGGTGTTGGAGTTCCTTGCCAGTGTTCGGCACTGGCAATTCTAATATAGGCCTGACACAGTCAGGGTCCGGCAGCAACACGCCGTTCGAAATGTGGTAGCCCAACAATTTGGGAGAATCGGTGGAATAGGCAGCCTACACTTCTTTTTGTTGAAGGTAATATTACACCATTTTGCTGCAGTTAGAAAACATTTTAGATTCTCGTCATGCTCTTCACGAGTCCGTCCACGTACTGTAATATCATCCAAATAAGCATAAGTTCCCTTGCAGTTATACTTTGAAATGATTTCATTTACCATGCGCTGAAAATATGGAACGGCATTCTTCAACCCAAAGGGTATGCGTTTGAACTGATAAAGCTGGCCATTGGTTTCGAATGCAGTAAACAACCTTTCTTCGGGCAGAATAGGAACTTGGTGACACGCGCTCTTCAATTCCAAGCTGGAGTACCAGTTGTATTGAGCTACGCTATTTGCAATGGTTTGCATAAGTGGCAATGGGTAAGCATCCAGGAAAGTGAATTTGTTTATAGTTTGGCTGTAATCAATAGACAAGCGCTTCTTATGATTGCTGTTGTTGACTACTACAACTTGCGCTCTCCACGGAGACGTGCTCGGTTCGATTATACCATCACGAAGCATCTGTGCTGTCTGCGTGGCTATGAATGCTCGATCCGACGGCGAGTAATTTCGTGACTTGGAGGCGACAGGTCTGCAGTCAGGCGTTAAATGTTCACAATGTCGAACTGGCGTAACACCCTGTAATACATCCAAAGAATTCAAATTCAAGGGACACTTGGGACCGCCAAACGCGAAACTAACGCTTTCATGTTCTTTAAGAAATTCTCGGCCCAGTATAACGTCCCACATCAAATTGTCCATAACTAACATGTTCACTTTGTCGTAGCTAGCCAGAACTCCGTTCACTAAGGCGAATACATTTACCTTGTCATCGTCAGAGTTCACTGGCGAAGCGGCAGACAAGGATGGCTGTTGGCTCGTCAGCGTAGCTGTTGGTGCCGGGTTTTTAGACTTAAACAAACAAACACTGGAAAAATGTCCTTTCTTCTTGCATTTGTAGCAAACGTGGTCTCGCGCAGGGCAGTTGAAACAAGGATGTCGCTTGCTGTCGCAGAAATAGCACTTTGTTTCCATCAACAGACACTTAATGCGCACACTGTTCTCTTCACCAGGATTACGCACACCAGCGGAGCCGACCAAATGTGAGGAATTTGACTGGGTGGACAAGCGATACTCTTCACAGTTTTTCTGTGCTTCGCCTAACGTACGCGCTTTATCAGAGGCTGCTTGAAGTTCACGAGCATTGTCTTCCAGCAAACGTTGGCGGATGTACCCACTCCGCAGTCCAGCTACAAAAGCATCGCGGATAGCTGCGTCTCTATTTTGAGAGCCGTTAATGCAGTGTAGTTGTAATCAGCGCTAAGAACGTTGGAAGAATTCTTCAATCTTCTCTTCACTTTTCTGGCGGCACGTGTTCAGTTTATGCCGGGCATGCACTTCGTTGACTGGCTACGTAGATGTTTTCTAAGCAATCGATAGCTTCCTGATATGAAGCACACTCGTGGATGTAGGTATACACTGAAGCGTCAAGTAAACTGATAAGAACATTGTCAATTGTACGCAAGTAGTTTTCCCACGCATGCTTCCAGTGCTGGTACCTCCTGGCGCCATACGCAGTATCAGCTTCAGCAGAGAACACTTGCGGTCTCAAGCATTTATCCATTTTAGCAAAATAAACTGTTGTAATATTTGCACACAGCTCGCCTATTTACTTAGGTTTTATCTTGCTGTAACTGGACTTAGCCCTTAAATACAAAACACACAAAGTTACTTAGGTTCGAACAAACAAGAAACAACGTTCGCATAAGGAAGCCAGAACAGAATGCGCAGCAACTATGCAAGAAACGGTACGAACACAATGCGCCAATCATGTAATCACCCTCGAGCAAACACGTGCATATCCAATAATTGCACCACACCTTACTGCTTTTTACCACATAATGGTCTCTATAACGTAATACAGTACGTGAAGTCATTTTAAATTGCGATTGCACCGTGCGCCAGGGCATGTAAAAATTGGAAGCAGACGCTTGCCCAGAACAGACGCCTCGCTCTGGGTCTAGTGACCAATGAGTCCGGCGGAACGCGTAGCGTGACGGCCGGGGTGGTCAGAGACTGCCCCGCGGTAGCCAAGTAGGCCTGACGAATATTGAAATAGGCACAGAGATAGAAGAGACCTTTCTAAATATTTATCTGCAGTGCACGGACATCACCACAATACAGTACGAATGCATTAAAATTGCATGCTTATTTTTTCCTTCTAACTGTTGCATTTCATTTATTCCTGAGGATGGCTTACGCATAAGCCGAAACGAATAAAATAATGATTTCGATTATTGTGGCTGTTTTGTTTGCAATGAGATACATGAACGTGTTGTACTAAACAATATACGCTTTAGAACGGATTGAATTTTCTAAAGCAGGGGTGGCCAACAAGTCGATCGCCGAGTCTCAGTTGGTCGATCGCGTCTGATTTTGCATTGAATTGACACGATACCTAAAAAGAACACTTCAATCAATATTCCAGGAAGTACATAAAAATTATCCATCAATTGGTTGGAGACTTGTATTCTTGGGCGCCTCTTGCGATGGCTGACCACAGGCTAGCACGGTAGATGCAGGGAAGGTGTTGCAATATATTTTCCTATTATTGCATAACAATTATGATTTAGGTGTAACAGACACTTTGCCTTTTATCTGTGCATTACTTAATAAGGCGATGGTATATTGTATTTGCACGTGCGTTACTCAACTTTGGCATTTTGCACTTGTGATTTTATTACCGAACGGTCGATCGCGAGTTAGCAGAAAAGTTTCTTGTCGATCCCAGTAGAAGAGAAGTTGGCCCACCCCTGGTCTAAAGAAACCATTTGCTACATCGCACGCCTGTTTTTTGCACGAAAATCACACGCATGATATTATGCCGAATCTGTTGTACGTGCGCAGAGCCGCAGACCTTCACAACAAAGTCCCCATTTGCGTCTTTATTGCAATTAATAAACCGTGACGAACCGTGACCGGCAGAACAATGCAGAACAATCAAAAGCCGCCTCGATTCCAACCATGTGGTACAATATCATTGAGTGGATAAATCATCTAAATATAAAGCAAACAAATATGGACTCAATACTCACCCTTGTCGAATTGGGTATGTATATGCAAAAATTTTTGGGATATGATCAGGAGTCGAAAAATCGCAATATCCGCTCACATCTGGTGTACACCAACCACTGTTGTCTTTGTTAAAAAGCCTGCTGTAAAGTTGTTTATTTTAATTACGATAAATTTTCTTTTACCGAGGTTCGCATCAACCTGAAAGTGTGGCTCACTTTACTTTGGTGTGGTGTTAGCCTACACTGTGCAGCAGAGATGAATGGATTTAGGTTTTTCAAACCCATGTCCGATCTGCCCATTTCATTTCAAATACAAATCCAATAAACTCACAGTTCCAAACCCAATTCTTTTTTAAATCCAAAATTCTATCTGTTGTGTTCTACCAATACAAAATATCACCAGCACAGTGTTTGCCTCATGAGGAAAAATAGACATTTCCAACATACCTTGAAAACAAACTCAAGTTAACTCATGATATATTTTTGGCTCAGAACACTATAATAGTGAACACTTTAAAGACTTCAAAGCAGTGATAGCGTGAATCGAGTCAATGACTCGAGACCCGAGTCAGAGTCCTTTTTACAAAATCTCTGAGCCTCTGATGGACCAACCCAGTTCGTTAGCACAGAAAGAAATGAGGATTTTTCGCTTCAGTGGTGATCAAGATCTGCGCAAATGTTTTGTTTTTACTGTCTAGTCGTGCTATGCTACATTTTAAGGATCAAGTGTCCACAATTTGCACAGAGGTGGACCAGACACTTTGCTTTCACGGAGCGGTCAGCAGGGCACAATATATTGACATGATACCTTATCATGGTTTAAATGTAGTAATTGCATATCGTGGCACTGGGCTTCAAACTGTTTCTTTGAGTGTTTTCCAGATACCAGCAAAGTGATCTATGTTTTTCGGATTCAAATGTAATCCAAAAATTATATTGCAAAAGTAATGAAAATACAAAAACCGAATCTTGTTTAAATCCAAATTCCAGCCACTGTTATTTGCATAAGCCCATGTGGCAACTTGATTACGCCACATACAACGTTGAATTCGTAGCAGCAATAGAAGAGTGAACCTAGTCAAATGGGGTAATCTCAATTGCTATTATGCTGAGAAGCGTCTGTGCGACTCTTTCTTTGGTTCGCTCAGGGCAATGCAGCATTGTGGCTGCAACAAATGGCTCCCAACGTGTCTGTGGCTGCAATCCATAGTTGATGGTTGTTTTGAGCTTGTGAAATGGGGAAGTGATGTGGCGACATGATTGCGCCACATACTGTAGGCCTAATGATGAAGCCATAGCAGCTATAGAAGAGTGAACCTGGTCGAATGGGGAATCTCCATTGCTGTTATGCCGAGGGTCGTCCGTTCGACTCTCTCTTTGGTTGGCTCAGGGCAATGCATGACTGTTGCTGCAACACTCATATGTAATCTAACTCAAAGACGAATAAATAGTTTGGAAAGTAAATTGAGTTAATTTACGCTATACTATTGGCTCACAACATTATAACAATTGACACTATAGAGACTTCAAAATATTCACTGCTAGCAGCAATGCAATGAGAACCTTTGTTAAGCATAGCAATATAGCGTGTAAGATATCAAACCAGAAGACTAACAAGCATACAACACCAACGGGTCATTAGAACTGGACTACAAATAATATAATGATATACTGTGCTAAATGTTATTAAAGTATATGTAAGGTATAACAGACATGAGGCAAGAAAATGGATTGTATCAGTGAATGTCCAACCAATTCTGTAAGTTTGATGACATGATAAACAATGGATCAGACTTGTTTCGCTGGTAACAGACAGTCTCAATATTGAAACAAACATAATAAACAATTACAACGGATTTGAGTAACTCTTATCAGTACATAAACCTGCAGTCCCAAAACTGAATCGAAAGTTGCGAAGAAGTTCAAAAAAAATCATCAATTCCAATCCAAACCTGGTTAAGCAAAAATGAAAACATCGAAATCCATCAATATGTTGGAATGTTGCAAGATTTAAATCCTAGTACATGTTCAGCTCTGGTCATTTTCATGTATTGGCCATGCGAAAGACAAGGAAGTATATTTCTCGTGTAGCGATGGAAAAGCTTGTGCGGCAAGTGCGCAAAGCTTCACACTGTGGAAGTGAGCAATGGAGATCACCTGACAAGATCATTCTATTATTGCTTGTTCACACCACATATTTGTGTGTTGCACTTCGCGCTCATCCTGTTCATGGTGAATCGCACTTTCAAAGCAACGCCAACTGAGAGGTGGCAACACATCTGCTCCTTTTGCAATGAACCATACTTATCGCACGTTATTATTGTGAAGGTTGCACTTGGCACCACCTTCACATCTTGGTCGCAGCACCACTTTGCTGTGATTGGAAAGCCCGAGTGGCATGCGCGCAGAGCTTCTTCACACAGTGACAGCAAGCAATAATAGAGATCACATATCATCCTCATTCTATTTCTGCTTGTTTGCGCCCCATATATATGGGTGTTGTTCTTCACACACGTCCCGATTGTGCTGAATTGCACATTCAACACAATGCTGACCAAGAGTTTGCAACACTTGCAGCAAGGTTGCTTACACTTGCTGAAATGATTGAGAGTGAAAAATAGAAGTAAAATTCAAACTGAATAAACATAGATGCAAATAACCTGCAATCAAACTTGTTAAAACAATATTGATCCCCATTTTCTAACTTATCGAGCGCTATTTCACAGCATGTTGGGCAGCATTTTCTGACTTATCGGGCACCATTTTACAGCATGTTGGGTGTTATTTCATAACATAAAAAAGTCATACAAAAATGTGAAATTTCATTTGACTCGACATGGACTCGATCTTGTAAAACAATGACTCGAAGTGACTCGACAGTTTTTGTGACTTTCCTCTGACTTGACTCGACCAAGTCATGACTCGATTCTGACTCGACTCGAAATAATTGTAGATGACTCTGACTCGCTTTGACTCGAAGGGCTCGTGACTCTGACTCGACAAAAATGACTCGGGCACATCACTGCTTCAGGGTAAGCACTATCAGCATTAAATGCAATGAGAAGCTCAGTTATAAATTCAAGTGTAAGATATCAAATCAGACAATCAAACTACCGGTGTCAAGCGAAAATTTTGACCTCTGCGAAATTTCTGACCTATTATTGTTTGTCAGCTGTTTTGCTTCTCAGAGAAAAGGAATAAAGTTTGGCGATTGCTTTTTTGATGTGTGTTGTGTAAATTAAAACATTTGGTTAGATGTCAGATACCCACAATAAGCTAACAGTTGTTGAGTTCGTCTTGGCTCCTCAACATGTAACGTCTTGTTATCCTGAAACGACAACGAAAGAAGACTTCGATTACTGGAAATGAATAACTGAAGAAAGCAACTTAGAAGTTTACCGACGGATTCACGACAAGTCAAACGAAGCTGAACATTAATCAACGACTAAAAGACATTAAACTCTTTAGAACTTAGTTATGTGTACCTATTTGATGTATTACGAATTTGTACTTGGCACAGTTATTGTGAGTTATCTTTCGGAGAGAGTAACAAAACGGTATAGAAAATTACCACATTGAAAAATAACTTCAAATTGCAAACAGAATTAATGATGAAAACGCATACAAATATTGCTGTCAAATACCGATTCGAAATACACGCGAGCTGAGGTTGACCACTAGTGTCGCTATTGCACCGTGTACTGTTCGAAATTTGTCACGTGATCTTGGTGTCGTATGTTGTGTGTATATAAAGAGCGGAATGGCTAGGTTCGTCATCAGTTCAACTCACGGGTCTCACCGGAGTAGTACCTTCCTGCACGTAGTGTGATAGGATAGGTCGAATCAAAGAACAGTTGGCGAACGAGTGGGGTCTGCCGAATTCGTGAACCAGAACACGCTTGTAGCTAACTAATACCCCAGAACGGTTAGACCCACGGAGTTACCGAGGTCTTAACCAATTTTCAGGCAGATCGTGTTACGACTGCTTAATAGAATGGGTTGCTCTCTCTCTCTCTTCCGCCATAAAAGAATTGAATTCGTATTTAACGCTTGTTGTTAACCTCTGATGTTTACAGTAACTTATGTTACATGCTTTAATTGACGATTGTTGATGTAAAACCCCTGTTGTGATGAATATCGCAGTGCTTAAAGTTATACTAATAAAACCATGAGTGAATACAATTTTGTTGTGATAAACTGAGCGGTGTCGAGC
>JGI24158J21664_10012277_pt1 | contig 11356 bp, 8 predicted proteins | sample Ectturendosymbi3_FD_21664 | JGI IMG/M metagenome (IMG submission 21664)
AATTAAATGATTGGCATATTTTTTTTTAAACAGCGGTAAAGGTTTTGATTTGATATCCGGTGGAACTTCTTGCCAGATCTTTGGGCCCCAATAAACTGTTGATTAGGATACCGATAGAATATGTGTGGTCGTGTTACGCGGTGTTTGATTAGCAATTTTGTAACAGCTGGTCTGTGGCCACGGTCTGGATACCGGGGTGGTTGCGTTAGCAGTGGCGTAGCCAGCCCAAAAGTTTTGGGGGCCAAAATGTTTGAGTTTAGGCGAATAACACTATTTTGTTTGGAAAAATGCCTCTCAAAGCACAAAACGACTACATGTTCTAGAAATTTTGTGGGGGCCATGGCCCCGGTGGCCCTCCTCTGGCTACGCCTATGTGCGTTAGTGAAACAATAGGTAATGCATTAGCATAGGGAAGACCGCGTTAAAGTGGTCGTGATAGGGTCGGGGTGCCACTGTATATTCAAAATATTCCACCGGTGTTTTGTGAACATGTATCGATATGGTTTCAAGTCTCCTGCAAGAAATGGGGACTTGAAATCAATGAGTTTCGTTCATATTGTGACGTCCATATTAGTTAACGATTCCTTTTTTATGCTCAAGCTTTTTTTGTTTATGCTACAAATACTTCAATAATACAAATACTTCAGTTCGTTCATATATTTTTTCTCTATTAACGACAGTTTTATATGTATACAAAGGTCCCTTTCCAAGTTTCAGCCAGGGGCCCCACACAACCTTAATCCGCTCCTGTTGCTGGGCTACTTTCAGGATCTTCAATGAAACTGAAATTTTTCCTCCTTTAAAAATGAAATTTGACCGACTGGTTATTTTTCGATAGGTATATCAGTATTGTCGCTTTCAACCGGTATAAGTATGTTAATACGAACTCATGCATACTATACGGGAAAAGTCCACATTGCCGCGCGTGCTGATTTATACAGGCTGGCAATCGTTATTGCTTGATGACCCTTTTATGACGCTGCTCATGCAACGATTGGATTAACCAACCTAGCAAACTAAGTGCAACAGTTTCTCTTCCCTTTTGCCTTTTCTTAACATTAGACTCAACAAAATACCTACAAATTCATGATCTTCGTCAGAACCGCAGTGCTTGAACCCCAACCAGTGACACTCTCCATGGCCTTAGATAGTTAGTGAAGCATTACATAAGGCAACGTCAGTTTGGTTGTTACGTCACCAGTCCGATATCATGTGTTTTATATCCTTGTTACGAACCATGTAGTAGAAAGTACATCAAATTGTAAAGTAGCAAAAATTGTGTTTATTTACGGAATCAATTCAACATTTCAACATATTTTAACCTGCAGAAATCGCCACCCTGAAAACTGAAATTGCCCCCAAGGCTTTAACTCACAAAATCGCCCCCATAACGCATAAAATCGCCCCCTGGGGCGATTTCGCTCCCGTTGAATACCACTGGTTTATATGGTTGGAGAGTGAGTTTCAATCTCAGCAGCATAAAAATGTTTGCAGTTGAGTTTTCTCATTTATATTCAGAACATAGCCTGATTATTATGATGAAGTCACCCTACCAGCTGAATATATCAAAGAAATTTACAGTAACTGCGTGTTTCCAATGTAATTACACGCTGATCGAACCACTTGTTGTCTGAAAGTCTGATCTTAATTTCATCCATAAAATTGTAACACTGCACAATACGCCGAGTTTTCGGCCACAGGACAGTTGCTGCTGCAAGTAATACTTCAAAATTGCCATAAATTTGAACCTGCAATTAAATACCACACAATGAGTTGGTAGTGATTTGGTTGAAGGATATCTGCAGCAGAAAATGGAAGTCAAGAAGTGGTTATTACAATAATTCCATAATTTAGGATCTTTAATATGTGCAGGAAGGCATTGGTGTACTCTAACGTGCTTATGAAGGTATACGCGTAAAACGTGTGATTGCTGCAGAGCAGAGGTGGCCGGGTGATTCGTGCAGTTGGCGGAGAGACATACGGGGTGCAAGGGCACATGAGCGAGACAAAGCGTCAGTGTGGCGGAAGTCATAATGCAGTTGACTGAGTTCTAAGCGCCACGAGATAATTTCAGCATTTTGAATTACACCACGATTTGTTTGGGCGAACCTGAACGAGACTGCTTTCTAATCAGTAACGATTGTGAAATGGTGGAAGTGCAGCCATTTACGTACTACCTCAATTATAACAGCAGCCTCTTTTTCGACAGCGGAATACCGCTTTTCGCAATCAGAAGGAGTTCGTGACATAAACGTAACCGGACGACCATCTTGCGACAACACAGCAGCCCAAGCAAGGTCAGTCTAATCCGTCTCGACTTCGAAGGATACGCCATCGCCGTCCTGATTAGAGCCCAGACTGGCGTAGGTCGGTTACACAGACCTTTTTGGTGAATGCCTGGACCGCAGAGGCACGACACAGCCTTAGCAACTGGAGAAAACAACCGCCTTATAGACATGTGCGTCGGAAGGATTTTTCCAGTGGGGGGCACGAGGCTTTTTCCCAAACTTTTTCTAGGGGGGGCCAAAAGTGGTGAAGTTTGATTTTTCCCACTCGAAACTAAGAAAACTGTCTTTTTTTGCTGAAATATTCTAAATCCAGGACCTCCCCCCCCTCTTCCGACGCCCATGCTTGTAGAGGTGGCAGTCCCAGAATCTTTAGTACTGTAGTCAGATGTCATCTCATAGATAACGACTGATCAGGTGATTAGCAACCCATGCAGCTAGAGTGACGATGAGCTCTGTCAAGGTTATCAGCTAATTCAAAAACTGCTTCATCGACGTGAGGGTGAGCAGCTCCAGAAAGACAGTTAAAAATTATACGCTTTGTGTTGGCTTTAATATCATCGTCTATTCTGGTTTTTCACTTTCGTGAAAAAAATTCGCTTTGTCTTTCTGTTGATTTAATATGGTGCTTTGATGGCGCTTTGTAACTACAGTGGTCTTGTAACGCAATGATTGACTTTTTACACGGTGTGGTATGAGCTGACTGGGTTTGTTTTCGCGTTCTGGATAGTCCCTGCAGCTCTTCCCCACACCGTGCGCCTGGTAAGAATGCTAACGGTACAAATTTACAAGGTCCTGGTAAAACCCAGACGAGAGTAGAGCTCCATATCTACCAGCACAGAAGCGCGAGCACATACCATCAGGATACGGGCTGCATGATCTGTCATACTAGGCGTATGTGTTGTGTGTCGAGTCTCCTCGTTATCATAGAGACTTTGATTGCTTTTATTGCTCTGCTTCTAGCTGGTGACGAGCGTTAACCGCTATGCATCTTGGTGGTGTAATTGATAATAAACTTTCATGGGAACCGCCAATCAGTAGCCCCTGTGGGAAACTTTCTCGAGCTTGTGGCGTAGTGTGTAAAATTAGACATTTTGCTGGTATGAAAATATTGCGTTTAATCTATTTTAGTCTCTTTCATTCACATTTACAATAGTGCATAATTGATTGGGATCGAGCGTATAAAACGCCTATATCCAACCAGTGCAAGTGCTACAAAACCGATTTTTGAAATACATAACTTTTAGCAATAGAACATCAAGTGCAAACAATATTTTAAATTACTTAAAATTATCAAAGTTTCTGATTTGTACCAACTTAATTTGGAAAAGTTTATGTATAAGTATAATGCCAATATTCCGCCCTCTTCTTTTGATAACTTTTTTTTCAAAACTGCTCTGCATACATGATCATGGCACAAGACAATAAGTTTCAGAAAGTTTTCATCATAAACGTGTTAGAACTGATTATGGTAAAAAAATGTTGCAATATGTAGGACCTGTTGCTAGAGGTTGTATTTCTAATAAGATTAAAACGTTACCATTATGTTTTCCTGTCGAGTAAAATCGTGACTGCTTGTTGAGTACTGACTCTAATGTGACATATATATGTATATGTGTGTGTAATTTGTAAGATGTTTTTGAGCATTCACCTTAAACAGCGCACAATTTGGGTTTCTTTGTTTTGTTTTTACCGGTATTTCGTTTTGAACTCGTTTTGTGCTTCACCTGTACTACTGAAATTTAACAGCCATTAAATATAGGCTGGGCTCGATTAAGTGACTGCTTTGGCCGTCTTTCGCTCAACTTGTTCTGTTTGTTGAAGATTTGTTAATGAAACGTGTTTTTTGTTGTTGTGTACTGGCAGAGCAAACATGACTTGACTTGCTATGTCAAGCAGGCATTCCTTCTCGGACTGGCATTTTGTGCAGATGTTTGTACCGCATGCGTTACTGTCGTAAATTTCTGTTCTGCAAATGCTAGCTTCATTTTTATTGAATAAAACCTATCGAAATTTTGCTGAGGTGTCGCATCAACAGGCATTTCTCATAACAATTTTTTAACAAAATAAAGATGTGGATAAGCAACTGCTCGGCCTTTGTCGTAACCCTAACCACACATCTTAACTGTTTTAATGTTATATATGTTAATCGCTCCTGATGCGCAATGTACACAAGAGAACAGCGGAACTTTCATGACCGCAACTATGTATATTACCAAGTTTCCATGGCGAGCTTGAAACAGGCGCTGCTATGGACAACACTGCAGCGTATTGGAAGTTCGCCGCTGCGCGTCTCTCAAAAATTATAGTCGTGGAGCACGTTTGTGGCACTTCTCCGCAGATAAAAAACATGGAAGGGGTCAAACGATTCGGGAACAACTTATCAAACTCATCGGACGCCATGCCTGCTGTTGTGAAACCAGTTCCTCAAAAGGATGGAAAAGACGTCCAAGCAGTGCTACTAAGCAAATAGCACAGTTAGTGTTGCGGGAGCTAGCCTTAAATTGCGAGCCGTGGGGGAGCTTGTCCGCAGAAAGTTTGAAACGCGTACGCAACGACCGCTAGCTGGCCCTGACACCTCGTCACCAGGGGCGTAACGAGGTTAGATGGCGACCGGGGCAAGAAACATGTTTGGCGCCCCCATGTTCGAATCTGAGGTCTTTCGGAAGCAAATGTGCTGTATTGAAGAAAGTACTTGTGACGTTGTTGGGACTTTTCGGCGCCCTCCGCAATCATTCGGTGTCCCCCGCAGTGATTCGGCGCCCCCCATGATGATTCAGCACCAGGGAATTGTGCCCCCCTTTCCCTCCTCGCTACGCCCCTGCTCGACACAAAGCTCGCGCATCGACTGGACTGTAGACTTCCTATTTCTTACAGCAATTGTAAACGGAGCGGAAGGTAATCAGCACAAACCTTTGTTGTCGCAAATCAAGAAGTTCAACAGCGATTGATCGTTGGTTACGGTTTCTGAAACACAGCAGTATCAAACTAAAAGCATTCTACCAACGCAGCTAAACTGAGCAAACAAACTTCACAACCGATTGGCTGAGTGCGCGACAGACAATTTACGATGAGACAAGCGTACAACGCGGTTATTTACAGTAAATTCATCCACGTATCTCAAACGCCTGATTGCGATCAAAGTATAACTTCAGTGCCAATTGGCAACTGCGCGCTAAATTCTCCAAAAGAGACATATAATAAACTTGCCTACCAAAACGGTGTGCGTTCCACAGCTCAGATTTTGGCCTTTAAGTTTATCAGAAAGCTCGCTGTTTCGGTTAGCAGAATTTGGCCTACATGCGAGGGCCGAATGTTACTCAATTTCTAGTTGACCCGAGCTGCACTTTTATCGTACGCTAGGCGCGGCAAAAACAGAATAATCAACATTTTTGTCACAACTGTTCGAGACTACGAGAACAGATGCATGTTATGTTGGCATCCTGTTAGCAGAGGCAAGGCGTCGAGATAGGAGAAAATAGATTGTTGCTCAATTCGGGATTACACAAATCGCTGAAAAGGGTCAAGAACCTGCTGACCTACACTAGGGAGCCACGGGAACCGTAGCTGCCAGGAAATACCGCGCCATCTGTCAGATGCTGTCAATTATTGTTAGACTTTTAGGCGGCGTTGGGAGTAAATTACGCTCTTGGAACATAGAGGTTGCCTGTATTAAAAATATTTCTCACCGGATGAACAGCCAGGCCCGTAACCAGCTTGGAACACCAGGTGGGGCGTAGAGTTTTCTGAGAGGGGCCCAAATTTTTTGAACTATGTCCAATAGTTTTAACCTATGTCCAACACATTTTTCCAGGGGGGAACGCAAAAATTTTGGGGGGCTTCTTCCCCCCTGCGTCCCCCTGGTTACGGGCCTGTTAACAGCTTGAAGCGGTTAAGTCGCTGCGCGCCTTACAGTTAGCAACAAAGTAGATGAGATGGGGCAAAATGTTGCACAACTGATGAGAGTTTGAAAGCACAAAATTGTCATTACAAAATAAAGAAATTACCAAACGTAAGACATGTTGGCCCGGACAAGGTTTCCAAACAAACGTTGTTTTGTCGTTCTGTAGAAGCAATCACTTATGCAGTTGACATCTACAACAAACTCAGCAATTGTTATGATACTGATGAAATTCCAAAGAAGCACTGGGGGGGAATGATGCACTTTTCATGATGGATAAAATGTAGAGTGTTTTAAATAAACTAAGAAAAGGCGACAATCGAAAGATGTTGGCTGTGCTTTGTATCATCCATCGAGAAAACTTGTTTGCGAAAGTATGTCCCCTGAACCGCATGTGATGCTGCGTTTTTGATTAAACACATCATTCCATCAAAGCGATACCCTAATCAGTACGACAGTTTTTGTTACCGTCCACATGCAGAACATGTGCAACTATTACATCACTCTGATGTAAAGTGGTTAAACCCTTCACAAATCCGAAATCTTTGTTGGTTTTGGCATTACCGAGCGTCGTACTTTCTCCTTGGAGCATGGGCTTTAAAAAAAACAAAGCGTCTCCAAAATGTTCGTCAAGTAGCTCAAATATGCTTTGCTGTCTGAAGTCAACAGTATATCCATTTTAGGTTTTCCCTTCCAAAATTTGCAGACCGGATCAAACAGCTCCATCATTTTTTATCCTTTAGCCCTTTAAGTGCCACGTTTGGCTAAATTCGGCAAGTCATAGCTCGCCAGGCGATTGAGCTAGTGAGCTGCTGTTCAACACCTCTAAACATGGGGCTATATGCTGAAACAACACTGTGCCAAGAAATTTTAACCAATTCCAGTGGTTGAAAGATGTGAGGAAACTTTAGAGCCGTAACTGTTGAACAATTGAAGATGTTGGTTAATGACTTCAACAAGAGATTTTACGATTCGAATGCAATGGAGTTCGCTGTTTGACCGATCAAACTATTTCCGGTTGATATATTTGAAGCACCAGAGCAATGCCAACAGAAACTACACTAATTGCAAGAAAATGAATTTAAGATCAAAGAAATCATGATTTGGCTTCAAGGAAAGCGAAAAATACCCAAAATCGTGCGCTTTGGCTAACGTGGTATTTATAAAATTTTCATCACCTAATTTTGTCGAATGTTGGTTTAGCGTTCCTACCAACTTAGTGCAATCCGGGAAAAATGGAATAAAAATAAAGAAACGTGATAATTTAGGGCTGAAACTGACAAAAATGGCTCTACAAAAAAAACAGCAAATTTTACAAAAGCGCATGGCATCGATCAAATTGAGTAGCAACAGAAAAACGAATTCATTTAACGCCTTTGACTTCACATGTAGCATGCACTGCAGCTAGCGTAGTCATGTTGTGGATTATCTTAGGTCGCATCATTATTTAAAAGTCTAAGTGGATTAGGGGTAACAAAGTTGCGAAATACTAGTGTAGATCATTGATTCAAACAAACAAGTCAAAAAATTGTCCATACAAACTTTTGAAAATCGGTTGCCATCGACTGACTACACATTCAAACTTAAACGGTAAGGTTTTGGGATCAGTTTATGAAATAAGCTGTTTTCGGTAAATTGTTAAACAAATCCAAGAAATGCAAAATCAGTTAACTTGAATTAATAAGAATATGTGTCCGTTGTTTATTTATTTATTTAAATCAAGCGCTCACATCAGACTAACTGGCAATTGTAGCTAAACATGCAATGCTACTAGGCACATTAAACAATCTTTTTGGCATGTCGCAATATTATGCGTACCAACTCGGCTGCAGCACAGTCACCGCCGTCCTGGCAAATGCAGCCAGAAAAAAATTATACTCTTTTGGCTCATGGAAAACAACTTTCAATAATTCAGGGAAAAATAAATGGCGCAAGATGCGATCAGCAAAGCCTGCTAACCTGTATTATGCAGTTTAATAACGCTTTTCGCTTGGCAAGAACAAGCTGCGATGAGAGAAGTACAATTCTGTATCGAGGGTGTCCGGAACGTTGCTTGTCAGTGCCTTTTGCCTGACATTGTGTTTCTTTTGCAAAATCATCATTGAAGGCTATTAGCTGAGCATTCTGCCGAACCGGGTGTGCGTGATTTTCCACTTGTCCTTTAAAGGACATCTTCTTCCTGCGGTTTTTGCGAAGTTGCTTCTAGTTTCAGCTCGCTTTTGGCCAACTTCACTGAATCAATCATTGCCATTTCTGTAAGCACAGCTCCTCGATCTAATGGCTGACATGCGTCGTTATCGCTTCTCTTGGTCACTTGTGATTTTTTTCTGATGGTGCAGCAAGGTATTCCTCCATCTCTGACGATCAATGCCTTGAAGTCATTCCACAATTGACGTCGAATCGTTGGCAATGCGAACGTGTAGATAACCGGATTGACGCAGGCGTGTGCGTAGGAAGCACACTGGCCAATCGTTTCCAAGGTGTACTGCATCACAACGTAAGACGCGTCGTTGTAGTTTCCAGATATCTGTTGTAAAAAATAGCAATACTTTTATTAATTTCAATTTTCACTTCTCACAAAAGAATGGAAAACTGCTATATTGTTTAAGAAGATATCCATACAACCAATCGGGATATAAATGCTAATATATGTGATGCTGCTTAGCATTTTTTTTAAAAAACAGCATACAATATTTTTCACATGTGTGTATCTGGTCGGTCGCAAATCTCGTAATTCCTTTTTTGTAATTCTCCAAATACTGTTGATGGATTTGAAAATCTGTTTCAAAAGGTCTAGGAGAAAGCTTTCATGATCGCACTTTGTTTCATATTTGAAAATGGGTGAAAATAATGTTTTGAGTTGTTTTGAGATATAATGACTACTTGGCCTTCATTTTGGTCTAAGTTTCTATGCAAGGATCTAAACAAGGCAGTTTTGTTATTTGTCTGGCTTGCTTCTTTAAGCTTGGTTGATTTTTTATCCAGAACAAAATTAAAGAAAACTGTACGTCAAGTTGAATATTTGAAAACATGCAAGAATAAGATTGCGAATTAGCAGCCAAGACCAACAATTGCATGCAGAAAAAGTGGCATTTTAAACAAGTTAAAAATTTTCATTGGGCGGTTCACGGGAGAACGCAAAACATGTCTGCTAGTATTTTGCAAATTGTTTTCAAACAAAGGGTATTTTGCGTCGAATGCTGAGAGCTTGTGATTGTTTTACATTTCCCTCTTCAACACCACGCACAAGAAGGTATCGCCCGAAAATATCGATAGCAATGAAAAAAGATTTAAAATTAGAATGGTGTTGCAAAAAATATTGCAATTGCAGCAGTTAAACAATTTGAAAATTATATGAAAAAAAATCACTTTTTCAGTATAATGGGGAATCATTCTAGTGCAAACTCAAGGTCGACACAGCAGACTGGCTGTATCGAAAGATAACTTGAATCATTGTAAAGCTCTTGTAACCACGTGAAAAGTATATCGATTTGAAAATGAAGACGGTTTTCTGGAACGCAAGAAACGCCACATTGTTAACTCATTACACCTCCGCGCATGTTCTTATGAACTGATGTAGGCGGAGTTCATCAATGTTGAGCGAATGTTATCTCGCAACGGCTAGTGTAACAGTTTTTTGGATGGTTGTATTCAACTTTTCGTGAACAGAAAGCAGGGTGCCACACTACACTGTGTTTTACCGGATGAACTATCTCCTTCACGCATTTTCATTTTATTATTTCTTTCGTATTGCGAATTTATATGCAACTACCGAAGGTAAGGACTCAGTGACTTTATAAAAGCAAAGCAGTAGAGAAGCTGAAGCTACGTTGTTTGTAGAACAACCAGAAGCTTCAAAGCTGGTTTTCGGTCTATGATCAGTAAACTTTACTCAACCGTTTACAGGTTCACATGCTCTTGCGGTGCCCCTTACACCGAGAAAACGTAACAAAATCGTTTTCAGCACTGTCGAATCCCAAACAGCTCGTTTGCCTCCAGGTATTTGCAGACCAACCTAGATAATCGGTAAATTGGGTTGATTTCTCAACCCAGAGGTCACTAGTTATGACACAGTAAATAGAGCCGGTTACTGCAGATACTGGAATTCGCTGTTGTTTCAAGAACACGAGATTCACGCAAATTCGATTCTCCTGCGCGTTTTAAGTAAGCTGTTGCGCACTTTGTGCATCATCTGTGACCTTCTACCTCTGCCAACACCGCCACAAGCAGCACCCTTAGTCACGTGATCCATAATACTTCGCGCCACTACGCCATGACAGTCACAGTGTTTTCACATTATTCGTTCAATTTTTTTACCGTGGTCTTTTCCCTACTAGCTACGAAAGCTTGCAGCAAACTTAGTCCTTGCAACAAGCAACAAAGTTAGTGCAGCGCATATTTTACCGTACATTTGATAGCAGCAGCGTTGCCGAAAAGTTTACGACGTTTTTCTGACTGCGTTTGCTTTGACCGTTGTTTTTACCCTTGCCGGGTACGTCCACGATTTTGGAAAAATTTTGAACAGTTTCTATTTCAAAGTCAACATTGGTGAACGCATAAACCACTCTTTAATTTAAGTTGTTTAATACCATGTTCCTGTTTGTCGTCAGAATATATAAAAGCGTCACAGCTCAGCTCCTTGTGGAAACTGAAGCACCTCTAATCATATCGCATGTCGGTGACAGCGTCCAAACAGTGAACAAACAAGTTGGGCGACGTTACCACGAACCAGTCTTTGAAAGTAATAGTACATTTTTCGCTTTTTCCTTTTGCCAGGAACTTTAACATGTGACATTTCAGGATGTCAGTAGAACTACTTCATCGAAAGTACCAATGTGTGAGTAAATCGGAAACTTCATGATGTTTTTCGCAATTCAGTTGACCATGTTAACCTTTTAAACGTTTCGTAAAATAACAAGTAACTCGTCAAAAATGTTAGGCAGTTTAAGCTACAAGCTTTCGAATGGTCAAGGAAGTAAAGTTCTGGATAAGCAACTGCGGACTTTTCTGCATCTTATAATGTCTTGGTTGGGTTTTTAGCGCGAACGGACGGCGACTTATTTCAGGAGATTATCATCATAAACGTGTTAGAACTGATTATGGTAAAAAAATGCTGCAATATATTGGTCCTGTTGCATGGGGTTGCATTTCTAATAATACTAAAATGTTA
>JGI24158J21664_10012279_pt1 | contig 11353 bp, 7 predicted proteins | sample Ectturendosymbi3_FD_21664 | JGI IMG/M metagenome (IMG submission 21664)
TGATGTATGAAAAGAAAAGCAAAACAATCAAAAGATAAACACTTATTATGTTATACAATCATTGCATGTGTTATGTAAATCATTCATGCGTAACCTAAGGTAATTTGGAGTTGCGAAACATGTTTGGTGAGAATCTCACCAGGAAAGTATGACGAAATTGGTGAATTGCTCACCACAAGGGGTTGCATAATCAGGTTGGTGAGATGTTCACCACAGTGTTTTTGGTGAGAAGTTCACCATAATAGAATAAAGACTCCTGGTGAGAGGTTCACCATCATAGAATAAAGACTCTTGGTGAGAAGCTCACCATAATGAAAGGAACTAAGAAATTTGGTATAAATACCTTGGATTCGGACTTGAATTCATTCAGTAGCTCGAACTTGACTTGCAAAGGACTTACAATAGCTGGAGGGGGTCTTGTAGAGCTAAAAAGTTAAATAGCAAACAGCTTCTAGTAAGAAATGTATTTTGAATTGACAGTAAGCTTTTGACCTGCAAAACCGTAAGTACTTTGATTCTTGGTTTGTTTCATTAATACTTTGTCATTTTAAGCGTTGTAGATCATCCTGTATAACAGAGTTCTGTCATAATAATTCTCATTTTGGACTTGTAAAAATTTCCAGAAAATATCAAAAATAGGGACAAAGTCCTGGCCAAATTTTTTATGATTTCGGACTTAGAATAATTCTGATCAATGAAGGGGATCTGTGTTTGTTTATGTTAAACCGTTGGTTATAAGAGTTCATGCTCATATTTGAAGCCATGTTCGTTTGTACGCTCATGCTACAGTGTAATAAATCCTTGTTATGTGTTAATTGGGTGAGTGGCCCTGCCATTAACAGCTAGGGTTGGTGGCATTGACTTCAGCTCTTGTTGTGTTGAAGTCTCTAGTAGGGTCTAGCCTCGAGGATCCCACGATTATTTATGATGTGAGTATTAGCGTTCAATGTAAGCCCTTAAACGCTAAGCTAGCATCTTTTATGACCAGGTCTATAGTTGACTGGTTTCTGAGCTAGTGGTTTATAAGTCACAGATAGACACTGGCCGTAAAAATCTCAAAATTCTATCCCCATTCTTAAGTGTTTTGTAGAACCATTTCTTTAGAAAGACTTATTCGAAATTTATTCGTGCTATCATCAACTGATGGTGCTGCCAAAAGGACCTTTGTTTTGATACTACTCTGCCTCTGCTTTGATTAATTCAACTCTCAAGCTATGATCTATCACTATCGGATCAGGCCGAGAGATTTGCAGGATGACATCGTTTCTGCTATTGTGCCTCAATTGCCACGTTGTATCGTCTATTTGCCCATTTCTGCTGTATAACGAATCGCCTGGTATGCTGTAGCTTGTGCGACATGAAAGAGAAGGCGGGGGCAAAGGTGAAACGCGAGAACAACCTACAAGGAGATAGAAGTTTTAATTATTTGATAAATATGCTATTTCTTGTCTCCTCCCTTGCCCAAATTGCAATAGAGTAAATGACGGTGCTCGGCCGGTTCGGCGTTCATATCTGTATGACTTGCTGGGTCGAGGTAAGTGTGAATAAGGTTTACATGTCGTAAGCGATTTTTTTCGTAGCGGTTGCTGTATACATTCAATATTGTATTTAAAAAATGTTCTTCCTTATGATTTGTGGCTCCCCTGCTCCGAAATCTTGGCGACGGGGCGTAACTGTAGTAAACGTTACTGCGATTAACTGGGTGAAATTTAGCTCATTTGGACGACATAAGACTAAAAACAGTTGGTACACAATTTTTTCCATTACTGGGTGCCCTGCGTTCACATTTTCTCAGCAAAACCTACGTACATTAACGCCCTAAGATAAACAGCCTTTTAGTCATCTATTAAAACATTCTCCACCGGATGAGCGAAAGTATTATTCAAGTAAGCAACTTCCCTTTCCTATCAATAAAGCACAGAATTAACTACTGTAGATCTTTCTAAACAACTACAGCAAATAGCTTAAAAAGCCCAGCTGTAACTGTAGTGGCTGGACCAGGGTTGCTCAAATGGGGCCCTGGGTCCCCTTGGGGACCACAGAGCGGTTCACTGGGACCACGAGCAGAGGCCTTCGCTGGGTAGCTTTGCCGTGATACTGCATAACCCAAGTGTCACGGATATATTAAGTATTCGCTAGTTAAACAAAAAGGGGCCTACGGCTCATAAAAGATTGAGAACCGCTGAGCTGGACCTTGACCAACAAACGATGCTGCAGCTTGCTAGAGTAGGCGCGTTTCGAACAGATTCCTGAAATAACGGCCATTGTCACGCAATAATGTTGAGAGATAGGTAGCGACAAAGCGATGGTGTGCATAACATGGCTGTAACCATGGCGCTAATAATATCGGCTGAGTCGCCCTCATTTGCCAAAATGGGAATTAACTGACGGAATTAAGAAAGCTTAAATTTTAATCAGTCTGAATACTTTCCTCACCTCTTTTCAATTATCTCTGCTTACAATAAGCGACTACATTTTGCCACCCCCTTGAACGTGCCGCCCCTGGCTATAGACAGAGTAGCCAGTGGGTTGCTACGCCACTGGTTTCATGTACAAGCGAAAAGAGGCCTTTTCAACTATTCTTGAAGCGGAAAACAATATTTATCTTGCAAATGCTCCAACAGAACTACTTTGTAAAATGTAAAATATTGACGAATACACTATACTAGAAATCTTTCAAGTTATCAAGAGCAGTTGTATTTCAATTTTCAATTGTTTCCGTTCGAGTTTTTGCTCGGGCAGCACGTTTGATTTTTTCTGTCATATATGCAGAGCTGGGACTGCAGCAGAAGACGTAGTCTCTGTAACGACCGCGTCGGCCACAAAAGTGACCGGCGAGCATTTGATCGGCCGTAACTCCCGAACGGATTGGGGTAGAAAGCCAGCGAAAGTGCATTTCCCGTAGTGATTTTTTGGCAACTTTCAGAGAATCAAAAAACTTCTTCACCGCATTCCGCTTAGCCTTTTCGATCCGGTTTTTGCGCTTCGCCGACGTCTGAAGAACCCATAAACAAAATCTTCCCAAAAAAGTTTGTTCGGGCTCTTTTTGGGGAGACAATTAGGGGGTAAAGAAGTGTGGGTTGAGTTCCAGAGCACGTTCTGGGGTCCTGAAAAAAACGTACAGGAGGTAATTACTTGGTTTGTCTTTAAAATGATCTAGGAGCTATTCTGAATATTGAGAGACCTTGTTTAGCCTGCTAGTTTAAGGGGTTGGGGAGTTACGGCCAAAACTAGACCAAAAATTGGCTCAGTCATTGTGGATATTTTGATTTTTTACAAAACAAAACTTTCCTGTCCATATTCTGGCTTAAAATTGGATGGGATGTTGTAAAACACACACACACAACTGTTCTGCAACTTTGGTGGGGTTCGTGGGTGTTGACTGGCAGAAAAGTGGCTTGAACCGCAAATGAAAACGACATCTATGGTTTTTGCCACGTTGGACCTCGCACCAAAAAATTTCAACTTTTGTAATCGTCATTGCAAAGGTAAGTATCCACTGACATTTCTATGTGGAAAGTTTATTTCCAACGTGTTTGCTTTGAGCTCTATGGCTGTTTGAATGGACGCAACTGGTTTTCTTAGCCACGCGAAACCGTTTTTTTCCACTAAAACGACGTCAAAATGTCGTCACGGGTGTGCGTAACTTACCCCACAAGTTGCGGCACTGCCTCCCGGAGCCAGTGATGCTTTCACTGACTCTCTAGCTCAATCCGTTCAAGAGTTACGGCAGATCAAATGTTCGTCGACCACTGCAGGAGCCGGCGCAGGCGTACGTCAACCTCATGTTACGTCCAAATGTTTCGAAAATTACATCTATTTTTGAATAAAATAAACTGTAAAGATCCAAATTGTCTTACTAGAGGGCTTGAAAGTTCTTGCTGGTCCTGAAAGTTGTTGATTATATAGGTTTTGTTGTTGAAAATAGTAAGTAGATGTTTTCAAAGTGTAATTTATATACTGTAGTATTGACAAAATGCGGTAAACATTCACAAAAAAATAAGAGTTAACTTTTTTCCTTCAACCAAAGCATTAAACTTATCGGTCATTTTTCTGACTTTTTCAGGGACAAAAGCTGTTGGTAGAGGGTTCTGCGTCTCCTTCCGTCAGCTCGATTTCAATTGAGAAAGTTTACACAGCGGCCGCAAAAGCAGAAGTCAAGGAAGAAATACTCCAAGAATTTAAAAGTATTTAATTTCAATTTATTTTTGGCAATTTGAAAATTTTTGCTAATCATAAGTATTATAGCTCTGTTGCAGTTGTGATTGCTAATGAGCAATTGTGTATACACCATTTATTAACTGTCCCGTAACTTTTCGTTTATTCTTGCAAACAGAAAGTTGCGTTTCTACTTTCGGTTTTAGTACAGTGATTGAAAAATATCGTTATTTGCGTTTGATTTGCGGATTAACCAAAACATTATTCGATTATGAAGGAACACATCTACCTGCCTTTGAAACAAATTGTAAATATGGATTTACGCCTTTTGACCTGAGTTAAAGTCAGGGTTTCTTTACTTTGACATGGTTGATAAAACTAAACTCTTTTAGTGTCGTTTGACCTGTTCCAGGTCATTTGAAAAAAAGGCATCTCAAAGTCGACCTCCGCTCCTACTGAAAAATCTTCAATTAATGGAAAAAGTTGCGCGCGCACCACCACACGTGCAAAGCCGCGCACGTACATGGGCGTAACACACGCATCGGGATTGGCCGCACCAACTGAATTGCACTGAGAGAAGCTACATAAGTTTTGACAACTCAAGCCGTAGACTGCCCTGTAAAACCGCCCTAAGCAAATCCCCCGCGCCGAACATTATTCGTTACAAGCTACAATTACACCAACGTTTTGGCAACCCCAGTCAGTCATGCGGAGAGTATCTCATTCGTTAAGGCTGAATTGTTCTAAAAACTTTTACAGGGCATACATAGATTTTTATTATTGCTTTTTACTCACAGTATGTTTGCCAGAATTTCACCTTCACTTCGAGACTTTGCGATGTGTTAATGCCGTTGAACGTGAACGCCACCTTGTTGACAATGCACATCCCAATCGTCAATACTTCACAAGATTTAAATTTTTCGTCCTTTATTTATAAATCATCAAAACAGCCTCTTACATCAACGCTTTCTGCAGAACTCCACCCACTTCGAAATAAACTTACCCTCATGTAACGTTGTTGATCCGAAGCTCATAATACCAGCAACTGCTTCTTAAGCAAAACTTGATATACACAAACGGCTGTGCACAACTGAACATCCCAAATAAAAATATTTTTGTATCAAGCTCAAAGGTTGAGACGCATATTTCCCAACATCTGAACCTACGTTGTGACCTGTTCTTCAGCAGATTTAAAGTGCGGCTAAGTTTCTTTATTGCTATGCCTGCAGTGCATGGCAGTAAAACAAGGTATCACTGCACCTTTTATTGATTTTGTATCAGTGTTATTGTAGTATTTTCGATTTTATTTTCTTAGATATGAACCTGAGCCTTAACGACTTGCTTGAGATCACCCGCGAAGAATTTTTCACTGAATTTAGAAAGTTTCCCTACGTTGAAAGGAAAGCTTTGTGGAAAGTCATTGAACGAGAAACTCAAGGGTTAAAGAGAAGTCTTGAAAGAGTAAGACATGGTTTCGTTGCTTTTATCTGCCATTTTAGAAAAGCCGACCCCTGAAAATATTTTCATGTTTGAAACAAACATTTATTATTCAGGCAAAGAAATTAGTCAAACGACTCGTGTGGTGAAGAGTGGCAAAAAAGTGTCCTGGTGTTTTGAGAGAGCACCGAAAGTAAACGGGATGAGAATTCCCATACAGAAAAAGGAAGACAGGAGTCAGTGCACTAACTACCCTGGTATCTCTCTCTTTAGCCCCCGGGGACAAATGCATGCCAGAAACCTTGAAAAAGATACCGCGAAATAATTGAACCAAAACGGGATGATATCCGGTGAGATATTTGCCCTGGCCGTAGCACTAAAGACCAAAATTTTACTCACCAGCAAATTTTCGAGAAATTCGGGGAGTACGCCAAGACGTCTATACATGTTTTGTCGACCTCGAGAAAGCATGCCACCGGCTTCCTCGTAAAAGCTTCGGGGAGTGTTGCGAGAGTGCGGTGTTGACGGGCGCCTGTTACTGGTCGCCAAGTCATTGTATTTCTGTTCAGAAGTTTGTGTCCGTGTCGGCGGAGTTAAATCACAACCGTTCGCCGTTGGTGTTGGACTCCGACAAGGGCGTGTGCTGTCATCACCCCTCTTCATAGTCAATATGAATTGGATAGACAGTAACAGCCGAGTCGATGAGAGTGTCACTGTTGGAAGCTGTAGTTTGCTTTTTGTGCCCGGTTTGGTACTGTTATCATCTTCTCAACACGTTTCATAAAGCAATTGATTAGTTTTCTGCTGCGTGCGACCAAGATGGGATGAAGATCAGCACTAAAAAGATTAAGGTATTATGTCTCTCCACAAACTCAAGACAGTGTATGCTGCACGTAAGCGGCAATACCCTGCAGTAGGTCGAGAACGTCGAATACATTGAGGTGGTGTTCACGAGTGACGGAAGGCAGAACGATGGGATTGACACACGGTTGGTAAAGTAAGCCCAGTTCTGCGTGAGCTTTATCGCTCGGTGGTGTTAACACGGGAGTTTTTAAATCGGTCTTTGTTCGGATCCTCACTTGCGGTCATGTTGTCTAAAAAATACTATAATGAAAGCCACGGCCAATGAAAACGATATCAACGACATATTGCAAACGTTTAATAACTCCTGTTATCATCATCAGTGCATTGCAAATTGAACTGCATCTTGCTGCAAGTTCGTATGGTCAGTCAGGAGAAAAGCGCTGTGACAAATATTGAAGCAAAACAAACCTAAGGCAAGAAAATCAGTCGACACGATGCGTAAAAATCTGCTTTGCAAACTTTTCTTTTGATAAATTCGTTAAAATGTTTGACATTTCATTACACTTTTAGGCGCAAGTAAATGACATATACCGGATTAAACCCATTCTTTAATTAAACGTATCTCGTAAATATAACTCAAACCCATTGGCGGCCATACTTCATACAAATAAAAAGTAATGCAATAGCAAAAGGTTGTACAACCCTGGATTAGAGGCATCGACGGGATGTTTGCATTCAGCTCTGGGTTGTGTTCTTGAATCTGCAGCCGCCGCCAATTGTTGTCACTGCCAATGACCTCAGGGTTGTGAAAGTCAACCCGATGATATGGGTTGGCTTGCGTCTGCAGACTGAAGAGCTTGGTTTGATGCTCATCCATACGATTTATTAATTTAAAATTTAAATAATAGTTTATTGAATTCAATAATTCGTAGAGAGGAGCATCGAACATCACTAAACTCGTCAATTTGCAGACACTTGCAAGCCAACCCAAATCATCGGGTTGTCTTTGATCAATACTTTTAAGAAGTAATGAAGATAACATGTTTGTTGTAATGCTGGCAGTAAATTTATTTCTTGCAAATATTTCGCACGGGATGCAGCCAATCAATACATTTATTGTTAAAACATTTTGCAAAAAAGCGAATCATGGCTAATTTTCATTTAGTCTAGCTAAAATATTTTCTGTCAACTAAAAATTGAAGGAAAATCCTACCAACTGTCCTTTTTAAGAACCTTTTTGGTCTAATTCCTGTGAAAAAAAGCATAAAAAGACATTTGCATTCACTTGTTTGTTCTTATCTCTTTCATTTATTCAAATACCCTTATATTACAAACGTTTTATATAGTTTTTGTCACTGCTGTGAGTGATATGTTTCATCCTGGGTTGTTTCGTTTTTTAAGGATTCTTTGGTGGACGCTTCAAACCAGTGTTCCTCAAACTTTGTTTGAAGCGACTCAAAACTAGAAAAAATCAAATTATGTGATTACTACTAAATATTCCTATACGCATTGCAAATAAGACAAACTCACAACTGAACTTATTCAATTTGCTCTGTCACATTACACAGGGACATTACACAGGATGCGAACGTCTTTGCAAAAATCATTTTAAAACAGATATCATTTGAATATTCGTATTCGCCCATCCGTTCAGGATAAAATGGTATAGAGCCCAAGCATACACAAAAATCTATTACTACCAAAAATAGGCATCAGCGCAGTTCAAAGAAAGGAGACGTTGAAAGACGGGTCCACATATAACGGTTCTAACAAACTGTGAAGCTCTTAAAATGCATTGTGCTATGAGACGGAGATGGAAAACAAAAACATCCACTTTAGTCACATAGATCTACATGCTAGCGTGGGTCCAGTCTCAGCAGGTTATGGCATAAATGTCTATTACACTCTCCGATCCCACGGGACAAATACCACCATTACCATGGATAAACCTGTAAATCTTGTTAAGAGAAACGTTCCTTAAGCTCTAAATCAAAGCAAATTAAGAAGTTCTGTAGTAAAGCACAGTAATTCTGTCGTTGTTCCATTATATTTTAAGAATCAACGCAAGCATTTTTGGTAAATCTCTATTCTGTTTACAGGGTTTACAAGGATCTCCTAGCATTCCCGAAACAACTGCAATTGCTGATTAAGTTAAAACACTCGAAGTCTCTTCCAAGCATTATTTCTATTTACAAGGAAATTACAAGTTCTTCTGACAAAGACACTGAAACCTCAGTGGACTCGTTGAAAATTGTTTTATATAAAGCTTCCAACGCCATCAAAGTTTAAACAACAATAAGACGCAGTCTTTTTGTTGCGACAATTGTAAAAAGCGCAGCAAAAATTTTTCTTTTTTTGTTTTGTTGCTTGTAATTCATAAAACCGTCTGACAAGTTTTTGTATTATCACGTTTTCACTTGAAGGTTAAAGGGGCAGACTGTTAGTAACAATTTTGTTTTTGTTTATTTTTTAATAATGCTTGAATGTGAACGGCTTAGAGAAGTGTTTCGATTGACGCTTCTGCAAATGTGTTGATTATGATGCAGCGAAACGTCATGACAACTTGCTGCAAATGTATCTTGTGTAGTGCGTATCGTAGGTTGTTGACAGTTACCGAGAGCTCAGATGGTGGGAAAATTTATTGACAAAGGCTAAAGCCTTTGGAATTTTCGTCCCGTGACAGTTGTGTCCTCGAAAACTGAGCCATAGTATTATTTTTCAAATGCAAATATTCGTGTCCGGTATGCAAACACAATCAATGGTGCACGTATTAATTTTAACCAACTCCAAACGAATAGGCAATTGTCCAAGATATTTGTATCCCTTGTAAATACATGTAACCGTGCAAGCTAAAACCTGGTTTTGCGTGCAGCCGTGCTTTGAAGATTGCTTCTGCGTTGAGACAGAATAAAGTCAGAAAGGTAATTGCTATACTAGGATCTGTACCTAACCAACTTCACCAGAATCAATCTTATAAATTTCGCAGTAAAAAATAAAACCCCGTAACTTGTCGTAAAAAGTGCAGGTTGAAAAAGCTGCAGATGTTTTCACTATTCTTTTACATCTTTATTCTATTCAAAAACAAAGTAAATTAAAAGCAAAACATTTTTACTGTCTATCAAAAGGAAACCTTTCCCAGCAAAATATCAGACACTTAGATCTTTCAGAATATTTATTTCGCCTACGAGGTACGAATCATCATTTCTTATTCAATCATATATCAACAAAGTTTCATCATATCTTGATAGTAACCATATTTAAAACACGTTGTGATAATTTCTTACAAGACCAAATTAAACGGAAGGAGCAACCCATGAAACGTGCATTCTCACAAAAACATTTGGACCATTTACGCGATCGCACAAAAACAATTTTGAAAAATAGTATTAACGTGAAATTTAGAAACATCAGGAGAAAATTGAAGCAACTTCCTGTTATTGTAAAATGCGAGATGGCTTTCAAGTTTTACCAAAGATGTATATTTCTGAAATGATAAATATATGTAATTTCTCTCTAGATTTTTATTAAAACAATGCTTATGAGTGAATCCAAACGTTTCACAACATGTAGTGGTTTCTGTATTTTGTGCAAAGATTAGTGAATAATAGGTTTGGTCGTTTTTGTCAATTATTGAAACAACGTCTTCACTCCCACACGCAACGCACCAGACTTAAACATGCATCGCTGTAACAAGGAACACACAAACACATGAATGACACGAAGGTAGTTATGTGGTGGTAGTATAAAAGCATACGCTTGATGGCGCTAACACGGATGCCTAAATACGATACCAGAAGATCACACGCATGGATGGCGCCATCACGGATGTTAAAATATATAATGCTTCGGTGATTCCCAAGTCAACCGATTTATAAAATGCATTGGGGAGTATTAAGGCTGCGAAAGACCAGGGGTCATTTAGGCTGGAGACCTCCCTAGGGCAAAGCTACTTATAGTTTAAGGGAACAGTTTATATCAAAGTAAAAGTCTGTTGCTCTGGGTATGAGGTTGAATGTGGGTGATGCGGTTATATGGTTTGTGGAAGCAAAATGCATTGTAGGCAAAGCCAAGCCGCCAGAATAAAGTGGTTTAACCTTACCACATACAAAATTTGCTGCTTTCAAGTTTTTTAAAAATATTTGTGATAGCTGAAGGGGAAATGCCCAACTGTTGTGAACTAGTGCAGCACAGCAATGGAATCATATGATTTAAGCAGGTTGAGAACAAGGCTTCCAGTCATGTATTTGTAAATGAATCTCAGTCGATGCGAAGAATCATACATCTGAACGGAAATTCGTTTGCAGTACGGTAGACACAATATTCGCTTTGCATCGCACTACTTTATAAAAGTTTCATGCGAACAACCACAAAGACGATATTATTTAGGTTGATTGTTTATTTCCAACTGACCATGTACAAAATAAAAATTTTAGGTTCATCAGCCAAATCCATGAAGCCTAAGTAAGCAACTTAGGAGGTTACTGAAGTTAATCATTTTTACTTGAAACAAACACTTAAATCCATGGTTTAATTGCACCTTAACCCTGCTCAGTTCTAATTAAAAATGTACACCGTTACTGTCATTGCACTAACTGGGCTAATATTATTTCCTCCATAAGTGAGACTTAGGAAACGTTTTAGGTGCTCAGGCGCATTTTTAAACAACTCAGAAACTCTTCCCAAACTCATCTCACCTCAAAAAAGTAACTTGTTGCATTTCCAGAAAATTTTATTGTTTCAAAACCAAACGTACATCCCCTCCCAAAAAAAGGCGGTGAGTACGAATGTAAAAGACACGAAAAATGCACCAAAAAGTCCGAAATTTCGCAAGTAGACCTTATTGGCGGTCTGTACAACATCCATGTCGTGATGTCTTCGAAGCTGGCGGAAGTGCGTTCAAAAAACGTAAATTATGTTGAGACACGAAAATATGTTATTTTCAGGAAATTTTCTG
>JGI24158J21664_10012281_pt1 | contig 11353 bp, 9 predicted proteins | sample Ectturendosymbi3_FD_21664 | JGI IMG/M metagenome (IMG submission 21664)
TTTCTCGGCAACTCATCTCCCGGTGGGGATGTTGTCAGGCAAGCAACGCACACTGTGATCGACATCGATCACTAAGTGAGCAGTAGTTATCTAAACTAGAAGACTTGAGCAAGTTTACGGGAAGTAAGCGCTGGCTGCTGTCGATGTGTTGGCCTAGAGCGGTGGTTCTTAACCTTTTTTATATATCTTACCCTTTGATCGAACAAGATTACCAGATTTATCCCCAATATTTCAATGGTAGCCATTTATAAAAAAAACGATATTAACAAACTCTTGCAGTTTGGAATGATTTATAAAACTTTTTGAAACTTTACATGGGCTGCAATTTATAGTTCATTAAATTTGCCGCCTTGGAAGATGACATTTACCACAGGTTTAGAACCACTGGCCGAGTAGAGAGATACGTCCAGGTCGCAGTCTGTCGCAAGGTACGTGGAATAACGAAATCTTGCTCAATCGATTACAACGCAGCGATCCTTCGACACTTGACGCACACGCCACAGACACGCAACGTCACTAATATGGATGACTTTATTCTAACAAAGTGCACTTCGTCTACAGTGATTGTGGGAACGTAACATGACAAGCTACGCGGATTGCAAAACGTTGTAGAAAAGACATCAAACGACACAGTTGCGTCAAGATTTGTGAGGAGGAAGTAGCGGATGGGGCAAACACGATTGAAGGGCGTTCGGTCAACTGAAAGAGTTGAATTCCACATTCCGAAACAAATAACACAAAAGGACTGCATCAGGGCCGCAACCAGCTGATAGTTTCGGGGGTGGGGGTAGCTTGTTGTATCTAAAAACTAAACATCTTATTGAAAATTTCGGGGAGAATTGCCCGGTTTCTCCTTCTTGGCTGCGGGCCTGGGTTGTTGCATGGCGCCGAAGTTTGGTTCGCTTTAAGTGAGCGATTGGAGATTACGAACGTAAAGATATCGGCAACACGCATCGGTTGGAGTAACGTTAGACGTGCGGTTAGTTGCTGTGCATTCGGCTCACAAGTAAAAAAAAAACACAGTGGATGAGAGAAACAGTGTATATAAACAGTAGAAAAAGGGTTAGCAAAGAATTCACTGCGAATGGTTACATCAATCTACGAAAAACTGCACCACGTTCTCAAAGCAAACAGCAACTGTCGACGTCATAAAAGCGAACAAAATCGTTTGTGACATGGGCATTGTGTACAAGCAGGACGAACCTACGATGGCTTTCGCTGTGACGAAACAATGACACACGCGGGATGACTGCACTATGTGAAACTACGCGGGATGACTGCACTACGTGAAAAAGACCCGCGTACGCAGGTGCGAATAGTTGGTCGAGCACGCAAATGCGGGATTGCGGTTGCACCCTGGGCTCGTTGTTTTTTCTTCTTCGACAGAGAATCCGAGGGTCGAGCGTCAATCGTTGGTCTAGCGCAGAAGCGCGCGCTTCGCTCCTATCTCGTCCTTGGTCCGCTGAAGGTAGCTGAGCAGGTGCAGCTTGCGTTGGTCGAGAATCGCCGCTCGACGCGAGGCCCTCTCGCGTCGTTGCGCTTCGTCTGCGAAGGTTTTACGTCGGGCGAACGGTTAGTTGACTCGTTCTTTCAACGGCGGCCGCCGAAGAAGCAAAACTTCCCTACTTGAGTGCAACCAGAAACTCTACCAACTGTCATTAATAATATGGCACCATTTTTTTAAGAGAGTGAGGTAGATTTGCTGAACGACAACCGAGCTTATGGATACGCTGGTGTTGCTTTGTGACTAAATGACAATTTCACGGCCAAACAAAAATACTCAAAACAGGTGAAACGGTTAAGAAATCGCCATTTCCATATCAATGGCACAAGCAAAAAGTTTTACGATCGCCTGATCTTACTGTGTCATTTCTATCATTCTACTGTGCGTTAAACTTGCCAACATTGGTACGGCAAAGAAAAGTAACATTTAACTGGGGGTTCCCAGATAACGGTCAAAGCTAAAATGCTTTACTGGGTCACTGCACACGAATGGGTTTGGAAACTCCTGAAGCTTGGGCTGCCACCTCCTTGCAGACGTTGGCATACAGAAAAAATATTGAGAAACGCAAACGTTTGTCTGTTAAGGCCTGTTACAATCGGTGGGGTTAAGACGGTTGAGTTACAAGCGGTCAACATTGTCGACGTTTGCCCAAAAAGGTTACAATTGGTCAGCGTTGGAGATAAAAACGGCCCGTCACCGCGAGCCTTGTATCAGATGAAACTTAATAACCCACGCAATTTTTATTGTTATCGAATGAACAAATAGATAAAAAAAAACTGGTTGCCAGGTCAACATAGACCTGAGGTCAGTTAAAAAATGCGATGAAACACTTCAGTTTTTGAACAGCGAAATTATGGTTTGGGATAAAAAAAACAAGTTGTTTTGTGAACAATTCAGAAAAACGCACATAGCCTGGAGTTGGATTATTATTTGAAATCGACGCGCGAGGAGACGTCATGGTGATGCAATTCTTCGAAATGACAGTAGCGACAAGTCGGTCGCAAGTTTGTACTCACAAAGGAGAAAGTCACAATGCACGCCCTCGAAGCCTTGCGTCATCGCTTACACGAAGGCGTGTCGAGTGAGACGTCCACGTTTGGAAAGCGGCTTTTGCTTGCCGGCAAGCAAACAGGGCAGCGCGTGGGCATTGCTTAGTTTGACAGTGATCGGATCTGGGATTAAGTCGGTTGGTGGTTGGTGGTTACCAGGCGGGGATTTTGCAGTACAAAAAAATCCGGCGCGTAGGAAACATCCTAAACCGCAGGTCTCTCTCGTTCGCATACAATTCATCGCTACGTAATGGACCGCCGCTGTCGGCACCACGCATACCTGGCGGGGGATTTTTTCGCTTTCGATGATTTCTAGAGCTTCACAATAGCACTCTGTGTGCAGAGTAGCTGGTCTGGAGGCGCTCATGTGCAAGGGCGTTACGTTTTCTCGCGCAAATATGAATGCTACGGTTGGAAAAAGTCCAGGCGGGCCCGACCGAAAAATTTCGGCGGTGTCGTCACAACGCCAAAACCGCCTGCTGTGCGCGCAGCCATTGTCCGCGCTCGCATTGTCCTCGCTTTGTTTGCCGGGATTAGCAAACAACGCTAATCCGTCGCTCTAATGAGAGCAAAGAACGCCACCAGCGCAGCATCCACTGCGAAGGCAGCCGCGCGGCCCGCGGCGCAGACTAAGCGGAGATGGGCGCCGCAGACCACTCGTGACACTCCGAAGTGGGTACAACGCGAGTACAATGAAACTTTGCAATTAGTTCTGTCATTCTCACCTGAAGATTTTTGCGTCACGCCTTCCATGACGTCACCTTGCATCTTGATGCACGTCATCAGTTCGCGATTTATCGCGTCGAATCGTTCTTGCAGCTTCGCCAGCTGGCTTTGAATGACGTCACGTGCGTTACGGGACAGCATGTTGCGGGGGGGACGCGGCGGACGGACATAGCTGACGAAACAACGGGTTATATACGTCAGTAATATCTGGTGGGCCGGACTGGCGCTGTGGAGGTCGGATAAATGTGGGTTGCTGGCCGTAAAATCGCATCGAACTTTCGCAACTGCTTCCCTCAAATCCTATCAAGTTCTGGTTTGTAAACTCTTGTCAGCTTTTGAGGCGAGCAGCGATGAGTCACATTAACGCGTCAGTTGCGACGCAACGCTCAGTAAACATGCACTGGAACATTTCTGACAGCGTTTACGCAGAGAAACACTCGAAGGTGCGATACGGAAAAAGTCCGAGGGAAAACACTAAACTTGGCATAACTCGTTTGTGTACAACGCATTGACTCATCGGTGTTAAATTTTTAACGAGCGTGTCCGATGTTTTGTTCCAAAACTTTGAAAAGGGTTATTTTGCGCAAAAAATATCAACGGGTCGATCCGGGTGATGGAGTGCCGAACCACATCAACCACTTTCAACAGGAATCAACACCCCTTGCCGGAGCTTTCCGCAAACAAATTAGAGCGCCCAACCTTCACTTAACGCGCCCGTATACATTTCCGAAGTCAACGACAGTAAATACCAGCGGGAAAAAAACACGGGAAAGCATTTAAATTGGCAAAAATTACAAATCAACACTTGTGTATTTTCAGTTTTTGGTTTCGCTCCGTGAAATTATCCCAGGTATGCAACAAATCTGACAGAAATCATTCTCAAGTCAATCAATCATTCAACCAACTCAAACCACGTGGCAAAGCACAGACGTGTGGGAACGCGCAACGCGATAGTCTTGACCCGAGTAAAACAAGCAACCAAGTGCAAACTTGTATCGGAATTCGACGCACGACCTTTTTACTTTATGGAATGCAAACACGGACATTCAAATACAATGTTGCTGTAAGGTTTTGGGCATTAGCAGACGCTGCTTAGCGAGATCGGGTTAAAAACTAGATCGCATATTCAGATTGTTACTTTGCGTGAAACGAAAAGCTGCGCGTCAATGCCACGTGGGCAAACTTCTTTCCAAACATGCAAATGAGATTATGAATATCTTCCATGCTTAGATTTGCAAGCGAAATATTTCCACCCTAAGTTTCGTTTTTGCATCGAAACTCGAAACGGCGTCATTCCGAACTTTTTTAGCACAATTTGTTACTAATTTTAATTGTCCAGAAGCAGTTCGTGGTTTTGACATATTTATTTCGTTGCCTGATCTTCAATAAAACACCAAAGCGTAGCCGGTCATGCAACGAACTGCTTCCCGGGCATGTCGGGGGGGTGGCGAGCTTTCTGCGAATAGACCTCTGAGCGAAGCGCAGCAACCAGACGTGACGCAGGAAATCCCAACGCGCGATCTTCAGCAGGCCGGGAAGCTGCAGATGAATCACTGCGATCATCAAGTCTTGGCCCTTTCGGTACTGATAACCAGCATGACGCTGTCACTGCTGTCATGGTCCTACAACATGCAGCCAAGGCTTTGTGATGGTTGATGACGTGCGACAAGATATGTGCAGTCTGACTCACTTGGCCACGGCTCCATCGGCGTTGCGCAATTCGTGCAGGCGTGACGTCATCAGCTCGTCTTCCGCGCTCACTGGCGCGCGCGCTTTCGACGCCACCAAGTGTCGAAGGACATTGTCCGTGCGGTGCCGGCCGTAGTTGTTCAGGCGGTACGTCATGCTCTACGTGGAAAACAGCAGTGAAGCGAGCACGGCCGTTATTAGCGTTAATGAGCCAGCAAATCAGCAGAACATGCCGACTGAACGGATGTCAGGGACTTGTCGCTGACGCTCACGTTTGAGTCACAAGAGCTTCACCTGCGCCTGCCACAAGTGTTTCAAAGTAAAAGCGTTGCGCTGTCATCGTTAAAAGCAATGTCTTGTTTTCTTTTCAAAGGAAACATTTTTCTCTTACGATAAAAATAGCAAGAAATTTACCGAGCTGGAAAATTTCACTGAAGTCGGGATGAAAACGTTGAGGTCGATCAGGTCATCGATCACGTGCAACTTGCTGTCCAATCCCTGCGCAGTTTCCAGTGGCGTCACGTCGAGCGCACCGTTCTTGCCGGACTCCGTGGACGCTGCTTGGCTGGCAACGCGGGCCCGTGAGAAGAAGAGGTCCTCGCACGACGCCTTCAGGGCCTGACATGGACGTCAAAGCACACATGGTCAGGTGGATTCCGGAAAACCGAAACAAAATTTTAGAGCTGCAAGTTGGTTTAATGGCAGCAAGGTAATGCGATGGCTGTTATATTCGCTTGCTTTCTCAAAGAATTGTATTTTTTAAAACTTGAAAAGTGAACGCATGGGGACAGTGCTTTCTACGCCTGGCTGACCTTTACAGGAAAGTCAAATTAAATGTGCGAAATGCCTAAAGAAGGCCATCACCTCGTCTGTGCTGTTCGCTTAGCAAGCTACGGTGACCAACAGTCTTTCAAGATGGCGCTCAGAAAACAAACGAAAAAGATGCTTACCTTGTAGAAGGCACGTAGGAAGTAAGGGTCGGTATCGTCTTCCAGCTGGTCGACAGCGACGTGTGCCATGCAGTGAATGACCACCATTGCGAAGTCACCAACCGATGTCAATCTGTCCGAGCGCACGAAGAGGAGCCGCCGCGAGCGTTGGTAGAAGAAGGAATTGCGGAACGCGTTCCGGTCGTAGTTGTTTGCCGGGAGGTTGCTGGCAAGCAGGAGCGTGACTTCCTCCATCTGGAAGCGGAGAAAGAGTTTTGTGACTCGTTGCAGGTTCAAACGCTCTTGTAATCAAAAGCAAACCGATGCACAGGTATGGGCTTCGAAAGGATTTTTTCCAGGGGGGCAATAGTGAATTTTTGCAGAAGTGGCCAAAATGATTTTTCCAGGGATGGGGGGCCTAAAATGATTGAATTTCATTTTTTCCTCTCGAAACTAAGAAAACAACCTTGTTTTTGCTAAAAATGTAATAGGAAAATGTCAAATTTTAAAATCCAAGAGGGGGAAAAGCCCCTCCCTGCCCCCTCCTTCCGACGCCCATGTGCACAGGTTAGAACTCCCCGTGAATAGATATATTTAAGCACGGAAACGACTTTACGTTATTCAGAATAATTGTTCAACAAACTGGCAAACACGTTTTCTCCATGACTCGCCAGTCACAGCAAACCGACCTCCAAGACAACTTGTAGCATTCGCGCGACGAAGACTCCGAAGCGGTAGATCACAAACTGGCTGGGGGTGAGTTGGTGGAGGTCGGCCGGCACCAGGTTCCCGCTGAGGAGCCACTGAGCGTCCTGCCATTAAAAAATCAACCGATTGAAAAGTATATTTTGCTGTACGAGCCTCCCCGTGTTCAGATCGTCATAAACCAAATCAGAACACAGGGATTTACGCAGCGCTGCGCTGAGTTTTGCGGTTTCATTTCTAAAACCCGCATCGGCGTTGCGAAGCCAAGGTGTGAGTCTAGAGAACGTTTCGAGTCAATTGGGCGACAAACAAAAGAATTGCTACGGAAACGTTTAAACAAACACGACGTGGAACTTGAAACCAAATACAGAAAAAGCGATCAACCACCAATCAGCACCTGCAGGTCAACGAAGGGGGAGGACGTTGCCCCCTTGATCCCTTCGTTGGACATGGTCAAGTGAACTCTTAAGCGTTCTTCAATCTCTTGCAGTTGCTGGAAAGAAGAAAAAACAAAAAACAGATTTTTGAAACGGTGTTATTGTCAAAGTTTAAGAAATCATCCGCGTTTGGAGACGTGTGAACGTGGAACAGGTTCTCGCTGGAAGTTCCAACAAATAAAATAAACATCGTCAAAAGGTAAACCAGTCAGGTTTGTAATTACCAAAACTCAAATGCTATCGAAACAAAAAATATCGCTTACGCATACAGAAGTGAAACCGCAAACTCACTTTAAAGAACGAAGAGCTTTCCAACATGCTGCCCCACTGCACTGGCACAACGCCAGCCATTGCGGGTATCCCGGTGATGAGGTTGGATTGGGGCAAAGTCGCTTCAGTGTTGATCACACCATCAACCTCGTGCAAGCTGCAATGAACAGTGCGGTAAGTTAACCATCCGGCGATACTGGTTGGAGCCAGACCCGCCGCAACCAGGGGGAGGGCAGCCGCGCAATTGCCCCCTACATTCAAAAGCATTTTGAAAACGCCAAAAAATTTTTAGTTGTTAGGTAAAACAACAAGTTATAATCCTTTTGCCCCGAAAACATCAGTTGGTTGCGGCCCTGGTTGAAGTCCCTGTAAAATCAGTACATTTGAGAAGACACATGCCCTTTCGCATTGTTCAGAGAAATGCACTTAACAGGCATTGTACCTTGCAGAGTCCTGTTTCGCTAGCAGGGCTTTCTCCGTAAGCTCCATATCTTTCTTTCCCTCTTCCATTATCTTCACCATTTCCGCCGTTTCTTCTTCGTCGATCGTTTTCTTGGCTTTCTCCTCCAGCTCTTTTCTCTTCCTTTTCCTGCGCTCTTCCAGCTTCCTGGCGAGGTCGGACTTGGCCTTTTCTCTTTCTTTCGACAATTTGGCCTGGTTCAATTAACAAAAATCCTCGATTCAAGCTACGGAAGATAGTAATAATTGATCGGACATAACGCACTCATAGTCTTACACATAGCAGTTCGGCAAATATCATTGTTTTCCTTTTACAAACCGTCGTAATATGAACGATGACGTGCGACAAGATATTTGAATGTCTGCAAAAGATCTACCCACATAGCTTTTTACTGGCAGGCATTTTGTCACAAGTTTGTTATATTTCAGTTCTCCGAAACCCAGAAAAACAACACAAAACAGCAAAGAAACGAGACCTCCATTTTCTCCACGTTTTCACGATGCTCTTTCAGCAGCTTCTCCTTCTCGTCCTCGCTCAGGTTCGAACCTCTGATCTCTTGCTCGCGACGTGCTGCCATGCTGCGCTGCGTCTCTTGCGCATCGAGCAAGCGTCTCTCCTCCTCTTGCTGCATCTTCAGTGACGCGTCCGACAATTCACGCTCGACTGCTTCCACTTGCTCGGCGATGTGACGATTGGCTGGCATGAGACGCAACCCGTTAGCGCAGTGCCAGAGATGCAAGTGCTGCCGTTTCCATACCACACCACGCAACCGCGAGAACAAAATTGAACAATGCCACAGTGTCATTTTTTTGGAAATTGCAAGAAACAGTAAATGTGACAGCGGCAATTTTTCGCAATTCTTGTCCAGTGGCGTAGCTAGCCCAATCATTTGCGGGGCGGTCAAAATGTTTGATTTTAGGCGAGCAACAGTGTTTTGTTTGGGACACCGCCTCTCAAAGCACAAAATGACTACATATGCTAAAAATTTGGGGAGGGGGCATGGCTCCATGGGCCCCCTGGCTCCGCCTATGGCCTTGTTCCTATATAGACCAGGCCACTGTGAAAGATTAAGTTGGCCATGGCCGACAGTAAGCATGAAACGCCATTGACGTTACGTGAAAATAAGACGAGGATGTAAAAAAATTGACGCTAAACCGTTTTTGCGTTGCCATAGAAACAACTGCGGTCAGTAAAGCACCCGCATACAATTTGAAAACCCGATAAGAAATTTAATATCAAAAGCAAATCACGCAATACACGTAAAAAATAGGGAACTTTTTAGGTGACACAGAATCTACCGTTTGGTGTGAAGTGTCTAACGAAGAGACAATTGGCGTCAGTCATTCACACAGAAACAAATGACATCAAAGCGTAAATTCACACGAATGTTGACTCGCGTCTCGTTTACTGCATGTTAACCAATCCTCTTGCCGGATATGAATGGGCTGCTTGGTTGGCTGATGACGTCTTTCGAGCACTTGCGAATATCGACAAGCGGCTTTTTCCAAGTGCTTGCCGTTGTCGCGCTACACCCACATTAAAAAAATTCCGCACTCCCATTGAAACGATGACGTCTTTCCCCGCTACAGCAAAAACAGATGTTCGCCGAGATGGACTTGCGATGAACCATGCCACGGTATTATCCGGCCTAGTTTACAGAACACACACACAAAAAAATTTACAAAAATGTAAAATTAGATCAAGAAGAAAACAATGATGACGAATAAAAATCCCGCAACCTTTTTGCTCTTTTTTCCTTCGTTCGCTTTTCAGGCGCTCCACTTTTTCGTCAATTTCTCGTTTTTTCTTCTCGCGGAACTTCTTGGCTTCATCAGCAGCGAGAGCCGCCTCCTTACCGTACTTGTGTATCAAGGCCTGGAAAGTTGACCAAAACACGCAATAATATGCGAAAGTTGTCATCGGGCTTCGAGCGTCAAACTGGCCTCAAAATTAAAACTACCGTCAGCGCCTGACGTCAGCAAAACACAGCTTGCCACTTCTCGTGCAAGTAAGATGTGGGCGAAACATTCTAAGATTCAAGTTTAACGTAGGGGGGTTCCCAACCTTGCTCTGACCATGCAACCCTTTAATATTTCGACAGACAAGCATGTACCCCTAAAATTTCTCATGACAAAACATTGTATCGAGATTAATCATAGGTATATTCAACAATAAGCATATAATAATTTTAGAATATTATATTCACTAATATATGCATAAAAATTTGGAAATAAATACGATAAAAATAAATTTTTTCCTTCTACTGCTAACCTTAAATGTACCCCTGAAAATAGTAAATGTACCCCAGAGGCTCATCTAGCCTGGAAAAAAGGGGTCGGTCGCGGAATGGCAGCTTTTGATACCACTTTTCAGCAAAAAAAAAACATTTTCTCTTGAGACTAGAAATCAACCGATGAATTTTGCAATTTTGCCAAATTTCGGAAACCCAAGTTGCTACTTCGTCTCTGAACAATTAACGAAGATTCTCTGTACTCTTCCTTGGATGCGCAGGCCTCCGACTGCATCAAGTAGTGCACAATACTCATACCACTCCACAATTGTCCCAACAAACCGCTCTATGACGTAACATTAGCTCACAGATTTTTGCGTGCGCGGTAAGCACATGATTGCCTGCCAATAAATCAGGGCAACTACCGCATTTTTCGGACCATAAGGCGCACTTACAATCCTTTAATTTTCGCAAAAATCGAAAGTGCGCCTTAAAATGCGGTGCGCCTAATGCATGAATCTGGTTGTGCTTTCTCATCTAGAACCAGTTTTTGTGTGGTAAACGGTACCATTTATTTAATTGCTAGTTACGATTTTTTTTGTAAACAGACGTAATAAACCAACAACAATTGCAATGAGCAGCACATACCACAGGTAGTATAACTCGGCGAGGCTCCTGACTACATTGGCGCACGCCGAGTCAAACACGCGTACAACTTTTATTTTATTTTATTCGCGTCTAGCGGATTAGGCATGCACAACAGATTAAACTCCCTAGTATGTAATGACAGATTAAACTCCCACTGGCGACTCGGGCACCCGGGAGACTCCGCACCTGGGAGTTATTGGGAAAGAGTTGAATACCGTTTGACTTATCTAAGTTTTGCTTTATTTAATGTGCCTTATAATCCGGTGTGCTTTATGTATGGAAAAAGAAGAGCTAGCATTCAATTTTTGACACTGCGCCTTATAATCCGGTGCGCCTTATGGTCCTGAATATACGGTAACTAGAGTCAGACCTCGTTTTATCCGAACTACTTTGTTTCGTAAAATAATGTCGGTTTAGCGAAGTATCCGGAAAATCGGAATCAGACCTGCAGCCACGGGGGGAATTCGGGGGCAATCTCCCCTAAATTTTCTGGTGTTCCTCCAAATATTGTTTTGCCAACAAATGTTTTTATTAAAAATATAATAAAAACAGAAGTCGTGACCCCTAAAAATGATTTGTGCCCCCCAAACCTTTAGACCTTGGCTACAAGTCTGGCCTAAGCGAACGTTCAAAGGGGAAACAGAAACAAACTGTAGAGTCAGATGAACTGTCAACTTAAGCAAATATGTAGACTGCATGTGAAACA
>JGI24158J21664_10012282_pt1 | contig 11353 bp, 6 predicted proteins | sample Ectturendosymbi3_FD_21664 | JGI IMG/M metagenome (IMG submission 21664)
AAAAGGTCTCAGGCTGATCTCAAATAATGCACATAACACACAGTTGCTTTGCGAATTTCACAATTATACATCAAATTTAACATTAATAGTAGGCTATGGTATTTCTCACTAGCAAAGCAAATTTAATACCTCTTTGAACCTAATACAGTAATAGAAGGACACGAAGAATTTCGGTACTCGCTTTGTCATGGATTCTAATAGTTTTTGAAAATTTTACTTGATTTACTGTCGCGATGCCAGTTCGGGGTTGCCGAGTGGCAAGAAATCGGAGGCGTTTTGGTGGAGTCGGATTCCTATCGACACTAGGGGTCAGAGTCGGATTTTTTGTCCGACTCCCGCTCCGGAGTCCAATCGGATCACTTTTACATCACACTCCTAAGTTGGGAATTCCTGTTGAATCGGTACAAATTCTTATGAAACTTTTGTTGAAACAGAGAATTCTTGCTGTGTACCACGATTTCCATTGAGTGTTAGCTGCTACAAAATTCTTGGCCGCCAAACTTCATTCACTTTATGTTAAAAAGTAGGAAATTTTGGAAAGGTCCGAGTTGGAGTCAGACATTTTACCTCCGACTCCGCAACCCTGGATGCCATACTTGAATGATGGCCTCTATTAGCTTGGTCATGGTGGTGTAATCGACTTTTTGTAAGCGGGATTTTCTTGTTGATCACAAATTCTCAGTGGGGTTAAGATCTGGCGAGTTTCCAGGCCAATCTATCACATTCAATTTTGCTTCCTGAAATTCGTCTTCACTTTTTTCAGATGAAAGACAAGAGACAATATCCCATTGGAATTTTCCTCCACTTTCAGGAGATGCCTTTCTCATATCTGGAATGGCTTTTCCCTCAATTGCATCAATGTATTTGTATAAATTCATTATATCCTCAATGGGCATAAGTGAAGCTACTACTGAAAAGCTGAAACTGTCCAAGAACATTTTTTTGGGTTCCTTTACTAGCTCACTGCAATGGGCAGGACTTAATTGCTCACGATTCCTGATCCTAGTAAATCTGCTATGTTTCCCTGGAACAAAAAATGACTTTCATCTGAAAACATCACTTTTTCCGGTTTTCTACAGTCCATTAATTAGGCTATTTTTTGCACATTCTTAGCTCTTCTTCCAGCCTCCGGTGGGCGGCGTCACACTGTACCTGAACTTCTGTAAACTCAGCATGCACCAAATCCTTCTGTAAATCAAAACTAGTCTTCTTAGCATACCTTTTGCAATAGCTGTTTGAGTATAATTTCAGTGTTACGAAAGCATAGCAATGCAACTCTGCTTCCTAGTTGTGACATATGCCATTAAAAATCACAGAAATTCTAACATGTACAACTCTCAACCAGGGGTGGGTATTACACTTTAGGGTCCGAGTCAAAATCGCAGACAGCTGCCCCAAAACATTGTGCAATTTGTGATATGTCATTTGCACAATATATGACCTTGAAAGAGGGTCCCTTGCCCCTATGTTTGTTCACGTTACATCAAAAAAGAGCCCAAAAAACTAAGTGCGAAAGTCTCCATGAGGGGCTCCGCGACATCTCTGAAAATAGGAAAATAGCCCCGATTTGCAGCAGCCTTGTTCGCCTTTCCTAATATCCACCCCTGCTCTCAACTACATACAAAAGAAAGAACTGGCTTCATTCTATAACATTATTGCGTTGATTAATGTCCTATGTAACGTCGTAAAAATATTTTTCGATCATTCCGTTCTGCTACGCGTTACATAGTGCGTTGGGCTAACAATGAAACGGAAGCAATTGAGATAATTCCAACCACACATCAAAAGAAATGGCGATACACTGTATATCGACTAAAACCACAACTTTAGCCAACTAATTTGCACAAGATTGCATGAATAAAGTTATAACAATAAAAACTTTGTGCATGCTTGCCCTGATCTATTTTGAACATTGAGGTTAATGGGCCTCCTAGACTCTTGTGGGCCCCGGAGCGGCGCATCGGCTGCACCCCCTCTCGTGGGGCCTGAGCAGGAATGCAATGTTGACTTTATTACGAATGGTTGGGCCAGGCTCGCCACCAGATGTGGGTGGGCTTAGCCACTTTTGCTAGGACTACCTAAACAACACCTAACAATTTTGAGGTTCTTGTGCATTTCGAATTTCCCTGGCAACGCTAGAACTTGGCTGTGAAACCCCAGCAACGGTTAAATAGTAGCTTATAGTAACCCCAGGCAAACGTAAAGCCAACCCAGTATGAACATATGAGCAGGCTATGCTGTTTCTGTCACCAGGCATAGTCTACTGGGTGCAAACTTTGCTCCACTGGTGTGATAACAATGAAGTATTTATCGTTGGCGTTTCAAGAGTGTATGCACACTCTTCCTCAGAAGATGGCAAGAAACAAAATCAAAGCGTACACACACACTGCATTTCTGAACATTTTCAGAGTGGTACACGAAAAAAAGGATAAAAATGCCTTAGAAATAGGCTACCAACATTTTGAACGATCTCCCAATGTCAGCATATTTGTGGTTAAATAACAATCATTCACGAAATTTTCGATCAGATGGCCTGTCTCAAGATATATCTTGTAAGGAGATGACAACCAGTAAAAAAATAAAAATTTCAGTAAAACTTCTCTTGGAAATGATAAGAATACAAAATTTCAACTTTATTATTTGAAAGTTTCTGCAAATGTCAAAATTGCTATGCAATGTTTTGCAAAATTTCGGGTGTGGGGCAAATGTCCCCTCCCTGGTTGTGCACCTGCTGCTTAGCAATAAAAAGGCGGATGTGCCACTTGGTAGGGTTTGGTAATACACTTTTTGAAATAGACGTCTATTGGTTACGGGTGAAGTTAAGGAATCATACTATGCACGCGTAATTGAGAGAAGCCCAACCCAACAACTAGACCAAGTTTGTAGGTCACGATCAAGGCGGCAAGCCAACTAGCGTCAGTTTTAACTAAACCTGTTTGACAAATTTTATCGAAATGCGTCCACATCATTTAAGGAGCCTCGGGCCAAACTAGGACAGAGTTAACGTTTGAAGCCTTTTATTTATTCTTAGAAAAATAAATCATTACTTAAACGTGAAGTGAACAATGAAACATTTTTACATTACTGAGATTAGATTATTAAATTTATTGGTATGGCCTTCTACAGGCAGTATATATCCTTTTGTTTTAGGTTAAAGACGGGGATACTACATGGGATATGATATACATAAATTTTAACATCTGTAGAGTATCTCCTCATCACTTCTCTCATTGGGCACCGCAAAAACATTCTGAAAACTAGTAGGGGAGAATATTTAAAAAACTATGCTGGATCCGTTGATGCATATATGAAGAAGGATGAAAAAATGGAATGAGTAAAAATGATGAGAAAGATTGTGAACAAGCAGAAAAAGCAAGACCCATAATCGAGAATGAAAAACCAGATCTATTCGGCTTCTGAGTGTTTGATTCTGATGACCAAGATATTTTAATATTCCTTATATATTCACTAAGTACGATCATGATCTTCTTCCATTTTAAATTCTTGGAAGGAAATTTTATGGGTGGAAAGGGGGCACGTTTATGGTCGGCTCCGGGCAGCACTGAGCTTCGCTACGCCACTGCAACCACGTAACGGAAAGAGTAGGTGGAAAAAGTTGACTTCTTTATCGTGCACACCTAATGGGATGGATTCACTTGATGATTCTTACACAGATAATCCATTCGTAGATGCATACAAGACAACAGAGGACGAAGGACATTCTCAACATTTTTCAAAAAGCATCGTTTTGGACTTGGTGATTATCAATTTTCAGAATGACTGTTCACACAAAAATGTTTTGTGAGAGTTTATGAATAGCTAGATCAGATCAGAAATGACTGGATATTCATTTTTTTAATCCAAAAATAACAAAATTTGTTTTGAAAATTCCAGTTGCAATCTTTTTGTCGTTTCAATAACTCCACAAACTCATCCTGGGCATGGCTGGTGTTCGGTCTTCTGAAATTTCAAATATGCATGGTTTGCCGATCCAACTTCTTCTGAAGCAAATTCTAAAGTACTTCTGTAACTGTGTATGAAGCTTTTGAATTTAGTCTAAAACTACTCAGTGTGCTCTCAAAGCAGTTAGCCTAGCCCTAGACTAGAGCTAGAGTTCTAGACACAAGTGTGCCCTCATGTCGGAATGAATGCAACAAGGTCAGTGTTGGTCAGTACTTTAAAACAATCATGACGTAACAATGCATAAAGTGTTGTGTTTAGTTGCATATTATTATTTGGTATCTCAGGCAGACATGCCGTGTCATCTCTATCCAAGACGAAGGCTAGTATGTTGCATATAAATTATGTTTCGCTTTAATCAGCGCTCTGCCAATGTTGTGAAACTGGTGATAAGCATAGATGTTTGATCGATTTTGCTCAGCCTGAAAAAGGCAACAATGTATATTGACCCTGACCTACCTCCATTTAGATAAAGCATCGTCCATTTGCATTCGGTTACTCCTAAATGGTTCAACAAAATACATACGTCTACTTGGTATGTTAATCATCTGCATGATACAAGTCACAGCCACTGAATGCAATAGTAAGATTTTAGAAAAGTTTATAATTCATCTGGTGCTTGAAGTTGATGTAAAATAATTTTTTTAGAAGACGTTCCTCTGAAGTATCTGGTAAACCTGCTTTTCATCGAAATCTCACCAGCAAATTTCAGTGATTGCCGTTTTTGTTGTACACTCCAACAACACAATCGAACCACGACGGGTCGTCCTGTGAAACATACAAATAATAAATCGTTTGCAGAATCTTTTCTGTCATTGTTGTATGATGTGTAAAGATTACGATTACTATGTTGCACTTTTTCCGTTGATTTTACGGCAGCGGCAGAAATTGAAGACACTTTAACATCAGGTTCTGAAGTACATGGCTAGAAACGTCGGATGGCCCCACAATTTCTAGCAAATCCTGTCGTTCTGCGCTTCAGGAGGCGGTTTCACAAACCAAATACTGTTTCTCGCTCAAAATCAAAATATTTGGCCCCTCCCAAAACTTTCGTTTCGCTGCGTCACTGGCTCAGCGGCGCACAATACCATGTACGTTGTTTTTATCGAAGTTTAATGTTTTTGTGAGGTATTTTTAGCTTGATGATGACAAACGTTCTTGAGTGCGGTTGTTGCTAGCAAATATCTACAACAAATGGAAATTTTGGTCACATCTGGCAAAAACCAATAACTTTCCATGTCATCCTCGCGCCTTTCTCTATGAACATAATGCTTACGTCAATCGAACTCAGTGCAAGCCGTGCAAAAAATCAAAACAAGCTGAACGTATTTGCTGTTCTCATCTAAACATACCATCTGTAAACTGCTAAAAACGGGATGACTATGGGTTTTAATTGGGATGGAATTTAAATAACGAAATTCACCACTTCTGTGTGTACCTCTGTCCAACACATCGTTTCCGGTTTTTCAATTCCATCAATGATTTCTTTGACGATTTTAAAGCTTTTTATGGCCTGTTTCTCATACGTGGCTATTCAGAGAACTGTGACGTGGAAGACAATCGTGCAAATTTGATCAAGTGACGAACATTTCACCAATGCTGCCATGATGTGCATCCCCAGTCTGAAATGCTTCTTCAAGCTGCAATGATGCACATAAAACTTAAGGTTGTGAAGCGCCTCTAACGGATAAAAATTGCGTCATTACGGTATAGGACCCATCATGACTAGGCCAAGAATTTTATATTTGTGGCACCACAACCATTTTGCTGGGGATAGTGATGCTCTTTCAAAAAAGTACGAAGACTGTTTCTCCTCATTTTGCTACACTGCACCAATTCCTTTACTAAAGTAAATATGTTATTACGGTTTTATAATTTCAGACAAAAGCTTATACCTACTGCAAAATTTAATCTCAGGTTTTTTCATAAGAACCAAATATCTATTTTCGTGGCACTTTTTAAATCTGCTTTACGGTCAGTAGAGCCTTAATCAGGCGATGCAACCAAGAGAAAAGGTTCTGATACAATTTTTTTCACAGCATAAAATTTAAACAAAGTTCAACAAGTTTTCTGTGATCGCAGGAGGTGAACCAAATTACAGCTCAATGAAAAATTTCTGTTTTCGACAATTCTATATATTTTCGGATGCATATTTATTTCAAGACAGGGAACGAGTTGATATTTGAGAAAACGTTGTTTTTTTTTTTGAAGAAAAAAAAAATACTGCAAGGATTGCAGAGTCCATTTGCGGGGTCATCTTAGTCTTGGGTTATCATCACTGATATTCCTCGCCCAGCTGTATCAACACAATCAGATGCTAGGGCGAAACCAGATTCGGCTATTGGATGTTTAAGCTGGTATAATTGAGTTTGAACGCACGTCGGCAAACTATACTTAACTGAAAAGAATTTCCATCTTGCTTTTGCAGTCACCAAAAAAACTCCGGAAAGGGACACCAGCGAAAAGTCGTTGTCACGGGCGATTAATCATCGTTGGTCGCATAACTTTGAAAAACGGCATGCCGGCGCCCCTTGAAGCAACATTTCAAAGGCACTCGGTTTTGACGCGGTACCCACGCTATAGAGTTCCTTATTTTGCTGTTTAATCCAGGCTGCAAGACAAAAGAAAAACTATTTCACCCGATACTGTCTCATTAGGAGTTTCATTATATGAGTGCCGTTTGACAGCTGTTGAATGACAAACTTTCAACACCTGCTCGTTAGCAATCTAAACAAGCGAGCGCGGCGCGAACGAACGCCGAAGCCTAAAAATACCGTAAAAGCGAATGTCAATTAAGGAGCGACACGAAGCGACGGTCCTTGAAAATTGTCGAAAATTGTACTGTGGTGGAAATATCACGCGGTAGAAGGGCAAGAGCAGCAAAATAAGGACGCGTGTAATGAACTGCACTGTATGTACGATTCGTTGCGTTGTGGCGGGCAAGGTCATCGGTTCATTGCAATCACGGCTGTGTTCTGTGTCACGTACTGGTTAATCAATACAGTACATCCTCAGAGACAGGGCAGATAGCGTGATTGGATCCATTGAAAATTTGTGTTATGGACACAGAACGTTTTCTGAAGCTAGCGTTCTCTCTGGGAATTATAAGGATGCCGGTTATTGAGGCTTGATAAGAATTTTGACTTGAAAGATAACTCGCCTGCTACCTATATGGGATTTGTGTTGCTGAAAAAAGAGCGAACTACTTGAAAAGTGGTACGGAGTTTGCTAATTTGTTGAGATAAAAATTCATCGTGCACTGCAAAGTCTCAGCCTCTTCAGCTGTTCTGAAAAGCATTGAAAGAGTGAAAGTCATGTCGCGTGGAAATGCGATGATAACTACAAAAAAACGCAAAACGTTGTCCGCTGTGTTTTTTCAACCACGAGCCGCAAATATTTGATGTTGATCATACAGTTGAGTTTGGACAAACCACAAAAATAAGGTTTTTCTGTTTGGTAGGGACTTCGGAACCTTTATTTACGATTAATGTTACTTTTTTAAGCTGTCTGAAAATGCAAAAGTCACATTTCTGCGAACAACCAAAGATGACTTAATGCGTAATGTAAAGTGTTGGATACTGCAAACAAATACTCGAGTCAAATTGCAATGCCAAAACAATTTTTTCATTTGAATAAAAAAACAACAAAGAAAAACGGTTGAACGCTTGTGAACTCTTTGAGAAATAGACCACGAATTTTTTTCCTTTAGAAACCAAAATTATTCTGATTATTCTGATAATATTCCTTCAAACAGGTATGCGCGATCTCGTTCTTGGGAAAGGATGCAAAAACGACAATGGCAAAAACGTAGGAACGCTGCAACAGCTCAGCGAAGTCCTGGCCTGATTCAATTAGACTGCTACGCGACAAACTAATTTGATTAGTTGTTGCGACCTAGTTGCAACAAGATTATAATGTACGAAAACCACGTCATCCACAGTTTCGCCAGCGACGTTGGTCCGATGTCGTATCAGAATGAGGTGGTCACGCCAGAGAGAAATTCAGTCAATCTTATTTCGAGCACTAATGTTCTGGAGCGTGTGTTTATGTGACACGGCGGATGCATTGCAGTCGGTGAGTTTGTTTCCAAAGGAATTACAGCCGGAACTACGCAGAACCCAAATTTTAAAAGCTAGCAAAACGCACATGGTTTGAAGGATATTCTCGACAAGGTGAAGACGGTTGCAACTGTGCGCATTTTAATACTGTGATAACTGGTTATGTATTTCACTTTTTAGATTAACCAGTACAAACACGCTTTCATGTGTTACTCATCTCTAAGAGAAAATTTCGACTTTCAAATCAAACCTACAGCTTTTTACGGATATTGTGCTTTAGTCATTGCGCATCCACTTTTCCTGCACGGAACTCATAAATCGTAATGTATTAAAAGCTAACCTGCGCTGGCTGCATGTGTCAGTGAGGTTAATCGCATCTGGCAAGTCACTAAGGAAAGTTTGTGATAAACACAAAAAATTTGAATATCCCGAATTTCAATTGTCAAACAAGTTCTCTTCTAATGAAATTGAGCCAAATGAGCAAGAAATTCAGTTGGTATTTGAAATGGTTTTCAAACCGCGTGAAGAACGAATATTTGTAATACATATTCGGCATACGTTTGAAAATCATTAGATTCAAGGTCATGAGGTTTACTCTAAAAAATCTATATATTAGAATAATCTGGACGAACATTTGAAGTAACTGTTGCAAAAGGCCCATGCATATGCAGTTTAGCAGGAGTGGTGTATTTGTTTCCGGCCATAGGAAGTCAAATATGAACGTGATTTTACATTTTCTGAAATAGGGACAAACCCTAAATTTTAACAACAGCTCTTCAACAATCGAGAATTTTCCTTCTATTTTTCCTGGGTTTTGATATGCCAGGCGCGCTTGTCTTATCAACAATTAGGTAGCGTTAAGTCGAACGTCAGGTAAGTTTGTGTGAGATCAAAAATAGACTTTTGTACAGAACCTCGATCGATCCAAACTAACAGCGACGCGTCAGACGAGGGTACGTTTCGATGACTGACTGAAGTTGCTTTCTTCACCAAGTTGAAGGTGCTGTTCAACATTTTAGAACCTGTTTGACAATAGTGAGTGTTGTTCTTAGTAATTCTGACCTACTTTCGTTATGTCTTGTTTCTTGCTTTTTAGGAACAATTTTTTAGTTGTGTGAGTTTGATAAGTATTTTCAATTTGTTCCCTGAGTGTGTGTGGCCCCTACACAACTGTCTTCAAATTTTTGTTTTTTTGGTGAGGGATTTCTTGCAAAAGAACGATAAGCTGACGGAAGAGATAGCCTATGCTGCAAATGTTGCACGCATTTCAGGCAAGTCAGAGATCATGTAAAACAGCGTGGTCAAACTATAATTTTGACCTGCCGGCCATTTTACAAAAACGTGAAAACTTGCGGACCACTTCTAAGAAAAGTATGAGAAAAACAACAGATTCACAAGATTTAAAATTGACAAGGGAAGATTTGTGATTGCCTCATTGAAATTTCTTCAGAGTAGCAGTTCATTACATATCTCTGGGATGCCTATGGCCGAAGCTTTCCTGACACTATCGTTCCTATATCAACCTATATCAAACCCAATATGTTAGCTGTAGAAAGTCTGAGACTACTGTCCAGTGTTTCGTGGGCAAGTAGATTTATATTTTTAGAATTGACTCGTTTCATGGCAGAAACTGTGCTTCATACATCGAGTGCATTTTTTGTGCGAAATCTTTCGGTTTGAGAAGCCTGTCTTTGCTGACTAATTTTCAGAATCTCTCTATGTTCTGTCCTAACGCCGCTAATGTTGTACGTATTTATTAAAAGATTTTGTGCATGTTCTAACTAAATTACCTGATGTAACATGTACACAAGAAACAATACGCCTACTGAGAAAGCTCGCGGGCCTTAAAAGTTCTATCCGCGGGCCACATGCGGCCCGCGGGCCTGAAGTTGGACCACACTGATGTAAAAAATAGTTCATAACGCGAGAAACCGTTACGTGTGAGTGAAAGTTAAATCTGAAGCTCTTCTTGTAGTTGAAACCTCATTTCAGAAAATTGCCTCCTCAAACCAGCATTTGTTTCTGTTGCTGCTGAAACTTGTTTCCTCAGTTTCGTCAGACTGGTTTGAGATCATTTAAGCAATTAACTACTATACTTTTGAGTTAGTTTGCTCAGCCGAATATTTAACACATAAAATCAGTGTCTGAAATAATAAATGTTGTGCAAAAAAGCTGACATTATTCGATTTCTCTAAATTTCTTTTGGGTTGAGTGTAGGATGCCGGACACTAAAGGAAGCTATCGCGATAGAGTTCGTTGGTCGCACCTTTTAAGTGAGTCATAGGGTTTCACATTTCTATTGTGACAGTCGTAAACCCCAGCCTGTTGGTAGCAGCTGTCAAAAGCCCTAGCCTTTGGCTTACCAGCACATCCGAAGCGAAGCACAGGTTGAGTGTAGGTATTTCAAAAAGGATGTATTTTTGAATACTACTTTAAGGTTGGGAGGTGGAGCAAAAATGGTTTGGAAACAAACAGAAATTTTTTTGGAATGAATCTTCGTTTGCACGATCAAGGGTAAGCCAACCAATGCTTTCGCTTCAATTACGACATTAGCAGTTGTTCTTGGTGGTGTGATCGTATTATGTTTAAACAAGTATGAAAAGTTACCCAGCAAAAATACTTTAGTTCTTTTTTTAAAGCAAACTCAGTTGAACACGTTTTCTAGTAAAACACTTTGTTCTGTGAAGTTTTCGTTTATTGCAAAAAAAGAAATTACAAACCTCAACTTAAGAAGTGATGAAAACTGCTGTTGGCTTACTAATAAAATGTCGAACTAGTTCGTAGGTAGAGCTCCGTTTCCTGCGGGGATCTGTAAACTTGAAGCATTTACTCAAATTAATTGAATAGTTGTGAAATTTCCGAGTTACGCTTCTGGTAAAGTATCTAAAAGATCGGTTGCAGTTATTTTTGCAAAAAAGTAGTCTTGCGCGTTTTATATTTTTTGATAGATGTAGGAAATAAAAAATGTCTACTTTCACACAGCCCCCTTCAGCTAGTGATGCACGATAAAATGAACGCAGCTGTTGCTATTCTCCCAGTCATTTTTTTCAAGAGAAGTCAGTTTCAAACTTTGAAAGAAAGTTTTTATCTTTATTTTGAATTAATCCCTGTTACTTGCAACGTTTATGGTGCACGCATATCACACTATAAAGAGTAAATAGATTTATGGCAGGTTGAAAAAGTGTTTGTGTTTGAATTTATTGAATTGAATTTGAATTTATTGACAAACAGCCAAATGAAGGCAGGCCAAGGCCTGAAGAGCTCATTGGCAACGCAAAAACACAGAAAAAAAATGACACACATACACACAAATGAAACAGTAAAAACAGAAAACG
>JGI24158J21664_10012284_pt1 | contig 11352 bp, 10 predicted proteins | sample Ectturendosymbi3_FD_21664 | JGI IMG/M metagenome (IMG submission 21664)
TTCATGCATTGAGTTTGCCGATAATGAAAGAACCATATCACCTGCAAAGAGAATGGTTTTAAAATTTGAGACAAGTGTTACTTAGAAACAAGAGCTGCAAACTTCTGGAATCTCGTTCAAGGTGATCAATCATCCTTTCGATAAATGTTTGCTTGTCTTGGCTGAGCGTTCACGGGTAACGCTCATACATAAGCCGGACAAGTAGACCACGTTGAACAGTGGCGTACGCAGAAAATTTTCATGGGGGGTTCATTCAACGGCATGCGGTGATCATTTGTATTTGGTGTGGACTGTTTGTGAAGTAATAATTTGGCGTCATATTCAGGTGTCCAAATAACGTTTAGGCGAAGTTTGTTGACATAATACAATCAACGCAAGGACACAGCAGTTCGTAACTGCAAAAATATCAGACTGCGCGTTTAAACAGGGGAGTAAAACAAGCTCATCACTGCGTCCGAACTGGACTGGCTGGCGCACACCCCGATTTGCAAGATCGAATCTTGCAAAACTACACAAGAATTGAAAATGCGCATGAAGTACGCAAGAAATGAAGTAGGCCTACGCAAGAAAACTTTCTATTTTTCGTTATGTAGCCTATAGAAGTCGAACAAACATTTAGTTTTCCTTTTTCCCTGTTGAGACATTATCGAATTCTATGTTACAAAAAGCTGTTTTTGAGCTAGTACAACAGTTCTATCATGCTACCGAAACTGATAAGGACAATTGTTCTGATAAAGTGAAATATCGCGCAACACAGTCTTAAACCTGCGTAGTGGATGGAGGGTCTGCAAAAAGTGGTGAGGTGGTTTCTGGACGCAGACAATAGCCCGAATTCCCGCAAAACATAATTATTACTTTTTGGCCCATTCACAATGATCCTTGAAATTTGCATGCAAATTTATTCCGTGGTATTTGCATAAAGTCGACAAATTAACAAACAAAAAGTATGCGTAAACAATTAATCACCTTTGCGCAGGTGATAAAGTTTTGTAAAATATCAAGCTCACGGGGGAATTTTAACCCAAACTCCCCTTGTGTACGCCCTTGATGTTGACGAGACTATCGGACAACTGACTCAAGTCAGAATGCCATGCAGGCTTAAAAAAACCTTAGCAATGAATTATGAAAGTCGTCACAGCAAATGTAGCTTTGCACTCAGTATTCTCATGTTAGAAATAAACCTCAATGATCAAGACGTATTCCACAAGCCTGCATAGACTTTTTTCACCAAGCCACGTAGTTTTATTCTGTGTGAAAGGCAGTGGCATAACTGACGGGAGGCCACAGGGGTGAATCGCCCCACCTGGTAAGCCAAATGTAAAAACTGGGCCCCCCTTAGCTTAAAATTCATTTGGTTTTCAGTAGGTTGTTTTTTTTGCGTTTTTCTGAGTATTTTCCGGTTATGTAGGTCTTTAGTATAGCAATCCATATCCGGATTCATCATCATTTCTCAATTTTTTTTCTGAGTGTGAGCTAGTGGGCACCCTATAGTGGAACATGGGCCCTTTCATCTACGCTTCCCCCTGGCTCAAACCACTGTAGCAGTGGTTCTGGCTCAAACCTCTGTAGCAGTGGTTCTCAACCTATTTTCTGAAGCGACCCAAATCCAGACTTAGGACTTTGTTAGAGTCGCACTAAAGGAATTTAACACAAGTCAATTGACACGTTATGTTTTATACAAGAACGAAGTCTGTTACATATATGTGTTATTCTTATTCAAAACTGCTGAGGGCCGCACAAAATGTGATTGGCGGCCGTATGCGGCTCTCAGAACAGCGGTTGAGAACCACTGCTCTATAGTTACGCTACTGGTGGAAAGAAGCCTGCATAAGGGTATTTTGATTAAGCTATTCCCTCAGTTCAAGCACATTATTCACACTCACAGTCTCATAGTCTCCTACTAACAATTAATCTTTCAAACTTGTGAATGAATTGCTACAGATTCACTCATGCTTTTCTTCACACAGTATCAAATTACGTGCCTTTCCGCTAGCAGCAGTCACCGTCTCGCTGCAGTACCCACTTGCGTTCAACAATCACATGCGGAAAAACGCCTCCTCTTCTTCCATTATTTGAAGTGAACCTTTGAAGATTTGTTGCCATGTTATTGTTACATAATAAAGACCAACGATGATACAATCCGCTTGCTAGTTCGCAACCTCTAGTTTCGCAACCTAACTCTGCAGGAAAACAAGCGAGCATGAGTGAACTGCTAGCTCATCACTGCGTGAAACCAGAATAGTGAACCTGGCTTTAGTGTAGTGTGAGTGTCATACCGGCAAATGAACTGCTAATGCAAGAGTTAAATCAAGTAGTCAGACTTAGGCTTCTGACTTCAGCTTTTTTAGAAATTTTTTATTCTTAGTCTAAATTTCCAAGGGGGGGGCAAATGCCCGTTTTGCCCCCCCCTGCGGACGCCCATGTCAGTGAACCATGCTTGGAATCAAAGCAATCAACACTTTCATTTAGACTGTGGCTGAGGTTTAGGTTTAGGACAAGTATTCCCAAACTTTCTCTGGCCATGTACCCCTTCAGCATTTCGTTATGAGCATGTGCCCCTGAAATTTCTTATGACAAAAAGGCTGAGGAAAATAACAAAAATATATTTAGGCCTACCAATAAGCATCTACTGATTTTGAAAATAATATTCACTGATGTTGACCTATGTATAAATACGAGTATTTCGAAACGAATAATATGCAAACAAATGTGCCCTTTCAGATAAGAAAATCTACCCCTTGGGGTACATGCACCCCAGGTTGTGAACCCTTGGTTTAATATTAGGGGTTAGGCTTAGGTTAGGGTAAAGGCAGGGGTCACCAAACTTTTTGAAACTCACAGCTGCTTCTTAATACAAATTCATTCGAAGGGCTACCAGTTTGATACACAGTTTCTGAAATAAAAATTTGCATAATTTGTCTTCATATTATGTTATCATTAATATTAATAATAAAAGATAATCATTGTAAAGAAAGTGACGATGTTTATGGTATTGTCATAACAAGCCACGGGCAACACACAATGGTCCGTACGGGCGACCTGGTTCCCACAGGCACCATGTTGGTTACCCCTGGTTTAGGATCAGTACGGTACTAGCAAGTGTAGTGCAGCCTGGGGCACTCTTGTCATGTGTTAGTGTCATGTTACAGGCGACGGGCAAATAGGTTTTCAAAGGTGAAGGTCCTTTGGCAGACCTATAGCCACAGCCTTAAGACTGCATGGTTTTAGTGTCCAAAGGACAATTCGGTTAAAACCAGTAGGTGGCGGAAATTCGGTTAAGGCGCGCATCCGTTCAGGATCAGGCTTAACAACGCCATTTCCCACTACATAGCCAAGAATGTGGATATCATTCTGAGAAACAATTGTCTTGCTTTCATTTAGTGTAAATTTTCGGCGACGTATCGCAGCAAGAAACGACTTTACGTTGTCATCGTGTTCCTCTTGGTCCCGACCAGCAACAGTTACTTTTCCATATATATATCCAGATATGGAAAAGTATCTCGTAGGATTTCCTGCTCAACGAATTGCGACATGATTCGTTGGAAGGCTGCAACTCCATTTTAGACACCAAACGGAATGCGTGTAAATTCGTACAGCTTACCATTGGCTTCAAACGCCGTGTATTTACAATCACTTTCAACAATTTTTATCTGATGATAAGCACTGCGTAAATGAAATGTCGAAAAGACACGATACTTTGAAAGTTCATTGATCATGTCATCTATAAGTGGTAAGTGGCACGCGTCCAGTTCCGTATAAATATTGATTGTTTGCGAATAATCGATGCACAATCTTCTCATGACGGTTAGCTTCATCTTTGACAATGAGTACCAGTGCACGCCAAAGGGATAAGATTGGTCTGACAACACCTTCACTTAACATCTTGTCAACATTGTCTTGGATAAACAACCGATCCTCATGACTGAAACGTCGGGACTTAGTAGCAATGGGCTTCACACCACCTGTCAGATTAGAAAACAAACTTAACTTCCTGAGTTTCAGCTACAGCAACCGCACAGGTTATCGTGTGAGACGACTATATCTTGAAGATTACCACCAAGTTCAAAGATGACGCGTTGGCGCTGACTTTGAAAATCAAGGCCAAGAATGATGTCGCAGCAGAGCGTTGGGAGAACATTCAATCTCGTCAATGCATGCTTGCAACCTTTAACAACAATATCACATAGACAAAATCCTAAAGACTTCACCTTCACTGAAGTCGATGTCATTCGGACTTTGTGCGACAAGGGATATAAAGTTAATTGAGTTTGCTACAAATCGATGAGTGAATGTAACTTCCGGAACTTCCGGAGTCAATCAACGCAGTAAAGACTTTTCCACCGACAATTACGGGAATATATGCTTTTATCAGGTCTCTAGGACAAGCAGCCGTCGCTACGCACAAGTACGGAGTTGCCAATGCCGAGAAGGTTGAGAGCTTACCACTGTACTTAGACCCAAGTCTAGATCGACAGGCCCGTGAAAAATGACCTCTTTTTACACGAATATCAAACAGCGTCTCGAGTAGGGCAGCGGTCACGTTCATGATAAGCTTTAGCACAAATAGAGCACTTACGTGACTTAGGAATCGTGCATGACGAACTAGAACCACGTTGCGTTCCATTATCGTATATATTAACTCCTGGAGTAACTGCGGCAGCAGCAGACATACCTTTTTCACGAGAGAAATAAGCAGCGGAATGCTCCAACGCCATATCGAATGAATTGGCTATATCGAACGCCTGATCCAGCGTTAGCTCATTATTCTCCAATAGACGCTGGCGAATTTCATGCGAAAGCATCACGAACAAGCTCATTTCTGTAAACCTCAGCAGTAACATCTTGAAAGTTGCAAGCTTTGCTTAAAACAAGCAATTCATTCAAAAAGGTCTGTAAGGACTCTTCAGGATTTTGCTTCCTTATAACCAAAGCGTGACTCGCGAAAATCGTATTCGGAGACTTTACATAAACTCTTTTGAGTTTTGAGAGCGCGGTCTAATAGTCAGCACAGTCTTCGATCATCTCATACACATCTGCACTTATGTAAGCAAAGAGCATTCGCAGCTTATCCGGAACATCTGCATCTTGAGACCTTGCAATCTGATCACATTTCTGTGCAAAGTCTGTAAATACTCGCAACCAGTGTTTAAACTGCTTCGCTGCTTTCGGAGAAGACGGGTGGACATCAAACCTCGTCGGTTTCATTAATTCATTCAGACTTGCGCCATAATGTATAAGACCGTTTAATTAAACTGACACTACTACAGTATAGAAGACTATTCAAAGTTTAAACGGTCTTAGAACAGAACTACATGCAACGAACAAATACCTTGGCGAACAAGCCGACTCATGCCTCACACAACTGCCGAAGAACAAATGCCACGAATCAAATTAAAACAGTGGCAATTGACGCCAAGCCAAGAGTCGCGCCTTGAGCAAAGGCACGTGATTAATTATTACTCCAAACTGAAAACTTGTTACTTTGCATTTGAGATTACTTTATAGGTGGTGTTTATTTTACCACCAAGATGCTGACAGCAACAGATCGACTGGAGCTATTGTAACGCCAGTCGAACATTCGGTCTACTGGCATGACGCAATTGGAATAAAAAGGACAATTTGGCACACGAGCGCCGTGTTGCTCGTAGCAATTATGCTGCACGTCTGGTATGCCATTGCTTTTCGGTTCGACTCTCACCTTGATGACTTACCTTTTCTTTTACTTTTTTCAAAAATTTAGGGTTAGCGTTAGGGTTTACGGTTAGGGTTACTGTTAGGGTTAGTGTTAAGTTTAGCATTAGGTTTAGCGCTACGTTTAGTGTTAGGTTTGGAGTTAGGCAGGCCCGTAACCAGGGGGGTAGGGGTGGAAGCCCCCCTAGAAAACTTTTCGCACCTCCTGGAAAAATGTGTTGGTTATAGTTTGAAACTATTGGAAATAGTTCAAAAAATTGGCCCCCTCTCAGACAAATATTTGCCCCTCCTGGTGTCCCAAGCTGGTTATGGGCCTGGCGTAAAGTTTAGTGTTAGGTTTAGTGTTAGGGTTTGGGGGTTAGGGTTTACGGCTAGCGTTAGAGTTAGTGTTAGGGTTAGCGTTAGGGCTACGGTTAGGTGTTAAAGTTAGGTTTAGGGTTTATCTTTTATGTCTACTTCGTTTCTGCTAAGCCTGTTGCCACTGTCATCTTGGCAGCAAAATAGACACTGCCTACTTTATCTTACGGGCCACGGACCGGTCCGGGCCAGAAAATAAGTTGTAGTTTAGCATAAACAGGCCGGGCGGTTTCTTGTTAGCTCCGGGCTGCAAAAGTGCTGGCCCGTGCCATCTCTAGCCTAAAGGCCTACCAAGTTTTTCATATATACCAAATTCAAAATTTATCTACCAAGCACTTTGAAAATACATCAAGATTTTGAAAAAGGTATATACCTACATACCAGTTGGCAACATCATGCTGGATGCAATCCTGTTTTCCAAATTCTAAATCTGACCGGATCTGGCACCAACATGACACAACTATGTCGACTCTTGTTTGACTCAACATAAATATTAGTCAAAAAAGCAACCATCAACGTTTCACAGCAATCACAAAATCCAAATACAATATGGCTAGAGCAAAGAAAACCTCATTCCTGTACCTGTTGGAGGTAACAGGTGTCCGTTCCAAAAAATCCAAAATCCAGACCATCCACACCTCTGCCCACTGGTGTACACGACACGGCAATCCGCGCCAAAGATATTAACAGCATTTTCTGTCCGACCATTCGTCAACCTGCCTCGGTCACCACGTAACACAAGGTTTCACATGAAACCTTCTCGAATGAGAAAAAAGTAACTAAAAATTTTGTAGTACAACAATATAGTATATTCAATAAAATGTTTTTATGATTACAAAATGCGAACACATGGTCCATGTCACAAGGGGTAGTAAAGAAGCATAATAGATAGCTGAATTATTGCATGTCACGGTCATGATAGTTAGTAAAAGGAGACAGCGCTGAAGAGGAACTAAAGCATTGAAACGGCACACAAGCATCTGCTGTATTTGGTCATCATCATACAGAAGCATTGCAAGACAGAAGAAAAATGGAAGTTGCAAAAAACGTCAGAATTTTGAAGTGAGCAGATATAAGAGTTTCCTGAAGATGTACATCTTGGAACCAAGGCATCAGAGATGATCGGATAGTGGATTTTTACTATCCGATCCTATGCTGTTTTTGAAAAATGAATCCGTATACAATCCGAATCCTGTTTTGGTTAAAATCATACTATCCGTATCCAAAAACTATCCGAAAGTGTATTATGATGCACAACATACATTTTTGTGCTGTGTCTAACTGCTGAAGTTATTTTGCCTTTAGCTGAACACGATTGGTTGCAGTGATCACATGACAAATTTGGAATGCATGTCCTACTTAGTTGACCGTGACATCTGTAACAGCTCAGTCCCACATGCATGGACAAGTGTTGTAATGGTTTCAGGGTTGGCAAGCAGTTAGCAGCTTCTTGTAGGCTAAACCCTAACTCTAAACACTGAACCACTAAACCTAAAACTTGACATAAACCTTGACCATAAGCACTGATCCTAAACCCTGACCATAAACCCTTAAACCCCAACCAATTGTCTCGGCGTATTGTACTTGTCACATGACCATTTCAATCAATTGTGTTCAAATGAAGGCAAAATAGTCCCAGCACAGGTTGTGCCTCATGAAGCAGAATAGACACTACCTGAATGCGTTGTGCCACTGTTGCGGTCGGAAAGCCCAAGCGGCAAGTGCGCAAAGCTTCACACTGTGGCAGCAAGCAACAATAGAGCTCACGAGTCCACTCTTGTCACCATCATTAGCAAGTACTATAAACTGTTCACTAGCTTCAGAAGCATTATTAGAGGTCACTCACCAAGATTACTCCATCGGGATCACTGTGCTATTGCTTGTTCGCGCCACATATATATGGGTGTTATTCTTCACGCAAATCCCGTTCGTGGTGAATCGAGCATGCACCGCAATGCCAACTGAGATGTTGCAACACCACTTTGGGTCCTATCATGCTTGTGAGCAGAAAGTTTGACCTATCTTGCAAGTGTTGCAGACCCCGGGGCTAGGACCTGAACATATCAATGAGAAAAACCTGTTCTTTCAAAATTTCGATTGTTTTCTTGTTTTGTCGACCACATCATTCTGAGGAACTTGCTATTCACACATATTGAAATTGTCATCTTGACGACTTAGAAATGTTTCTTGCATCGTGCTTTATTGTTTTTAATTATGAGTCGTAAAGCTGTACTTTTGCTGCAACGAATGGTCCAATGAACTTCTTAAAGTCAACAGCGCAAGGCCAAGCGGCCTCGCGAAATATTACCACCAGTCAGAACTTTCTGTTTTGATCACTTCACAGTTGAAAATCAGATGGATATCATAATAAAAATCAAGGCGATTCGAAGGCAGACCATCTGCAGAGTGTCCCTTATTCGAAACGTGCGTTATTGGAAGAGGGCATGATTTACGTAGCAAGTGTTTTTAAGGTTCTGCAAAGCTACGATTCAGGTATGGCTTGCCGGAAAGTTTTATGTCACAGACCATTCATCAAGCGCAATGTGTTCACGTCACAAAGCTTTCGCTGTGGTTCGCACAAGTTTGTAGCGTTCAAAACAACATCTCAAAGTCCGCACCGCACAGATTGATATGCATAATTGCATGACTTTTAACAACAAAAGTTTAACAAACTCCAATAAATTAATCGATATTGTGACACTGCGTCACAATGCAAGCTTCACATAGGCTATCACGTAACCTAAGTACTTTTCCAAGTCAATTGCATTAAAAGCAAGCTGAAGTTTTGCCAAACAGTTCCGTCACCACAGGGAGGGGGCTTCGGTTGGCTTAGCCCTTCCAATACAAAGCTCCAAAGTCCCCCCAATTGAAATATGAAGCACTATAAAACATGATGTTTGTTCAAATTTTAGTATGTCAAAACCCACTGCACAAATGTTGAGCCCCCGATACAAGACTTTCTGATGACGGTTCTGTTGGTACACCAAGCTTTTCATTAGCTAGCCATTTCTTTGGTAACAACGGTTAGATTTTACCTCCACCCACGAGTTCACAATCATAATTTCATTTATTATGCCTCCCCATTGTTGCACTTTAAGTTATTTAACCAAACCTACCTGTAACTACATAGCAATGCTGGTCTATAAACCAAAACAGTATTCAAAACCATAGACTGGATTAAAATATGTCATTTACATTGAAACAACTGACTAAAAATTCAGTCTAACAAGTGAATGTCACAAAACAACAATTTTGCATGTCATGAAAGAAAAAAGCTAGCTACCTGGCCTGGTATCATCCAACAACCAGTCAATGCAGGCTCACGTAGAAATAGAATGGGTGTGAAGACTGCAAAGCCTGGTGTAGACTACAGAACACATTAAGAGCTAGAGTGCTAGCTAGTCTAGACTAGATCACAGTAGGCCTACACTAACTAGCCTTAGTCCAGGTACGCAGGAAACAACGTCCTTAAGTTTGTCGCTGATTTTTTACTAAACTAACGTGGAACCTATCGATCAGGTCAAAAACAACCTGAGCTAAACCTTTCCTAATGCTGCTAGCTTACCGCAAACAAATCATCCAAAATCAGCCCAAAACAGCGAGAAGAGCAGTTACTGTCAACGTGTACTGACGGAAGAGCTCTTGCGAACTTTTTGCTTTGGCCACCACTGATGTCAAAGTAGCGAATAGTGGTAGCGGTAAGATGGTGATAGCTCGCTACCGCATGCGTTATTTTTTTCAAAAAAGAGCGGCGCTATCGCTCCTGGAAAATTAGCTCGCTACAGTAGCTCGCTATTTTAGTAGCTCGCTACTGCCAAGCTCTGAAATGATGCTGACTTTCGGAAAAGAAAGACAAACAGAGTTTTATTTACTGTGAACAAGCGAAATAAAGCGTTTTATGATGTAAAAAAACAGTGAACTTGAAACAAGTGGCAAACAAGAAATATTCCACTCACCACTCTTTATCGTTACCAGCCGATTTGAAACTTTTGCACAGAGGAATTGAGAGACGATTTAAAAGAAGTCTGTGGTTATATTTTAGATAACTGATTTTCATTTTTTGAGGTTTTAATTTTAAAGTTACGTTAACAAAAAGTATCCTTTGTGCAGGTGTCTAGTGCCAGGTTACCAGAAAAAAGGAATGTACTCTAAAGGACCATGTGATATCTTATCAAAATTAATGTGCGCATCGAACAAAAAGAAAGCGCATCTCTTTGCACTTCAATATGTCAAAGCTAAAAATAAGAACATTAAAAAATCATGGGAGCGGAAACTATTAGCAGCACAGGATTAGCTGAGAGAATTTGGAAATCGACGTGGGGCACTCACCCTCAGAGAGGCAGAATCAACAAGCTTAAAATGAACTTGGCCCTTGGTCCTCATAATTTAAAACTCTTTTCAACAGTGTGAAAACCTTGTACAATCGCTAAAAAGTTTCACTGGGAATGATCTGAAATTTAGATGAAATTGGAGTAAAGACTACAGATATTCCCCACGTGTATTGATATTGCACATTGGCTCCGACGTAGAATAGCTGAAAAGCTGTAAACTTTTATTTCGTTATTGCTGTGCTTTTGCACAACTTTTTATAAAAATTATGAGTTTATCCTATTAGATTACCCAATGAATAAGACTTACAACTAACTATAAAAAATTTTAATGATGCGAATAGAATTTTGTTCAAACGTAATTTCATATTGCAAAATAACATCGGCAAAACCACTCAATAGTTCACATTTTTCCTGTATGTGCGTTAAACTTTTCTATATTTATATAAAATAAAAAAAAGGCCGATGCGAACTAATTTTTTCTGATTAAACTTACTTTGAACAACGAAAGAACACACCCAAAAAATTTGACAAGCATCACCAAGATAATAGTTGTTTATTGTTTATAGTAAGGAAATGTTCCATGGGTCCCTAAGGGGTGTTCCAAAGGTCCCATGGGGATGGGACCTATGGAACAAAATTGAAAATTTTTTAAACATAAAAAAAACAATATTAAACATACATTGATTTTTTCTAAAACTTGGAATGAAAATTTTTGTCCAGAAACCTTCAACTGAGCAAGATTTAAGCAACTTTTGCTAGACAATCAAGGTTCTACGCCCCTTTGAAAACTTCCGTTCCATGGGTCCCACACCTCCCCTACTAGGATTTAAACCTTACGACATTTTATATATTGGTTGATTTGGAAGTTATCGTTTTTGTTTAAACAGAATTGGTTTGGAATTGATGATTTTCTTTTGAACTTCTTCTCAACTTTCGTTTCAGTTTTGGGACTGCAGATTACTGTAACTTTCGG
>JGI24158J21664_10012288_pt1 | contig 11351 bp, 6 predicted proteins | sample Ectturendosymbi3_FD_21664 | JGI IMG/M metagenome (IMG submission 21664)
CGCCAACACCACTATGTTTTCCTGAAAATACAAGGCTTCACAAACAATGTGGTGGTTTTCACACATGAATTGGTTAGGTGCGCAACGCATGAGCGATTGCGGAAGCTAAACATACAAAATGCAGATTTTGACAGTGAAAACTTCATTTTACAAGAATGAAACCATCATTTTTGAAATCAGCAACCCAGAAAACATGGGATTAAAAAAAAATCAACAGTTTATCTTAAGGGGGAGGCTGTACAGAACAGAAATCACTCAAGCGTGACCATAAAATTCAAATATATTAAAAAATTGAAACGTCTGCCATTCGGTAACCGCTTGACCGATTTTGTTCAAATTTTTTTTGTTGGTTGTTATTTTTGAAGCTCTTTGAAATGAGCCCACTTTCATCAAAATCTGAGAGGGTGGGTGAACATTTTTAATTTTTCTGTTCAATTAAGCATGGAATGACCCTAGATTATCACAAAAAATAGTTAATAAAAAGATTTGATTCGTTTGGTTTTAAATTGCATAAAACAGTTTGTTTTTTTTCAAACAATATCAGTTATGCTATAACAGATCCTGCATCTATGAGGTCTATATTTTATCTCTTTCCTTTATCATACAAGCTAGCTGGAGTGTTTTGTGTTTCTGTTTTTCAGCTGATATAGTTATTTTCCAGCACTAAGGAAAAACATTGACATATACTTGGTATATTTGATTGGTTGAATTTCATATTTTTTACTGAGTTGCTGGTTATTTTCATTTATCAAAAAGTTCTGCATAATAATCATGTCATCAATTGTGGTTCGGCGATTGGCACAGCAGATAAGACGTAAGTGAAGTTTCATTTTGCTCCAGCTGCTTAGCAGAGCATGATCTATGTTTTGTGGAACTGTGGAGGGAAGGTATTTGTGCATAGTTTTTAAGGCTGAAACTTGTTTAACACTTTGAGAGCTGGGGTATGATATATTCGTACTTCGATTTCAGCCTAAAACCAACAGTTGTCAGTTGCCTTTTCAACACCCTTGCTCCTCAGCCAATTGCACTAGAGAGTTGTTCAAGGTCTCAAGCGGATCGGACAGTCTTCTAATCTGCACTCGAAAAAAAATATTTTGGTTGGGGGTTGCGGATTTTTTGTGAGTGACGTCATAAGTGAAGTAGCTTTGGAGCCATATTGACTCATATTGCCTGGCCTAGGGCCCAACCGCTTGGCCAAAGTATTTTGCTGAAGTTTCATTGGAAACTAGGCTTGAGTCTGAGTCTTTTAAGCCGTTAATCAACTTTCTAGTATTTCTGGTTCAAAAGTTATGATCTTAAACAAACAGATTAACTAATTAGTCAGAAAATTTTACTAACGTAGATCATAACTTTTGAACCTGAAACCCGAGCAGGTCATCTAAAGTATCAAAAGACTCGGATTGTAGCCTAGTTTCCAATAAAAACTTTAGTGAAATACTACCATCTAACGGTTGGCGCCCAGGGCCAAGTGAAGTTGGCCAAGGTGGCCTAAAAGTCTTCCACATAAAGTGTTAAAAGACATTTGTTGCCCGGATGAATGTATCGCTAGTTTTTTTTTCGCTGAGACCTTTTGGTCACTGAAACATTTAGGTCATTTTTCTCACAGTTGTGGTAAAACTTGTTATAACAGTTTTTCAGCCTATATTTTTAGACATTCTGACCAATATGACTTCTTTTCGGTCAATTCAAAATCAATTTGTTCTATGGCCGAAAAATGGCCAAAGAAAATTCCAGACATTGTATCTAAAAATCAGCCTAAATCAAGTAGTTTTCACAGGTTCTTAGCAACTGCATAACTCAGGGTTCCCACGCGGTATTTGAAAAAAGTTTCAAAATCAGTTTTCAAGACCTTGCAAAAGTATTTAAATTGGCCAAAATGTGCATTGACACTTTGGGAGCCGGGGTACGATATATTCATAATTTGAAATCGGCCTAAAACTAGCAGCTGTCAGTTTCTTACCAGCACCATAGCTCCTCCACCGGTTGCGCTAGAGAGCTGTTCAAACCCTCAAATGGATCGGCCAGTCTTCTAGTCTGCACTCGAAAAAAGTTTTTTTGGTTGGTGGCTGCGGATGTGTTGTGAGTGACATACGTGAAGTAGTTTTGGGCCATTTTGGCTCATGTTACCTGGCCTAGGGCGCAACCGCTAGGCCAAAGTATTTCACTGAAGTTTTCATTGGAAACTAGGCTTATGTCTGAGTCTTTTGAGCCTTTGATCCACTTTCTGGCGTTTCTGGTTCAAAAGTTATGATCTTAAATAGACAAATTAATTAATTATCTCATTGGTTAATTAGTCAAATATTTTTACTAACTTAAATCGTAACTTTCGAACCCGAAACCCCAGCAGGTCATCCAAAGTATCAAAGACTCAGATTGTAGCCTAGTTTCCAAAAAAAATTGAGTGAAATACTACCGTCTGACAGTTTGGGCCCAGGGCCAGGTGAAAGTGGCCTAAAAGTCCTCCACTTATGACGTCCATCAAAAAATCCACCCACCCAAGCAAAAACATTTTTTTCGAGTGCAAACTACAAGACTTGCTGAGTCTTTTGAGCTTTTGACCGGGTCTGTAGCGCTTGCCAGACCAGAGATATTCCCGCGCAAGGTCATGTGTGATCCAGCTGTTTTTGCTTTGAAAAAAGTCAAAATTTTGAAATCGCAATTTGAATCTAACTTCAAAATGAACTACTTTATTCATTATCTTTGTGATTTATGGGAAAATGGTGATAAAAATAGTTTTTCAGTAATAACTTTTTTTAGAATGAAGTAAGGAAAAATTTTCCGCTTATCACTAATAGAAACTTGTGTCTTCTGCATCTTTTGAGCCCAAAATTTGTTTTCTATCTCACGTAGAAGTTGAGTTATGACGAATTCATGAAATTTGACCTCCACATGACCCCGAGGGTGAGGAGCAAGCAGGTTTTTGGGGTCAACCACCTAATATCAATTTTGAAGTTAGTTTCGGCCATGTTTCCAACTTTTTAGACCACCTCAAAGTTTCTATTGCACAATTTTGAAAATTCACTCCACCTTAGTTTGCAGTTCTACATGAAACAGAAGTAAATTAAGTTGATTCATAAAAATATGTTATTTTCAAGGATACTTACGGCACTTTTTAGCCACATAAGGTCAAAGCCAAAATGTCCACATAACTTAGCTCACAAACAAGTTAAAATGTTGCGGTAGCCTATACTATTGCTATTACGTGCACCATTGTTACATGTGATGTACCCATACCTAAAGTGGTCATGTACCCCTCTGTTACTCGACAGGTGCCCATGAGGCCGAGATGAGCACATATTTCTTTCATTTTACAACACTTGCCAACGGCCAAATTGCTCAAATCATTTTGTTACAAGTCAAGAAAGCCAGATTGGCCATTTACACCGTGTAACTGGAAAAGTACAAAACTTATGCAGATTTCGATATGGCAGCTCGACAACCCATAAAATTGTAATGACAAAGAATCAACTCCAAATGTTGATGCTAAGTAATGATCAAATAAGTTAAAAACTGCTTTTGGCCGATTCGAGGAGCAGGTTTTTAACTGGTTTTATTAAGGGGGCCCACAGCTTTCAGGCAAATCATCAAAAGGGTCCATGACTCTAAAAAGGTTGTGAACTGCTGCTCTAGACTGAAAATAGCCTCAAGATATGTTTCACTGTCTTGAGGTTCATGTTTCAAAAATATTTTCTACCTGGTAAAGAAATCTTTGTGTTGTTTTCATCTGACTAAATGCATCTTGCTCTATCAATTTGCTGCATGCAACAAAAAATTATTTTCTGACTGGCCTTAAAGGTAAACCTGCTGTAGTGTGATTCCAGCAAAAGAGTCTTTTGAAACTACCGTTCCATTTCTGAAATTACCAAACTGGCTGTTTCAGCATTGGCATTTCAATAAATATTTCATTTCGTACACTGGTACTAGTGTTATAAACTTCTTTGCATTAAAGGGATATTGCATAAGCACAAAAAAGTTTGAATGAATGTTATTCTATTTCTTATCAGGGTTGATTGATTTAAATCATTTCATTTAAATCAGTAATATAATCAAAAAAATCAAGCAAAAAATCATACACCGTTTTGAAGCTTTGTGCGATTTGTATAACACATTTAATTGGTATTCTAATGGGTTTCACTTGTTATTAAAGAAGACATACTTCTTATGACAACCGAAATTATAAAAGCAATTAAAGTTTCTCAATTGTTCATAGTAACTATGAGGTCACAGTTTCCATGCCAACGAACTGCATAAATGATATGTGGACTGAAATCACAAACATTTGCAGACTCAGAAGTCAGAACTGTCAGAATGCCACAAGTTTTGAAAGTGTGGGCTGGCATGAAGCAAGCCTGTAGACAGGTTTTGAGGTTTGGAGGGCAAAATAAACTGTTAGGGGGGCAAGATCTTTGTTTTTATTACTGTACACGTTTAAAACAAACCTTTCTGGGCACAATACAATTTGTGGGACACAAAAAATTTAGGGACACTGCCCCTGAATGCCCCCATGGCTATGGGCCTGGCATAAACAAGTTCCATCTAAATTCCAGCAAATATATAGGCTGTTGGCTGTAGTAATAGTTGTTTCAAAACATGTTTTTTATTCAGATTCAAAATAACACATACATCATAGGTTTTTACCATTTTATGCATGTTAAATTATAATTTTGCAGAAGCTGAACTAGGGAAAGCTGCATTACAATATTAATCAATTTTAACAATAGACTTAGCACCAAAAAGACTGGCAAGCTTATATTTTTATATAAAGTTCTTAACATGCCATAAGTGTTAAATGAAGTTTATGAACTGATGGTTTGAGTCATTTCAATAAATACTCGTGTTTCATTTTGTACACCAGTACTGATGTTACGAAGTGATTTGCTTTAAGTGTGGTGCATATTGCATAAGTGCAAAGTAGGTTTGAATAAAAGTTCAACTGAATTCCAGTTGCTGTACTAAAAGAAACAAAGCAAAAAAAGTTGTATTAAAACAAAATCTTTACAATTAAAAATTATTACTTGTTTGGTGGTCACACTCTACACATTAAAACAAAAAAATCAGATTTAAATAAAAAAATCCAACTTTTTTGATAAAAAAAATCGTGATTTTTATCAACCTTGATTGGAAGTGATAACAGGAGTTAACAATTGTGTAACTTTTGGTAGATTTGAGCAAAACTTCTTGTCACGAAGAGTTTGTATGTGTATGAATATGTTCATATAATAATTTTCTGTGCTCCTTTCATGGGCATATTGGACTATCAAACTAATTAGCAAATTTATTATGCTTTGCAGCTGTTTCTTTGTGTCGCTTGACAACAACACAAAATCAATTCTCAACAAAGGTCAGTTGCTGGTGTAGTTTTATCTATTTGTGCATTGCAATGGTCTGTTTTTGTTGTGATGTTTCTTTTTGTAATTTCATATTCAAATATTTTGTTTGCGAAAAACGTTTATTTTTTGTTACTTCGGTTTTGTAGCTGAAAACCAACTTCGTTGCCGTGTGGTTCATCAGTCAGAGATGGTATGCCAAGGAATCGCACTCAAGAGAGAAATCACATTTAAACATTGGTACCATTGGACATGTTGATCATGGAAAAACAACCCTGACTGCAGCAATAACAAAATGTAAGCTTGAGTTGAAACACCATTCATTTCTAGAAGTTCAACACAATGTATGATTGGATTTTGTTGAGGATTTGTAGTTGTATTATTCCCAAGCCGAAAAAGTTAGTCTCTGTTTATTAATTAAATGAACAGATTGTTATTCACCACGTATACGTTTATTGGAATCTTGGAGATAGTTTGGTGGTTGCATCAAGTAGATTGCTCAGTAGATTTTTTCATGTGTTTGACAAACGACTGAAGTAAAAAATTTACAGCTTCATTGATTTATGTATTCTAATGATTTATAAGTTCGGATTAATTAATTCAAGCTGTCTGTTGTCCAACATTTTGACTGTATTTTTTACAAAAGCTTTTTATGGTTTCTACAACAGCCATTTTTTGCCTTTGCAAATAATGCTCTTGAAAATGAGGTGTTTCACATGAATGTTTTCGTATGAGATGTTGCACATGAACGTTTTCATTTGAGATGTTGCACATGAATGTTTTCATTTGAGATGTTGCACATGAATGTTTTCATACGAGATGTTGCACATGAAGGTTTTCATATGAGATGTTGCACATGAATGTATTCATATGAGATGTTGGCACATGAATGTTTTCATATGAGATGTTGCACATGAATCTTTTCATACGAAGGTTTTCATATGAGATGTTGCACATGAACGTTTTCATATGAGATGTTCCACACAAATGTTCTCATATGAGATGTTGCACATTAACGTTTTCATATGAGATGCTGCACATTAACGTTTTCATATGTGATGTTGCACATAAACGTTTTCATATGAGGTGTTGCACACTAAGTTTTGCCTTTGAGATGTTGCACATGAAGGTTTTCATATGAGATGTTGCACATGAATGTTTTCATGAGATGTTGCACATGAATGTCTTTTTAACTGCAGCAGTGGTTGCTTTTTAAAGTTTCGCAGACCACTCATTTATTAGTTAAATGGTAGTGGTATAAATAAAAATCATTGATTTGAATGAAACTTGTGTTTGATATTTCGAAAATACCTGTTCTCATCTTCGTCCACATTCAGTACGTGAAGCGGCCAGTGTTGAGTCACAAAACAGTCAGAGCGGAGTATTCATAACACGTTGGTGCTACTGTATGTGGCCTGAAGAGTCGTGTTGCATTTGTTGGTTTTTGCTTTGTTGTTTCTAACATGACTTCGAAAGGGTTACCAGTTTTGTTTTGCTCTCACTTGAAAACGATGTCGTAATTGCAATATGCAGTTGGTGTTTCTTATTCCTTGTTAGTGTCTGGAAAATAATTCTATATTCACGGCAGCAATTCTTTCGAAACATTTTGGCTATAGGGTAGCGTTTCTTAAACATCTGGGGATCACCGACCCCTACTACATCCTAATAAAAGGTGTAGACCCCTTTCAGAAGTGTTGCAAAAATGTTGAAAATAAGGTTTTGATCATCGCAGCAATAAACTAAATGCCTGCAAAGTCTCTTGAGCCTTTCAAAATGTGAGAGCAATGCCAAGTAACACCTTTGGTGCGGCGTGAATTCCGTTCTATTATTCAGCAGGTGCGGGGTGATTTTTGGATTGTCTTAAACTAGTACCTAGACTCAAAATTGAATAACGCAAAAAGTACTTGTCTGATTAGCTTCAAATTTTCCAATAAGATTGATTTTAACAAGAAGAACATGTTTGTGGAATTTGGTTTAAAAAGACCAAGAATGAGAGAAGTTGTTCGATCCTACACAATAACTTGCTGGGCCGCAAATTTCGTAGGTTGACTAAGCGCGTTACTAGCGTCGCACAGCAACAGCTGTCCGATGCACCTGGAGCCGAGTCCGATTGCCCAATTAAAAAATTAATAACTCGCAAAGGTATTGATAGATTGGAACTCAAATTCTCACGAAAGATGCATGACAACCAGAGCAACATTCTTATAAATTTTGGTTGCAAAAAATTTAGTTCTAAAAAAGTTATGGTGCTTTACAGAACAACTGCTCAACCCTGCAGAATAGGATTAAGATATGTAGCCTACGCGCGTCTGTAGTTACGGCCCGGAAGAACCTGACTCCGAGTGTTGTCGTTGGAATTACAGTACTTCAAATTTTCAGAGATGGTGCGCATAGGTATGAAGATTATATGTGGAAGTTTTCGTTGCACAAATACGAGTATAACAGAGGTTATCCTGCTACACGCAACAACTGTCAGGACCTAAGTGTATTGCAAAAAGTGTTGTAGCCTAGGCCTAGCAAAATGCTGCTGAATATCAAACTGCATAACTAAAAAAGTTCTTGCTCATATTACCTGAAATTTGCGAGTGTTGTGCAGGTAGGTATCGAAAACATTATTGTACATTTTCATTGCCAACACATAATTACGAAAAACGTTATTGTGTGTTATGCAACAACTGTCAGCAACTTAACTTATTTTTAAAAAGTCTCGTAGCCTAGGCTTAGCCAAATGTTTTGATGTCGAACTTCGTAACTCAAAAAGTTTACAGTCAATTTGCATGACATTTTTAGGATTCATGTGTCTTGGTATGAAGAACATTTGTGGAAATTTTCGTTGCAAAAAAAACAAGTACGAAAAAAGTCATTAAGTCGCAAAGTGAATGACATACATATATGTCGTTCGTTCCGCACCCGACGCATTTGAACGAGTAAGCGTTGTCAATCCACACTGAAGGTGTTAACCCTTTAAATCAAATTCACGACCCACTTAGGCAGTGTTCGGCAAACTTTCGTTTGGGTCGGCGATCAGCTTAGTGGTAGAGTGTCCGCCTCTCAATTGGAAGATTGGGTGTTCGATCTGCTCCCAACGGGCGAATCGCCGTAGTTGTCCTTGGGCAAGAGCGTTCACCGCAACCGCCTCGACAAAAAAGATTATTTAGGCTTCGGCCTGCAACCAATTGTCGTTAATAAATCTGTCACGTTGCATGCGATCCAACAAAAAAAACTTTTGTTATGATGCCCCAAACCGCCCTTTCAGTCGTAATTAAAGGCCACGCTCATGTTTGAAGGCTCAATTTCAAAATTATGCTGTATTCAGTTGTTGCATTACAAAAATGCTATGTTTATGTCATAAACCGTAAAATGACAAAACCAATGCTTTGTTAACGTCAAACAACCAATACACAGTGACCTATGTTCTAGCCCACGCAACTGGCGCAGGATTGTAGCTCTTACGAACCATGCGGTCCACAACAAAGGTGTTGTGCGTCCCAATAAAAAATACTAACAGACCCACAATTGCGTCGTGGTCCACAATTTGTCCACCACGATCTTGGGCAGCGTTTCCCAACAGTGGCTACGAGAGCCGCATGCAGCTTCCAAGCACCCTTTGTGCGGCTCTTGGCAGTCTTTCAGTAACCCACCTAATATTTTGTATAACAGACTTCGTTAGTGCAATAAAACGAAACTTGTCAATTGACTTGTGTTAAAGTTTCTAGTGCGGCTCTATAATTAAATCGTAGATCTGAGTTTGGCTGCATTCAGCTAAAAGGTTGAAAAACACTGTTGTTGTGGTTCACGAACACAGGTTAAGAAACCCGGCTATAACGTTTAGACAGGAATCCTGGCTTCATCAGGGTGGTGCTCGTAAATAACTTTGCTTTGTCGAACCTTTCAATTTTTGTTCAATGTTATTTTGAAGTTAGCTTTGCAATGAAATTTGAAATACAGTCGCAGAAGAATGAAAATATTGTGAAAAGGCTGCTGTGAAAAAGCAGCATGATTCAACTGATGTCCGGAAGCAAAAGCGTCGTATCGCAGAATGTGGCTATCTGTCAGAATATATTCAACTGGGTGCAATGCAATACCTCTCCAAACAATCCCTGCACCTCAAAAGCAACTTTTATTCTAAAATATTTTGTTTCAGATCTATCGGAAAAAATGGGCTCCGGTAAGTTTTACGCTTATGACCAAATCGACAACGCGCCGGAGGAGATAGCGAGGGGGATAACAATAAATGCGTCACAAGTGACGTATGAAACAGACAGACGTCACTTTTCTCACGTGGACTGCCCGGGTCACGCAGATTACCTCAAGGTAATACTTCTTAATCACACCGCCCAGGATAATCTTTTCACGTTTTATGCATTTCCAGATTTTTTGCGTCAAAGACAGTTTTTGGTCCGTTTCATGTAATAACGTTTTTGTCTCTAATCATTGTAGATATTTTCTGCCAGAGATCAACCGATATATGGGTTTTGCCGATATATCGGTATCGGCCAAAACGGCCGATTTCATCGGCCTCAGTAGGAGTTGACAAAACGCTGTTATATTCCTCACGCATCCAGACAACTTGCGCAAGAAAGCACAACGAAGCAAGTCAATACAGTTATCTTACAACAACGCTAGCAGGTGCGGTTTCATAAACAAGCAGACAAGATTAACCATGGAGCATGCGTCGGCCATCGCAACCGAAACAAAAGTATCATCGTCAATCAGATTAATTACAAAACATAGGAAAATATTGACATTGCTGCAATTTGAAAAAATTTAGCTCATAAATCCTGATTTTTGAAGTTTTTGAAAAAAAAGGCAATGCACAGAATACATTATGTTTTTGATAATGAAGCAGAAATTGAGATTTAAAACTTTTGGAAATATTGTCGGCCCATGAATGGCCGATATATCGGCATCGGCCCCAAGAAAGCCATGTCGGTCGATCTCTATTTTCTACACAAAATGGTCTCAAAATGAAGCAATGCGTTCCTGTTGACACTGCGACACTCTACGGGCTCGTTGCCATGGTGACAAAGATGCCAAACTCTCTGTTGTATTTTAACCTCTAAGTTTCATAAACCACCAGTTTATGATTCTTAGACTGTTACTTTCGTAACACATCCCAGATCTGAACATCTGTGAAGATAGATACTAGATAGCTTAAAAAACTTAACGCACAGATTAATATTCAAAGCAGGATCCTCCCTTGTGTGAAATAATTTTTATTTCCCCCTTTTTTTGTCAGCTTCCGATGTTCATTTATATTTTTTTGCATTCCGTTTTGTCCAATTGTTTGATCTCGTTTCTCACACAGTTAGTATTTTCTCTTTTTTTTGCCGAATATTGTGCCTCCTTTTTCGAAGTTGGTCCTTTTAAAATCCAGCTCTCTAGAGTACGTCAGTCAACCTTACGACCACAAGACCACACTTCTGCTTCCACACCCCACTGCCTGCTATGGTTGAGTCACCATCGCCATGCTGCTTGTAGCTATTTCATTTGAGCCAGTTCTTTCACTCCACTGCTTGGCCGCACTAGATCTCGGGGCAGGTGTTGAGGAGCCATTCATTTGTCTCAGATCACCTCGAACCGCTAGGCCATGTAGAGGTCGATGGATTGGACAGTACAGGACAATATGTTCAACGGTCTTGTTTTTTCTGCGCCACACTCACAGGCCGCAGAAGGGGCCATACCACATTTGTACAGGCAGTAGTGGAAACGCCTGACACACTTTAAGGAGAGTAGTGTTGGCATGACACACAAGCTTGTTGGAGTCCAACAGCAACGGTAAACGGTTGTGATTGAAATCCCCCGACACGGACACAAACATCTGAGCAGCAATACAGTGACTTGACGGCCTTGTTCTTCATCTTTTGACCCAGTTCTTCAAACCACAGCATGACCGCACTAGTCCTTATGGGCAGGTGTTGAGCAGTCATTCGATTGTCTCATCGTCCAGAACCGTCAGGCCATGCAGTCCATGGGAAGGTCGATGGATTGGACATTGGAGGACAACATGGTCGACGGTTTGTT
>JGI24158J21664_10012294_pt1 | contig 11349 bp, 8 predicted proteins | sample Ectturendosymbi3_FD_21664 | JGI IMG/M metagenome (IMG submission 21664)
CTGGGCCCAGACCTCTGTTGCGCCCCGATGAAGTAAATGCGCTCCGTTTTGGTGCTTACTGCTATCATTCATATAGCTGCTGCGGAACTGACTTTATTAGCGCACGATTTCGGTTTTAGAGAGTTGTTATCCAATCTTTTCGCACAAATTGCCAGTTGTCAATCGGCTTCAAATATGCTGTGATAAGCTTTAATATCAATTCTCAATTTGATAGCCCGATAGGTCTTTTTCCACTAATATACTTTAACAAAGCTCTGAAAAATTACGAAAAATTGGATAGATCCCTATGAAAAATTGTGAGTGAACGGTTTACCCTTCGCAAGTGTATAGCAATGTCGTAAGTTGCTCTAATCCAGTGTTTGCCAATCTTTTTAGGCTTGCGGAACCCTACAGACGGCAAATATAATTTGCGGCACCCCCTGGAGAGCCCATAGCAATTTGCTTTAAAATGTTTTATGACATTTTGAAACTAGTATTTGTATTGATATATTCAAAAACGCATTAGCTCGCGGCACCCCTGAGTATCGTAAATGGCACCAGGTTGGGAGACACTGCTCTAACCATTGGCAACAGGTCGGCTTGGGAACAACAGCCAAAAATTAGACATCAAATGAAATGTCTCTGAATCTTTTTGAGTCTAATCCATGCGACGAGGCGCTAGCCTCACTCAAGACTTTTTTCGTGGATCACTAATCAGGTCTGTTCATGACACGGCAGTTAGAAATTAATCCATTCAATGTTTTTCGCGAACTCGGGACACTCTCCCGAAAAGAAAAACAAAACAAACGGACTATCAACAGAAAAACAAAAACACGCAAAAACAAAACAAAGTGGAGGATTTCGCCAGTGTGTAGGCGAAATTTTTCACTTCACCATCTGCGTTTTTGAACAACCAGCCAGCCTCCCCACTTCTTGGCATTGTTTATTAACGGATGTACACAGTCATTGGCAAGGTGGTGGGGCGCATGATACAATTCGATCGATTGATAAAATAATAAACAACGTTCGTGAATATGAATATTCACGCTGAGATTACACCTGGAAACTATTGTGACCGATTTTTCCAGTGAAATCGAGATTGCAGTCAGAACTGTTAGCTGATCAAAGTTTTTCCTAGGCTATTTTTTTCCGGCTAATAACTTTTACGAAGTCCTGAGAGTCTTCTAACTAACTGTATTTTCCTCAATGCCACCAACTTCCTCTTTCAACATTTCATATCTACATGAAACAACATTACGCAAGTGTACCTATTGATTTTGCGCACGGCTTGAGCAGATTAGGTCAAAGGAAGGTTTTAATTTTACGGCGTTCCAAACTTCTCTCCTAGTTTAACCGCGTTTTTCGATGGCTGCAGTTTAACTGGACTAGTAAAATGTTCTCCGCTGTCTATGACTTCAACCATGTGTTTCTGAGGACATTTTCACTATCTCAAAACGACAGCATTCAAGGTCTGGGTTCGCACTGTAGAATTGCTCGAATCCTGAACACAATTGAAAATACCAGGCAGTTTGGAGTGATACAAGAAAAACAATGTTTGAGAAACGTGGGTAAAAAACAGACTATCACCGCTCCATTTGCGCAATAACTTCGTTAAAACTGCCTCTTAATACATAAAAAGGTGTTTAAATCAAAATTTCAAAGATTCTACAAACTGAAAAAAGAGAATACTTTGAAACAGAGAAAATCCAAAATTTCTTGTTCTTTAAATACTTTTCCGGAGAAACTTCTGCACCATAGTCAAAGCATGCAAGGGGAAAAGGCTTCAAACCCTAACACTGCTGCTCATTTAAGAAATTCTTGAAAGCGTCACGCTTTCGGTTTATTGTGTACGTTGCAATGCCTTCCAGTGGTCACATGCATGCTTTGTCAGTGAAAAATGCGCAGTTAAAAGTTAACGGACAACAATTAAACGAGAGTGGAAACCCGTTCAGAATAGGGTAGTCGGCATGCACTGCGGACGCGTACCAACAGACAAGAACATTACCTTTCCGCTTCGTATATCGTACGATGCGAGAAAGGAATTTTCGCCCCCGACCAACACGAGGTTGTCTTCGCCTTTCCACCAGCGGACGATAGACGGTCGGGTGTCGACTTTCAATCTGAGGCAAAAACGCCCAAGCAATAAAAGGGTCAGAAAACAAGACACTGATTTGTATCAGATATTACGCGAACAGCGCAAGAGCTCTCATGCAGACCAGGGTTGCCAGGTTGAACCTTTTTGTGCCAAATTTCAGAAATCTGGCTTCGGTACAAGTTGTTTGGTCTATAAATTCTAGTTGAGCTTTTGGCCATTCTTGGCCTCATCTCAAGTTGGTTGGCCCTTAAAACTTCGTTTGGCCTTTTGGCTTTATTTTGGCCTTTTTACGCAGAAAAAGTTTCATCTGAAAGAAAATATTACTATTACATTGTTTTCGGCAACACATTTGCAAAATTTTTGTAATAAATGCTACATTATTTTGTAATAAATGCTATATATTTGCAAAATTTTTGTAATAAATGCTACACTACATTACATTAGACAGCTGCCCGCGTTTTGATGTTAATAAGATTTAAGGGATGCTAGATTTGAAAAAAACTTTTGGCGTATTCACTGGAAATATATGCACTGTGTAGCGTGTTGTAAGCATTAACCAAGCTCAACGCTTGCAGACAGGTCTGCGTTTCCGCGATAGAAATGCGACAAAAACGTTGAAGAAGTGGAAGGGCTCTAACGATCCTGGTCGTAAGTACAGGAGTGAATGAGAGATGACTTTCGCATGGGTGTAGAAAGCTGCCGATGGATCAGTATGCAAACTGTGGCACCATTGTACCCAAAGTGTGCAATCTCACAAACCATGAAAAGCATCAATAATAAGCTCAAGTACATAGCCAAGCAAGACTTAAATCTCAGTTTTGAAGAAAATTTCTAATGATATTCTTAAAACTTAGATTTTTTTTGTGACAAGAGAGCAATACCACAAACAAAGTTTGGCTTTCTTTCTGGCCTTCAAATAGTCGGTTCGGCCTTTTTCTGGCCTCTTTTTAGCACTGTTTGGCTTTTTATTTAAATTTTCATCTGGCAACCCTGATGCAGGCTGCAGTTGATGAAGCATGGTGCGATCTGGTAGAATGTCATTTGACTGGAAATTTTCCAAAAAGCTACTAGTGTATAAGACTCTTTCATCTAAATTTTCAGAAAATATTTTTGTCCCAACAAGGTATTTGTTGAAATCCGCAGTTGACAAGCCAGCAGTAACATTATGACTTTATACTGAACTAAGAAATTTGACATTACAGGTATTTGAAAACTGGATTTTGAAAGCGACTTACGTTTCTTCCACTTTTCCTTGATTTAAGAAATCAACCAGACTGACTGTACCATCATACGAGCACGTCAAAAGTTGCCGATTGGTCCTTGACCAGTCACAGTGCTTTACATGTGCAGAATGCTTTATGGTGTGCACGTTGCTAGGCAAAAAGAATAGCTGCAGACTTTCAGAATTAAATAAATCAAATACACATCGCAAGAATAAAGTATTGCCTAGGAGATGTTTTGATGGATGGAAGTGACGTTTGAGGCAGTAACCAGCCGCTAGCTCTGTACAAAATCTACTTCTGTGTGTCGATGACAAAGAAAGAAGAGATATGAGTAAAACATGCTTATCTTTGAACATAAAGTAGGTGAGACTAAACTTTTCAGCAAACATGATTTACTAAAGATCAAATGAACACAATTACTTATATGTCGCTTCATTTGTGACGGTAAGCTGACAAGTATAAGAAGTTGGCAGTTTTTAATCACACTACTATCCATACACTTAAATATTTTAATTATGGTACACCCAATGACACTCCTAAAACTTTAACTGATTTGAAAATTTCATAGGAAGTACTGTATGTACAAACGTGGCTGAATTAGTGATAATAACACTTCATGCTCTTTCCACTGACTGAGATAAAGGATTCTAACAAATGACAATCACCATTTGAATACACAATGCTTGCCACACAAGAGTTTTACAATGCATTGCATTATCTATTCCAACAAACACTTTTAAAATCAATGAGTCAAGCAATGGTGTTAACATTTGGGATTATCAAATTGATATTGTTGCAACCTCTCCGGTGGTGTTGCGTTGATTGTGTGATTCACCACGAACGGGATGTGCGCGAAGCACAAAAATATATATGCGTGGTGCGAGCAAGCAATAGTAAGAGAGCTTGCGATGCATGATCTCTATTGTTGCTTGCTGCTGCGGTGCGAAGCTTTGTGCACATGCTGCTCGGGATTTCCGATCGCAACAAAATGGTGCTGTGACCAGGATGTGGAGGTCGTGCCGAGTTCAGCCTTCACACTAAGAATGTTCGCTCGGTGTGGTTCGTTGTGAAAAGGAAGGGATGTTGTTGCAACCTTTCCGGTGGTGTTGCATTGATTGTGTGATTCACCACGAACGGAATGTGCGCGAAGAACAAAATATGTATGCGTGGCGCGAGCAAGCAATAGTAAGAGAGATTGCGACGCATTATCTCTATTGTTGCCTGCTGCCGCAGTGCGAAGCTTTGTGCACATGCCGCTCAGGATTTCCGATCGCAACAATATTATGTGGGAATGCCCTCTTGCAAAACTGCACAAACAAGAACTACACATAGTTGATAATTATAAAGTTCTTGTTCTAGAAATTTTAGAAGGTTGTTTGTTTGGACAACAGCAAATGAATCAAATAGCAGGGAGTTACTTAAATCAAATGCATTGCTGTTTTCCTATGGTGAAAGCACAACAACTTAAAGTATAAAATTTTTTTCCAATACTACTTACAAGATTCACATAAGAATGATGCAATGTTCTTTAATTTTTAACTGATGTCATTGAAATTATTTGGGATGTCTTATCTAAGGTTTAAATTTGTTTGAAAATGCAATGAGTGTAAAACTGAAGTGCTCAATAAGCAAACCTATGAGTCTAGAAAGTCATCACCACATTTTAACACAAGTGAATTGTAAAAGAGAAATAAATTAGTATCAATAAGTGTTAGTGTAGAACTGTACCTGATTTTTTCATTTTTTAGGACATCATAAAGCTTCAAATAATTTTCATTGCAAACTGCAAGAAGATGGCTGAACTTCGGACTCCATCGAACACACCATCCAGGTGCTTCACCAACACAAACAGACCGTGCCGCTTTTCTGTATGTAACAAAGCTGAGTTCATGTGTTTTTTAAGATAAAACACTTTAAATATACTACTCTTAAATATTTTAATACGTTAGTATGCCATAAGTTGAAGATTCACATTGTGTTTCTTTGCACAACAACCGACAAATTTTGGCTGTCGGCTTCTTTTTGAGTAGCATGCAAAGTAACTGGCAATTCATGAAACCATGGCTGTGGCAAGTTAATTGAGCCAGGGGGACACTCTGGTGCCGCACAAGCCCATGTACAATTGGTCATACTCCAAAATCAAATTCTGATGACAACAGAATTTCTTCATGGGTGTCATGTGAAATAATCTCAAACAGGCAAACTTAACTCTATGCCATGAAGTCAGAATATTCAGACATGCAGTTCATAGTAACATAAGCACAAGACAACTAAACGAAAACTTTGAAATACATCTACTGCAGTAAGGGCAGTTTGACCGAAACAAACTATATTACCAATAGGGTTGGAGTGCTGATTGGATGTATGGTCAAAATATAGGCTGAAATTATTACTCTGCACATAAGATATCATGCACAGCAAAAGATATTTGCACCAGTAACTACCCCTGTAATCTTTAAATGGCACATGAAAAAAGGATCAGTAAAATCAAAGAATCCAATACTTCATTAGCTATTAGCAAGGCTACCTTGGAAGAACACTTTTATAATTCCGATCATGGTAATCAAGTACAGTTTCATTTGTAATGAAGAGAGCTTTTAAGTCAGACTGTCTATCATCCTCTTTTTCTGTGTTATTGAAAGTCAACGTTTTGTGCACCACTGCTGTTGGAGTTACGACATTGTTCTGGTTCTGTTCTGCTTGCCTTCTTTGAAACTTAGTTACGTAAGGTCGTGGCTTTTTTGTAGGTGGTTCCATGCGTTGCAGCAACAAAACATCAGCAGATCAGTCTCAATACTAACAATCCTTTTTGCTGCAGGCCTGAACACCTGAAAATATATTTTAAAAGCCCAACTGGCACAGTGTTGCGTCCAGTTAATGTACATTTTATCAGATAATTGAAACCACACAACAAGCACTATTTTCTCAAGCAAGCATTGAAATGCATTAAAGCCAACAACAGGCACTTGCAACTCTAGCATCAAACTCTAAATAGAATTACAAGTATCTTCAAATATATTGATTGAAACTAAAAGTTCTGACCATTCTACTAAATATCACCAGGGTTCCCACGCATTTAAAAAATTTTTTTTCCATACTTTTCCAATACCTTTTCAATCCTAAATTCAAGAAGTTCAATGCCATTACTTCTCTTCATTTTTCGAAATTTTTAATCATGAAACAGCGTTACACATGGCACAACACTGCATAAATAATGAAGTACTTTGCCTTCAGTGAAATTCTGCTCCGATACTTGAGATAAATACCTAATGTACATTTTGGCAAAATTGAATACTTTTTCAAGGTCTTGAAAACCAATTTTGAAGTTCAATACTTTCAATAGGGCATGGGAACCCTGTATCACTTTAATGGTTGTAGTACAGGGCAACAAGCAGTCCCTAATCAGTTAAAGCAGAGCACAAACGTAAACAAAAAAGTAAATAGTTCCTAATGAAGAAATTGAAAGGTAATGCTATGGTTAAGCTGGAATTTCAAGGGTGCGCAAATCTGTTTTCTTCTAAAAGCTACCTAATTTTTTCTTATAAAAGCTACCTATATTCTCATAAAAGCTATGTAAGGTAGAAACACTTATGACTTCTTAACTGTAAAGTCTCCTAACAGTTGACCAGTTTTTTGGATTTGGTAACCCACTTATTTCAATTCTATAACAAATTTCTTGAATAGCTTTATGACTTTTCATGAGCATACAAGCTGTTGCTTCTAATTTTTGGATTGCTTGTTTTAATAAAATTTTAGGTAATACGCCTGTCGTTAGAGCAAAAGATATGTGGTTCAAGTTAATGCAAAGGAACAACATGACCAACTTTGATTGTTTCACTGTTTGGTTGTTGGCTCCACTATTTATGGGTTTTGTGTAATTCAAGTTTACACTTCATGCACTTTGCAGAGATGAAAACATCTGCGTAATACGCAAAATAATATACAGTACTCATCACAGTGTTTGATTCATTGCTGAGAAGGATTCCTTTCGATAGATACATTACATGAGCATCTTTGAAAACATATTGACTTCAAAGTTCTAGGATGAAAGGTGATATGAGATTTGAAATACTAAGAATGATATTTTTAACACGGAGATCCTGCTTGAGACTTTGTACTTCCAACACATATGTGGGTTCTTTGAACTAAAACTTAACACATTGCCTGCCAGTCTATGAATATATCGTACGTGGAAATCGGAGAAAAAACAGATATTTCAGTTGACTTACCAGCCAATTGTGCTGGAGAGCAGTTCATACCCTTAAGACTCAGCAAGTCTTCNAGTCTGCAATGAAAAAAAAAATTTTGGTTTTGGGTTTTGTTTTTTTTGTGTGAGTGACATCANAAGTAAGGTAGGTTTTTGGCCATTTTTGGCTGCTGGCANCTGACCTGGGTCCAATCGCTAGAGGGAAGTATNTTGCTGAAGTTGTCAATGGNAACTAGGCNAGAATCTGAGTCTGTTAAGGCCTTGATCGACTTCCCAGCGTTTCTGGTTCAAAAGTTATGATCTAAAATAAACAAACAAAGTAATCAACTAATTTTGGGATTAATTACTTTGTTTGTTTATATTAGATCAAAGCTTTTGAACACAAAACCCTACCAAGTCGATCAAAGTATCAAAAGACTCGGATTTTAGCCTAGTTTCCAATAAAAACTTGAGCGAAATACTACCATCTAACGGTTTAGGTCTAGGGCCAAAAAGGCCCAAAACAACTCCACTTACAAAAAAACAGAACCCAAAATCAAAAATTTTTTTTCATTGCAGAATTGTAGATGCGAAAACTTGCCAAATCTCAGCTCTCTAGCGTAATTGTCAGCGGAGATATTCCACACAAAAACACGTGCAAACTGCTTCATTCTAGCTTTAGGCTACTGGAACAGAAGGTATTAATATGATTTANAGCTACTTGAACTGAGAGTAATGGCTGCATAGTTTTGCTTGTCAATGCCCTTTTAATCATTAGTGTACCTGTGTATTGTAGCTANATTACATTTTGTGGTGTCATCTGACCAACACCTTTATCTGATGCTCATAACTATGATTTCAGAGACAAAAGTATATAATGCGGAAGGCTAAATGCAAATAATGATTAGTATTGATGATGCATAAATAAGTTTAGATACAGGCATCTGGTGTGACTTTAAAACATGAAATCTGTGACGTCTTTGTCATAATACAAGGAAAATATATTTCAATCAATTTTACGTGCTATACCAAAGTAGTCACTCAGGCTATTAAAAATCATTTTTCTTTAAGTACTTTGACATGTTCTAGAATGGATTACAAAATCACTATTATCTTTGAATGATGCCTCACAAAAACATAATAACTTTATTTAAAGTGAAACTTATCATCTCCACTCTAAATCATACTTTTATAAATGATCCAACATCATAAGCTATGTAGATCTACTAAAACCTAGATCAAGGTAAAAAGCTATACATTTTGACATGCAAAGAATTGTATATCCTACTACAAGAATTTCATTTAGTACATTTAACGGAGTATGTAGAACTTTCTATTTTGAGAATTCACTTTAGAAGCAATACGTAACAAGTCCTTCCATATCAACTTATATAAATGAAACTGAGCAACCTTGTTTCAGCATTTCCTTGTTTTCATATATGTTATCGCCTTTGCAAACACCAAAAATATTTTTTATCTCACGTAGTTCTTTGAGTGATGAACAGTTGAAATTAGCACCACTATGTGAAGATTTGCCATGTAGCACTCATTTTCTTCTCATATGCTAATGCAAATTTAATTGTATCTTTATGAATTTATACAGATGCACAAAGTTATTGCTTNTTGGTGTTTAAAGGTGAAGGAATCTAAANCTACAATCAAAATTTTAGACAAACAATATTTTCATGGAGAAAATGTAAGTTNAAGATATAAAAAATTTTTAATGATCNAAAACAGCAAAGCTGCAAGCAAAATTTATTTTGTATGACTATGCTTATACTTTACTTCCCTTTTTTATATTTAGTGTTTCATTCAGACACATGGTCCATATCACGGGCAGTCAAATGAATATAAAGGAACAAAAACACTTTAAGCACTATGTGTCACAGGGTAGGTGTTGGTCGGTACATGCATTCAATGCTGAAGATGAACAAACACTGAAGCTGAAGCACAGCATAAACAGCATCGATTACATTCAGTCATCGTCATACAAAAGCAATAGATAGTGGGAGAAAAATGAAGTGTAGAAGCATTAAACAGCTGAAATGAGCAGATGAAGGAGCTGGATGATGATGTGCATCATTCAACAAATCAACAATGGCATACAGATTGTTTCTAATCAACACATCAAATGTCTAGATGCAATGGGTAACTTGGAGAAGGCAGACACATTCCTGGGGATATATTGCAAAATTATGCAAGCATTGTATGCAATGCAGAGATGCTTAATGTCAGACTCTGTGTACTTGCATCAAACTGATAGGCATACATGCATAAATTTTTCTTATCAAGACATCCAATGTTCTGATAATATGTAGATAATTTGATGAAGGTGAGCAGTTTCATTCCTTGAGATGTAGTCCAAATTTAACAGGCATGGTTGTAGGCAGTGCAACTCAGGTGCTTAACACCACACTGTGTATACTTGCACCATAGTTAAAAGGCAAACATTGGCATATGAAAGACAAGAAGCAGTGTTTTTAACTGCAGTAAAACAATGAGAAAAGGTGCCTTGAAGATCGTTTATTCACTTGTCTCCGAGTATCGTAGTCATCCTTCAGTGAGGTATAAAGTAATATATCTCTATATTTGACTTGTTAAACAAACATTAGAACAGGGATGGGCAAACTAGTTCAATTGAAGAGTCATTCACATTGGCAGAAAACCAAAAACAGCAGCGAGCTGCAAAATCAGTTTGAAGTGTCAAATGCAGCTGAATGCAAGTTTTACATAAAATGACCTACATCAAATTGCGCACATATCAAATCGTGCAAATCACGTCCTTAGCAGCTAACCTTTTGAAATCATGTGTTGTAAATACGTTCACAAATGAGGCAAACATTAAATGAGGCGACACATCGCTATCAATCTGAGCTTTTGCTATTCAGCTAAAAGAGCCGTACAAAACATGTTGGCGAGCTGCAGTATGCCCACTGTTGCATTAAAACAAACCTCAGATTTCTAACTTCTGAGGAGCAACCTTGCTGCAATAGAAGGCTTTAGAGACAAATGGAGCTGTTCACCTCCAGGCTCTCACAGACATTGACTTCAGTCTAATTCCTTTGGCCCACAACTCTGTAAAGCTAAATAATGGTATGGTGTCAGTGTCATGATGCCAATCTTAGTTGGTGCTATAGGTTAGCTGGATATATCAGGACATCTGACTAGAAAACCTTGTGGTTATTTCAGATGTCCTGGGAACAAAATAAATGCTGTTCTTATGTGGCTTGTTTTCTGTGGTGCATGATTTGATGTGCGTTTATAGTTTCTCCCAAATAAACTGATACTGATATGTCAAAAGTCATAACATTACGAATGAAATATTATCTTTTCTAAAAGTAAATAATCCACTCTTCAAATAACCTTATTTTGTTTTTCATGTACTCAATACTTATTGCATTAATGTTTACTGCTAAACCTTTTATAATCTGCTTAAACCTTTGCCTACTCAACCTCATTTGGTGATACAGTAGAATTTGTCTAATTCGTCACCTCAAGGGGATTAGAAAAAAGTGACGAATTAGGCGAACTGACGAATTACACAAACAGGTGAAAACTCTATTAAAGTAGCTTGTATACTTTATCATAGTAGCTTGTATACATACATAGTGCTCTTATTTGCAGTGAAATACAAGTTTATGACGTTATGGTTGAATACAACAATAAATTCCTCTGCTCTATCTGGACTACTCCATTTCATCAAGCACCTTTTAAATCTTTAACACTTTGAAAGCCACCTGNTTTCGGCAATTTTCGCAAAAAAAGCAGCAGTTTTCGGTTGCCTTACCAACGNCCTAGCTCCTCCGCCCATTGCGCTAGAGAGCTGTTCAGCNGCTCAAACGGATCGGCCAGTCTAGTAGATTGCA
>JGI24158J21664_10012295_pt1 | contig 11348 bp, 5 predicted proteins | sample Ectturendosymbi3_FD_21664 | JGI IMG/M metagenome (IMG submission 21664)
GATCCCTCTCTTCATGACAGCTCCCAGCTCACATTTAAAAAACAGTACAGAGAAGTACTTATCTCTGCCTATGATGACAGATAGTAAAACATGGAGTTCTTTATATCAACTGTATACCATTTCATCTTACCTATAGCCTGCTTCATTTTCAAATTGCACATTTCCGTTTTAACATATTCCCTCTTCCCATAGCCATCTTTATTCCATACTTTTCTTAACCCTATTGTACATACTCCCATTATTAACACAACTAGGTTGTGTCTGCTTACCAAGTTTTGATTGTTTTATTTGTTTGTGTATTTATGATTTGGTTTTCTTGTTTTCTTGTTTTGTTGTTTGTTTGTGTATTTTTGTGATTTGGTTTTCTCATTGCTGCTGGTTTTCTTTTGTTTTGAAGGAACAGCACGTCTTTCCCAGTATTCCCACATATCACTTCTGGCCAACAAAGAAATTCGAAGGCAACATCTCTACAGATTGGATCCCAAGAGTAGCAAATCAACCATCATCCAAATGCAAAAAACACTGCAAACGATTTGTAGAGCTTGCGAGATGCTAAAGGGTTATGACAATATGCTTGAGGTGTTCCTTTACAAATCTGCTGCATTCAAATAGTTTTGTCCAGTTTAAATCAGTCTTATCCATCTGAGACGCTTTACTGGGCAAACATGTCACTATCTTTGCATTACCTTGAATGAATTACTTTGTTCTTACCAAACAAAAATTTTACTCAAGCTTCTGAAAGCATTCAAATCCTAACTGCAATGATAACAACTACTTGACAAATTTAATGCCTCCTAACTGAGGTGTCATAGGCAGGTGTAATGCCAATGGAACAAGGTTGAAAATCAATTAGTGCTAATGGAACAACAGCTGCAGAAACCAGGAATAAAACCTTGCCCTGAGGTGTCATTGAACACATGAAAATCTGCCATGGTATGCAATACAGACATAAGTTGCACTGAGAATCACTGCATCAAAAATGACAGATTTTGAGTGTATCAAAATAGGGACAGGTTGTCATTAAATAGCACATACATGATAATAAAACCCTTCAAAATGCCACACGAAACTGGATGCCAAATGTGACCTGCACATTTGGCATAGCTAGTTTAAGCAGTAACATTACATTTATATATGCAATGTTGCAGAAATACAACATTTGCACTTGTACAAAAAATTAAAAAGATTTGTTTAGGTTATACCTAAGGTTAAAAATTAAATTTATCAAGGCGTTTATCATTTATGAAAAAGCATACACTAATGTTGAAAGTTTTCTTAGTTTCAAAGACTTGAAAATCATTCTATAACCAAGGTTCACATGTTTGAAAATCAGACTTCAAGATCAATTGGTATTTGTTTACTCAGAAATAACCCATATATACCACCAGGCATACGACTTTATCAAATGATTGTAAAAGACCTTCCATTACACTTTGCTTCCAGATGCACTTTGCATCCCACTGTTTAAGTACTCAGCAAATAGATTGATGTTCCATGCTGCCATGCTCAAGTATCTGTATTTAATTGTACTATACTAAAGTTTAGCCACCAGTATAAACATTAAAATACACAAGAACATCACCAAAAATGAACCTATGGCTGGGACACCAAAAAACCCTTGTCAAGGTGTCCCTGAGGTTGTGTAAAGTACTTTGTTGGCGAATATAGAACCATTAGTATGTGGCTGTTATTTATAAACAAATATTCAAAACAAAAGACAAAGAAGTGTAATCGATATACCAAACAACAGCAAATCGCAACAACAAATTCAATCTTGCATGCAGTTAATTTACTCAAAGACGTATATAGTACAGATGAGAGAAATTGTAGTACATACAATATTTGGGCACTGATAGTGAGAAAAACAAATATCAGCAAGAAAACACATAGTACATCATAATTCCATGATTGCTAGTAGAACATGCACATAGCTAATTCTTAGCCCAGCTTGAATCTGCATGAAGTTTGAAAATAACCATCACATTAAAGCGAAACATTTTTGTAACACTTAATTGAAGCTTCACAGAGTAATGCATAGTTCCAACTTGCAAGCCCCATCTCTTACAAGCAAATAAAACATTCTTTCAGTATCATTTATAATAGGTACGTGAACGTTTCTGACACTAACAAAAGCAATTTCACTTTGACACAAATTAGGATGTTAGACGAGATTGAAACATGAATTTCATTACATATAATAAAGTCTTGTCTACAAACTTAACTCTAAATCATTTTACACTACTGCATGTATGAACAAGTAATTCCAATTATTGAAATCTCTGCTTAGTTAGTAAAGCGTAAACTCACTCAACAAGCATAAAAAACTTATCTGTGAGAAAAGGCATGTGAATTCTTAAAATATGCACATACACTATGCCGCACACGACAAGCAGGAAATGAAACGCATCAAAAGCTCATGGCACACGCACTAGAGCAAGGAAGTGTTGCGCTGATGAAGTGGCAGACAATGCAGTCCGTGTCAAGATAAACAAAAAGGCAATAAACTGCTTGAAGAACTGTGACTAGCCAGTAAATGCAGGATGCTAAAATTACTGAGAATGAAACAAAAAAACTAGTGTCAAGTTTGTGCAGTGTTTACTACTAAGTGACTATGCAAGTTTGTTGTTTTCATTCAGAAAGAAAAACCTGATGGATAAAGCCATTTTTTGCAAGTTCACAAGACAAGCATAGAGGCAAAAACTGGCAGTTTAAAGGTGAATGTGGAATTGTTGTTGAAAAAAGGTGAATGTGTGATTGTTGTTGATATCAGTAATTTTCCATAACATTTCGCTTTTCTTAAGCAACCTATCTTCAGCTACAGAAAGTGACTTGCACAAACAAGACAGAACTGAATCAATTGACATTATAAACAGGAAGATGGAATCTAAATTTACACACGAAAATCAAATTTGATTATTATTGTGAGGCAACACACTGCAAAACATACACAGTTCTATGAAAAGTATATCCAAACACAGTAAAACATTAGCCAAGACAACAGGGTAAAAAAAACTTACTTTGAAAAGTATTTGTGAAACCAGATATTGCTTTACAGTTTACATAATCAGAAGAGACATATTTGGATAAAGGAAACCTTTTCATCTGTGTGGTGTTCCTGCCATACTGATTCAAAGTTGTAGTTTCTACTTCAATACAGCACAAAGTTGTGAAACTTGCTGCTGCATTATTAAAATTAGGCTTAAAACACAATTGGTATTAAATTTATATATGTTTTACACCAAGTAATTTTGGAGTGGTTTTCTTCCTGTGTATTGCTTATCACCACAATGAATCAAGATTTTAATCCCATGCACTTTGTTCAACATTTACAGTTTTGAATAAAACACAGAATCCCCACCTCAAAAAATCAAAAGTAAAACTTATCTTTCTCAGTATACAGTTTCGTGTGATGATGTTGTATTTTGATGTTTGACAGGAGCAAAAGAAGATGGTGTGCTTTGAATATGAAACTACTTTTATGGCAAATTAGGCACCAGTTTAGGAACTTTTACCAGTGAGCTGCTATGCCATGGAGCAGCAAGATATTGTGAATGAACGTGGTTACTTGATCTCCATGCCTATACCATAACTTTAAATAAGGATATGACTGTTATTTTTATTAGATGTATCTACAAGTCGAGTGAGAACATAATATATGNTGTTGCGCAAACTGCAACTTACATATTCAGAAGTCCCTCTGAGTTGTGGAGGCATTTGTAATAGAAATAAAATTCTTACAGAACTGAACTNACCTGAAACTTTTCAAAATTTTCTTTTTCACCATCTGGTGCAGCTGGACCACGCCGCAACAAATTCATCTTGAGTTAGTTTCTTTCAGTATCAACCAATTTCAAACACACCACTGCATTTCACAAAATTACTAGCTTATCTGAAAAACTATCAATGAAAGCTATTGGATAAACGAAGCCATAGAGAAGCAAGCAGATTTTTTCTTACATGACATCTGTACTCTGCAATAAAAACTCAAATTAGGACAGACAACACAAGAAATGAAAAAACTCACACGCCTTCCAATAAGGCAGTAAAGAAGACAACAAACACACACTAAAGGTTCACATATACATATTTATTCCTTTTCAATATAACATGAAAAATGTATTGTTAATTGTAGGCATGCATCGGTTGTTTAGGATTTATCACCAAGGAAGGGAAACAAGTTTTAAAGTTGAGCTGCAATGGGATTTACTGGAACATCAAAGTTCTCACTACTGGTGCTGATGTTCTTCATAGAACATAGTGGCTCCTATTATAGTTTGCCAATTCTTTTTACATTTGCTTATGGTTCTTTTAATTTACATCACCATATATATTCTGAAAAACAAATCAAAATGCATTTGTTTAATTTTACCCAACTTCATAGAACACTGCCAGGTGCATAAGCCTACTAAACATTTTTGAGAATGATGTCATTATTTTTCTCAAGGTAATCAATACAATTTGCACTCAACTTTTGTACAGTGTTAAAACACCTAGCCTTTTCTTGATATTTTGTAACCATAGTTCTACTAATAACCTCAAAAAATAAACAAGCGTTAACTCTATTGCTGCTAACCATGATGTAGCAAACATGTTCTGTGTATGAATAACAATTTTAATGACAGTCAAAAATGTTGAAAGTTAAGTATTTAGCACTTTCATTGCTATGTCACACAGATCTGTGTTTGGTGAAAGCAACCATAAAATACCATGTGACATGGATCAATGTTTCATCATAATGAGAGCAAACTTGATTGACCTGACTGCTGTTTCTTTAGTAGCCTTTGATATGTTTGCAATAATTGCTGGCCGCATTTGATTTAACCTACAACACTGTACCCTGGCCATGGCCACAAGTGCGACGTGGCAGCTGCCTTTGATGTGTCTGCACATTTGACAAAACTACAAATTTCACAGAAGACTTGAGACAACTGCAGGTGATTGCCTTGTAACTAGCAGATTTTTCTCTAGCCTCCCAAGTGGTACTGAAACATACTTTTGAAGTAGAGAAATTTACTCAACAATTTCTACCTTGGCAACTATTATTTTTTTAGAGAGGCATACCCATTTTTCAAATGCCTGTTGCCAGTAACTTCCTATGTTGCTACTTGACACTTCAAAGATAACTTGGCATACAAGATTATGAGAATATCACAGACAAAATGCAGTAATTCTTGTCAGCATACACAAGCTTAGAATACTTATTGAGATAAATCTTGTCAGCACACAAAAGCTCAGAGTAATGCAAAATTCAATACAGTTAGTCAATAACATTTTTATCTTTTATCATGAACAAAATTTTCATTGGAAAAACACCATTCTTTCACCATGACTACAAAATGTAAGAGTGATTTCCAAAAATATTTCACTGTCTTTTCTCACTGTTTTGATATTTAAAAATAATGCAAATTCCAATGGTTTTCAAATCACATTAGACACTTCAAAAATTGTAGCTACAAATGAAATCATTTGGCTTGTGTTATTGTTGTTTCTTAAACAAGCTTACAAAGCAACAAGGCTAAACTTCCCTTGATTTTAAACATTGCCATTAAAGAGTAAGTTGCAACTATTGATTTGGGACAATCCTAACATTTTTAATATGAAGAACTTTCTAGTTTGGAAGAGGGAATCATAAGTTCATAACGCAAACCTAACTAATTGGTCTACAAAACTACAGGGTAATTGTGGTCTACTATGCCTTATGAAAGTATAGGCCTGCTGTGATCTGTAAGTACAGGCCTACCACAACTTCATGGGTCTGTTGCAGCATAACAGGCCTTGTTTCCTTAAGCAGAGCCATCGTCTCTCTGAACACAGTGGTATGAGAATCACTCTTAAAATGTCAAAATATCTGATAAGAGTGCTTTGCAAGAAACCTTAGCCATAGCAGTCTGTGCTAGACTTCATTAGGCTGCAGCAAGTGTTTTCTCGGAAGGTCACAGTAGGCCTATATTTTCCATATTAAGGAAACAAAGTTGAACAATGAAGATGTAACAAAAACTTCATTTTAGCCAGAAATTTAAGAATAAACACATGTCCCGTTTTAACTGCAAAAGAGTGAATTTTGGCTGAAAAAAAAACATTGCTGCACTATTATTTTAAACAGTTCTCTTTTTGTGACATTACTTGTGAACCACTGCTTGTTATAGCTTTACTGGTCTAGGTCTTATGTGTAAGAGTTCTGTGCAGATGCACCCAAGGACGCCATAGGAATTTAAGGACACGGGTCATGCAAGGCTGAGAACAACAACAACAATGCACTCCAGTTGCAATGAACATCAAAGCCTATATTTGTAGTTACAAGCATCATTACATTCTTATGGATTAGTATGTATATATTTCCAAACTCAAATTGTTGACAACGAAAATATTCAATCAAAAATGTGTGGTTAATGGGTTGATTGCTATTTGTTTTGTAACAAAATAATAGTTGCAACCATTATTTATTTATTTCTAGACATGTAATATGCTATCAAAAGTGCTTGCCCGTTAGCTAAAACAGGGGTCTCCAAACTTTTTTGTCCAAGGGCCACATAAGGTAACACAGAACATGTCGAGGGCCGGACGCCTTACGCAATGTAATTGTTGCGGAATATGTTATGTTCTACCAAATCAACAAATTTTTCGTAAGTATACTGTACACTATTTTTTCATCATTAACAAAATGGCTTCGCGGGCTGGATGAAATGGCTTTGCGGGCCGCATCTGGCCCGCGGGCCGTAGTTTGGAGACCCCTGAGCTAAAATAAAGAAAATATATCCTTATATATGAATAAAAGTCTGGCTTTATAAACCAAATGGTACTAGTTACTTTGGATCCACCTTGACAAAACATTTTCTTTTACTACAAAGAAAACCAACTTCAAGCATGACACACATGTCACATAATTTGTTACACATTCTATCTCATTATCTGATATATGCATTTAAGCCAGTGTTTCCAAATTGTATGAACTAACACACTATAGGTAAAATCAAATGACGCACTCACATTAATTATCCCACCAGTCAACCACCAACCACTAACTTAAGCTCACCTGTCCTAAACATACTCAATTTTGTATGAAAATTACTGTCACATTATTGCTGAAATGAATTTTGTAACTGTTACATCTGTGCATCCAATGTTTTCTTGCAGATTCATTTATAAGTTCCGGTACATTCATTTATACATAAAGGTGTGAGCAGCTTTTTCTGAAGTCCTAAATTCCGCAATGCATAGTGTAGTTGACTTTGTGATAAGTGATAGCATGGTGAAAGAGAGTAATTGCAGCTGGTGGGTTTTGTACTAATTGTTGTCATGGCCTTTCTGAACTTTTAGCTTTGAACGTGTTTACTTTTAAAAATATGGCTCTCTACATATATCCCATTATTAGGATGATGAAAAACTTAACATATGCTGGAGTTGGAGATTGACATGGTATCAGAAAAAGTCAGAGTTAAAGTTTTTGATCATAAATTAGTGATTAAAAGTCCTCAAATTCAGTGAGGTTTATAATGTACATAAGAACTAATACAGAAGATTATTTTTTAATTCTCTCTACCAAAAGCAAAGCTACCGCTCTAACTCTCATTCTTTATAATTCTTTTGAGTTTTAAAGGCATCAATGTAGAGTAAGAAAAAATCCCAGCACCTAGTTTGGTTTTCACACTTTGTACAATTATGCTTCATGATCCTACAAGGTTATCACTGAAATTTTCATATAGGAACAAAAATCAATCCACTGAAAATGTACTTAGGCATCCCTAACGATTTTTTATACAATACCACATGCAATGAAGTAAGCATCTGAAAATTCAATTATAGTTCACATAAAAAACCACTGTGTTAAAAACTCCGATGTTACAAGTTATCCTTTGTAAAAGTACATTTTTGCTTCATAATCACAAAGCATAATATAAGTCAAAATCTAAATATCACAGAAGGCTGGACTGTTTTTCTTATGCTAATAGTTGTCGTCTCTGTGCTGATTGGCTTAGCCTTAGAAGTTTCATAACTAGGAAAAGATTTCTTAAAACTAAGCATAATCTGAACATCTTGTGATCAAATTGGAATTAACCATATCTTCATATTCTTTAAGCAACACAAACAGGTGTTTGTTCAACATCTTTTTAGTGTCTTAATGTTTTGACCATCAGAACTAAAAAAAAACAACTCAACATTCAGGCCATATGTCTGGACTAAGAGCAAGTTAGCANTTTTTAATTGGACTAAGAGCAAGTTACCAAATAACTTCTTAATTTTTTGCCATTTTGCATTTTTTAAAACATTANTTACATTCTTGAAATAACCTGAAGTAATAACATGAAACTCAACACATTTAGCACAAAGAAATAATGGTAAACCATGGCCAAATGTGAATACCCTTCCATTGCAGAAGAAATTGTGTGGGATATAATCAGTATTAATTAAGCACCAAAAAAAATTATGCAAAACATATCTGAAACAACTATATACCTTAATTATAGAAATGTTTCAGCAAAGATCTTTTGTTTAATCGTTGACTTAAAACATGAAGAAGCATGAAAAATGCTCCACTCTGTACAGTGCACCAAGAATAAAAGTATTTCCTTTAACTGTGTACAATGCTTACTAAAAACATCAAACTATGAAAGTGCCAAATTGTGTCAATGGCAAATTGCGCTGCAAATTACACATGTACACAGTAACAATTCAAGGGGTTGCAAATATAGTTGTTTCATCATTTATTCATCAAAAATTAAGAGTAGTTTCATTTTGCCAACAATAAAAAATGATTCATACAGTAGTGTATCAAGCATTGAAAATCTTACTGATAAACTGCCTGTTCGAAATTTTACTTCAACATAGTAATTTCATACAACATCAAGAGCCAAAGGTTGTAACAACTTTTATCAGTCAGGATAAAAAGACAATAACCAAGTTCTCTTTAAAAATCTTTATCACTTAACATTAAATTTAAATGGGCTAAAAGGCTTGAGCTCTTTCATTAACTAATACCTGTACCAAGTATTTCATCTTTCAAATGAACTTTAATCACTAGTCCAAATTGAAATTCAATGCCAAACCAACAGGCTAAGACTTAAACTTCAGTAAGTTTTCACAAGGGCAAAATGTCATAAATATAAACAATCTGCATACAGGTCACAACAATGCCTTTATTTCATAAAACTGACTTAGGACTAGGTGGTCAATACAGTAGAACAATAATGGACAAATGGTATGAATCATTATTGTGACACAAAACCAACAACAAATGCTTACAAATCCAAAACCATTGCCATTCTTACAATGAAAAATACCACATTTATTAAAAAGCACACACACTAAACGTAGGAATTGTTCACTGAATGTTCACAAATCATAAAAGTAACTCACAAAGATTGTGACCTTGCCCGACCATTTTTAAAAGTATATTATATTTTAGAACTATGGTCTCACTGTGACATTATGATGTACTATTAACGATAAAAAAATTTTAAATGATGAACTGCAAATCAAAAGAAAGAGATTTTTTGACGAATTATATACAAACACAGTGCTACTTCTGAAGTCTTATCATTAGAGAACCTGTATTTGCAATTCAGTTATGTTTAAAATCAAATTTGAGTGTACTACTTTAGGAGGCTATGGCTATGCACATAACTTTTGGCTAAAACCATGATTAAAGGCTATAGGTCTCCCGGTGGACCTTCATTTAAAAAAAATTAGTCTGCCACCCGTCACATGATACCGTTCGAACCTCTATGCACTCTTGTCCAGACAGCATGCTGACCTTCATTTTTGAAGACATATTTGTCAGCCATCTGCAATGTAACACTATTGCATTTTGAGTATGCGACACTATGCTTGGGAACAACGTACCAAACCCAAAACCCTCAAACTGAACTCTAACTGTAAACCTAACCCCTAAACCTAAACCCCAAAGCTAAAGCCTAAATGCTAAACCTAATCCCTGAACTTAAACNCTAAACACAAAAACTTTGGAATGAGTCCCATCAAAAGTGCAACTACTTCTACCTAANCGTGGCAAGCCGCCATGACAGCCGAATTGAAAACCACTTGCACAGTAGATCGTAGATGCTTTGGTTTGACTACAATGACAGCGCCACTAATGTGACAACTCAGTGTTTTATTCGAACCATGTCACTGCCGGCTGACCTATAGTGCTATACAGCCAATGCTAAAAATATCAACTACCTTGAACTAAACATTTTTATTTAAATGCAAGATACCAGAACAACCACTTGTTTTTCCAAATCTAAAGTTTTAATACAGGGATGAAGAACACGCGGCCTGCGTGAACACTTAGTATGGCCCGCATAGGAATTTATGTTAGCCAAACTAAAACACATCATAACAAAACCCCATGACAATTAGACACANAGACAGTATGTCAAGAGAAGTCCTTAATATCCNTTGTAAGATACATAAAGGTAGAATTTTGCAGCCCGTCAGCGATATTCCACAATTCATGTGGTCCATGATATAGGTTCACCATCACTGTTTTAAAGAATTAAACACATCATAAACAAACATTGTACAATGAAGAAAGTTCCTACAAAAATTAATATATAAATCCTCCTTTTACTCATGAATTTGAATTTACCACTGCCAAATATAATTCTTAATTGCAACTTTGTAAGTTAAGAAATAAGTAAGGAAACAATTTGATTTACACTACACTCTCTGTTTTCTTTAGTCACATTATAAACCACAACATTTTCTGATGATCTTATTTTCTCCACAAAAGAAATTCCAGCACCTTTCTGGATGGGTATAGTTCCAAACACTTTTATTTCATGGCTTTTCAACAACTTGCTAACATGACCTTGGAAGTCTTTGCTGGTCAGTTCCATTTTACCGATTTCATCCAAAACAAAAATTCGATAATTATCAGCACAGAGAAATATGGGTGCTACAAAAGTCTCGAATTCCTCCACATACACCGAGTATTTTCCGATTTTTGGACGTTTTTTGCAGGTTTTAGTCTCTTCTACACGCGCCAGTGGGCATCGCGATTCCTCATCAATCACAGACACAACATCAAAACCCTTGCGAACATAATTGCTTCGAACCTCAGCAGTATAAAAGCCGGTAACAGCAGCTTTTTCCTTGATAGCGTTAACAACTTTTTTAATCAAAGTAGTTTTTCCAATGCCAGGAGGACCAGTTAGAAAGACATGCCGTCCACCGTGCGCCATGTCATGTCTCGAACTCGTTCAAGCGGACTGGCTTCAGTGCAACAACAACGGTGGAAACAGAAAACGTTTTTTTTTGTTTTGTTTTTGTTTTTTGTGGCGCTTTGCAGCTCGTGGGCTATGTAGCGCCAGGACAGATTACGGAAGCTCAGATTATGGAATACAGAGTAC